>Ga0256913_10000136_pt1 | contig 33676 bp, 36 predicted proteins | sample Axial_MatmetaG_FD_185970 | JGI IMG/M metagenome (GOLD analysis project Ga0256913, IMG submission 185970) | Deep-sea worm associated microbial mat communities from Axial Seamount, Juan de Fuca Ridge, Pacific Ocean - Axial_Mat | ecosystem: Environmental > Aquatic > Marine > Oceanic > Microbial... | reverse complement strand
TTTTTATCAGCTTACAGGTTCCTTGTTCTGTCCTTAAAAAGTATATCCCTCCCGGCATTCCTGTGAGGTCTATCATATTCTTATTGCCTGAAAGCACCTTTGTTCCGGTAAGGTTGTAAACCTACCAGGGGATATCTTTGGAGGTTCCTGAAATATGAAAGGTTCCTTTTGAAGGATTTGGAAAAACGGAAAGCTTTTTGTCAATCTTTTTTCTTTTCCGGATACCAACCGGCTCATTTTGTTTGATATCCCATTTGTTTACTCTTATTGCCCCGAATCCGTCAGTAACTTCAACACCCACCTGGATATTCGGGATGTATTGAGCCTCATTAAGGTAACCTCTGCTGCTAAACTGTTTGTATGTCCGGTAAAGGTCAAGTATCCCGTTCAGCCACCTGCCGTTGTCTCGTACGATTACCCTTCGCCATTCGTAACCGTCTTCCTCTTTGTAAAGACGGGCAAAATCCATCCCTGAAATTATTGTATCACCGAGATCAACAGGATAATCCGGCACCCATGTCCCACGTTGGTCGAACACAAAAAAGAAATCGCCATCGTTTGAACCGAAATCGGAAAGCTCACTTTCGTCGGTAAAGAAATTGTTGAGAGCGATCTTGTAATCCTCTGTTCCGAATAGTTTCTCAAACTCAAAATAAATATTCAATGATGTCAAAGAGCCCCACTGAAACGGGAATCCTGAAAGGTCTTCACGCATATTTTTGCGGTTTCCCCATAAGAGATTAATGTATGACCAAACCGAGGCGCCACCGAAATCGCTTGCCGGAGAAGGTACGTCCCAGATAAAAACGGTGGAATCAGGCAGGTTCGGAAAAACAAGCGTTGCCATCCTGAAATCGACATTCGGTTCCGCTGTTCCCCGTCCCCACAGATTGTTATATCCGGCGTATTCATTACCTGATTCGTAGTAGGTATCATTATGCTCATCCAATACGATATAACCGGGATGTGTTTTCAGGAAGTAATCATATCCGTCAACTACAACAATGACATATTCTCTGCCCGAAGCATCGACTGTCATGGTGTCGTAATGTACTACGTTCAACTCGTCATTTATCGGGGCAGCTATTGAAATGATACCGTTTGAACTTCCGATAGTGTAATACCCCTGATCATTCCCTTTGATTATAGAATATGTAACATTTCCCTCATCGGGTGCATTCAGGTCAAATATCACATCACCTGCCTTTTCATACTCCGACCTGTACACAAGGGTTGTGTCTGTTGCAAACGCATTGAATGTAAAAACGATGAAAAAGATAATATAGCATAAGATCGGCTTCATACTCAAACAGAATAATGACAACAAAGGTATTGTATCCATAACTTTTTAACAAGTTTACCATCTTTTGATTAATTTGAGTATAATTTCACATAAACATTTATCTGCATTTGAATGTTTGATATTAAAATGTCATGTCCGATTTGTGTAACATTAACTGAACCTTACCGTAACAGGATTGAGCAAAGATTTTAATTGAGAACTATCAAACATGAAAACAATTTTTACAATAATTTTATCTCTGATCTTAACTTTGGCATCAGCCCAGAACAATGACAAACCCTATGACCCGCAACGCGATGCAAAGAAACAGATCGCTCAAGCCGTTGCAAAAGCAAAAAAAGAAAGAAAAAATGTTTTTCTTCAGATCGGAGGTAACTGGTGCAGTTGGTGCCTGATGATGCACAGGTTTTACACAACTGATCCCAAGGTTGATTCTCTGATGCAGGCAAACTATGTTATTGAAATGATCAATTACAGCAAGGAGAACCGTAACAGCGATATATTACAAGAATTTGGATTTCCTCAAAGATTCGGATTCCCGGTAATTGTAATCCTTGATGCAGAAGGTAATCGCATACATACTCAGAACACCGTTTGTCTTGAAGAGGGGCACGGCTACAGTGAGAAACGCTTTCTGGAATTCCTGAAAAACTGGTCACCGGCGGCCTTGGATCCTGCCAACTACAAAAAGTAACGTTATTTGTCATATTTTCCGTAATTTCGCACAAAACGTAAAAACTGCGTTATCATGGAAAATACAAGACAAAAAAAGATAGGTAAGCTTCTTCAACGCGACCTCTCAGAGATGTTCCAGCGTGAAGCAAAGGAATTTACGCACGGAGCTATGGTCAGCGTTACTGTTGTAAGAGTTACTGCCGACCTGAGCATTGCCAAAGTTTACCTGAGCATATTTCCTACAGGGAAAAAAGATGAAGTATTCAATATCATAAATGAGAATACCGGTAAATTAAGATATTTTCTTGGCCAGAGAGTAGGTAAACAGCTCAGGGTTATTCCCGAACTGCACTTTTTCATCGATGATTCACTTGATTACATCGATAATATCGACCGTTTACTGAAAAACGATTAAGCTATGCAGTACGATCCCATAAAGCGCTCGCTCGGGAAGGTTTTCAACAAAACCCCTTTCCTGCGTATCCTGTTCTACAAAATGCTTGACTTGTTGCTTTTAAGGGCATGGCACATCCGGAAAGCCCTGAAGGGCTGGGCCACATCTGCCCCGAAAAATGCTTCAATACTGGATGCCGGCAGCGGTTTCGGGCAATACGACTACTACATGTCGCAACTGGGCAAGAAGTGGAACATCAAAGGCGTTGATGTAAAGCAGGAGCAGATCGACGATTGTAATGCATTCTTCACAAAAGCAAAACTGAACGATCGTGTAAAGTTCGAATTCTGCGACCTCACAAAGCTTGACGAGCAGGAGCAATACGACCTTGTACTTTCGGTTGATGTAATGGAACACATCGAAGAAGATGAGAAAGTATTTGAGAACTTTCACAAAGCCATGAAGCCGGGCGGCATGCTGCTTATCTCCACACCTTCGGACCAGGGCGGCAGTGACACTCACGATCATGATCATGAAGAGGGTACAACCGGCTTTATCGACGAACATGTGCGTGACGGATACGGCATTGAGGATATCACACAAAAACTAACAAAAGCAGGATTTAAAAATGTTCAGGCAGAATACACCTACGGTAAGCCGGGAAGCATTGCGTGGAGACTGACGATGAAATACCCTATACTGATGCTTAATGCAACCAGGTTGTTTTTCATCATTTTGCCGTTCTACTACCTGTTGGTTATGCCATTTGCTCTTATATTGAATTACCTTGATGTACAAGGAGAACACAAAACCGGAACAGGTCTGATGGTAAGGGCAGTTAAATAGATGTTTTGGGACCTGCTGAAAATGGGATAAAAGAATAGTGATAAGTACAAGAAGATATGAGAGATATATTAAACAAAGATCCCATAAAAGCAGCCCAAAAACACTGCTTTAAAAATTAAAGATGAAACTTGCATTCAACATAGCGCTACGATACCTTTTCGCCAAAAAGTCACAGAATATCATCAATGTAATATCGATGATATCAGTAGTCGGTATTCTTACCGGTTCAGCTGCATTGATCGTGGTTTTGTCGGTATTCAACGGATTGAACGGATTCATAGGCAGCCTTTACAGCTCTTTTGACCCTGACATCAAGATAAGCGCGGAGAAAGGAAAAGTGTTTTCTGTCGACTCTGTTGATCTGGATAAAATAAAAAACACTCCGGGTGTTGTAGCGTATTCGGAGATACTTGAAGACAATGCCCTGTTGAAATTCGGTAAACGTCAGATGCCGGGAACTATCATCGGGGTTGATGGTAATTACAGCAAAGTTGTAGGAATAGACACCATTATGCATGACGGTACTTTTCGCACAAAACATAAAAAAGAAAACCTCGGGGTTTTGGGATATGTGTTAGCCGATCAGCTTTCGGTTCGTCTGAACTTCGTAACCCCTTTATCGATCTATGTTCCGCGCCGGACAGGAAGAATAAACCTTGCCAACCCCCAGAATGCCTTCCGGACAGAGTACATCAACCCTGCAGGTATTTTTATGGTCAAACAGATAGAATACGATTCCCAATATCTTATCATTAACATTGAGCAGGCCCGCCGCCTTTTTGAATATGACAACTCCATTGTTTCTGCCTTGATCGTTAAGGTGAAAAACTACGATAATGTCTCCGGCATAAAAAAAGATCTTAAAAACATACTTGGTCCGGGATTCGTCATTGCCGACAGGCAGGAACAACATGCTTCCTTTTATAAAATGATGCAGCTTGAAAAACTGATGGCTTTCCTGATACTTTCCTTCATACTGCTGATAGCTGCATTCAACATCATAGGAACATTGTCGATGCTCATTTACGAAAAGAAAGAGAGTGTTTTTACTTTCAGAAGCATGGGTGCCACCAAGCAGATGATAACAAGAATATTCCTGTTCGAAGGTTGGATGATATCACTGGTTGGCGTAATAGCCGGACTTATCATTGGTATTATCCTTGTGCTTATACAGCAACATTACGGCTTCCTGAAATTTCAGGGAGGAGGCAGTTTCATTGTCGATGCCTACCCTGTAATACTCGATTGGTCTGATGTTTTACTGACACTGGTAACCGTTTCATCTATCGGTCTTCTCGGAGCATGGTATCCGGTAAGGGTCATTGTGGATAAATACTACAACTCAAAAGAATAAAAAACGAGGGCATAACCCTCGTTCTGATATCTTATATAATTGTCATACCTGTCTAAACATCTTTTGCAGGCTCAATCTCTGCCCAGTTCTCATTGCGGGCTATTCTTGATACCTGCATCTCACTTACCGCAAAAAGCTTTGCAACCACATTCTGCTTAACACCTTTTTGCAGCAGACCTTTCAGAACACTAACGTCTTCGGGTGTTAGTTTGGAACTTGTTACAACTTTCCCTGCCTTGCGACGCGCTTCCTGAAGCACTTTATGCATTCGTTTGTAACTCTCATCTTTGGTGACCCACTTAAGATTACTTATATGATTATTAGTCTTATTCCAGTCAAGATGTATAACTACACTCTGGTCGGGATGATCTTTAGGGATGAACATTTCAGCGGCAAGTTTATGTACCAGGAAAGACTTCTTTTTGCCGTTAACCCTCAGACTCACATTATAAAAACCTTTTATCACTCCGGGCTTGATTATTCTTCCGTTTACAGGATCGTAACAGAAGCTTTTCACTCTGCCGTAATTACTAACCTGATAATGCTTGTCTGTATAAGGAATATCCCGCCACTCTTCATCATCAAGCTTACGTAACTTACGCTCTTTTTTATCATTTACATTCATAAAAAATGGATTAAGGAATAAGTCAAGAACTAATTCAAGTTCCTTTTAAAACAATAAAAACTGAATTAGGTTCAAACAAAAGTATAAAAATAGTTGAGAAATCAAAAAAAGAAAAAAGGTTACAAACATTGACTGCATTTTGTCTTCATCCCTTTCAAAAGTATCTTTTTTCAGTACACTTAACAGGGAATAATTAAGTTTCAATTTTCTATCTTTACAGAATAAAATAACGAGATATGTTTTTAGGAATTGATAAAGAGGATCTTGATAAGTTTATTCTGATAGGCGACCGGGTTTTGATAAAACCTAAAACTCCCGAAACAAAAACAAAGAGTGGACTAATCCTTCCCCCGACCGTTCAGCAAAAAGAGAAGATACACAGCGGGTACATCATAAAGACCGGTCCCGGATATCCCATTCCTGCAATAGTCGATACTGAAGAGCCATGGATGTCGGAAAAGGAAAATGTCAGATATGTGCCTTTGCAGCCGAAGCCGGGAGATCTGGCCATTTACCTTCAAAGCAGTGGTTTCGAAATAGAATACAAAGACGAAAAATATATTATCATATCACAGTCTGCCATTTTAATGCTGATACGCGACAAAGGACTATTTGACGAGTAAAAAGATGAAAGATCAGTAAGAAGATGAAAATCTCTTAAGGTGATTGCGATAGGCCGTGAAGGCATTGGCCCTTGAGATAAATCCCAGATACTTACCTTTATCGATGACTGCAATATTGAAACGCCCCGATTTGCGGAACATCTCAACAAGGTCTTCCATCGAATCATCAGGACTGATGTAATACTCGGGCATGTACATCAGGTCCTTGACCAACACTTTATCGTAAAGCTCCGGTTTGAAAATAATTTTACGCACATCATCCATTTTGACCATTCCATGCAGGTTCCCTTCTTCATCAACCACAGGGAAAAGATTTCTGTGAGCACCCTCAATCTTCTTCACCAGGTCGCCTAACGTTGCATCCTCCGGTACCGTAGCAAAATCACGTTCAATCAGTTTATTTATATTCATAAGTGTCAGCACATTATGGTCTGCATCATGCGTGAGCAATTCCTTACGTTTAGCCAGCTGATGGGTATAAACAGAATGTTTAACAAATGTCTTGGCTGTTGCAAACGAAACAGTAGCAGTGATCATTAAAGGAAGGAACAGTGCATACCCTCCCGATATGTCAGCTATCAGGAAAAGACCGGTCAACGGAGCATGGAGCACTCCCGCAATCAAGCCTGCCATACCCACAAGAGCAAAGTTCTCGACCTGTAATTGATGCATGCCGAACTTATTGACCAGCAATGCGAACAGAAGACCTGTATTTACTCCCATAAACAGCGTAGGTGCAAAAATACCGCCAACACCTCCGGCACCAAAAGTAAGTGATGCTGCAACTACTTTGAGAGCAATGACAACCATTAACATCATTACTAATGCCATGTAATTGGTATTCCAGTCTTCGAACATTGTACCTTCAAACAATGAGAAAGAATTTCCTGCAAGAGCATCATTGATTATGGAATATCCTTCACCGTACAATGAAGGGAAAAAGTAAAGTATTGCCCCCAGAATACTACCGCCGGCAAGTAACCGGACATATAGTTTATTCATCTTTTCAAACCACCTTTCAATAAAGATGTAAACATGTGTAAAATACACGGCCACAAGTCCTGTAACAAGACCTAAAACCACATAAAAAGGAATATCAATAAGTTCAAATGTTGTTTCAAACCTGAAGTGGTAAAGATAGTCCTGCCCCAGAAAAAGATACGAAGTAACAACTGCCGAGGCTGAGGCCAGCAGCAACGGAACAATCGAGAATAAAGACAGGTCGAGCATTATTACCTCCAATGCAAAAACAAGACCCGCAATGGGAGTTTTAAAAATAGCAGCCATCGCAGCAGCTGAAGCACTTCCTAAAAGAAGCGTAACCTGGCGATAGTTCAGATGGAACAGCTTACCAACGTTGCTGCCAATAGCAGCTCCCGTAGATACTGTCGGCCCTTCCAGTCCCACACTACCTCCGAAACCTACCGTTAATGCACTTGTGACAATTGATGAGAACATGTTGTGCGAATTCATGTGTCCCTGTGCTTTCGAAATGGCATAAAGAACATTCGGAACCCCATGCCGTACCGGACGCTTTACTATGTATTTAATGAAGAGTACTGCTAATGTTATCCCTATTGTAGGTGCAATGAGGTAGAAAAGGTCGAACCCGGAGCTCAGGGTACCCTTTACAAAAGCACTTATCATGTGTACCAGGTTCTTTATGACCACAGCACCTATTCCGGAAGCAATCCCTATAATAACACTAAGTATCATCATAAACTGACGATTACTCATGTGCTTTAACCTCCAAACAAGAAACTTCCTGAATATCTTTTGCCGGTTCATCTGCTTATCTGATCATGGAATTTTTGTCCGTCACTTTGATTTCATACAAAGGTAACACAAACATCCTTTCATTATCAACGATTACAATAAATAAATTTATACCCGGGTTTATTTACAATCATTCAATCTAAAACCAATTAATGATTACTTTTGTGTTATCATTATCAATAAAATAAATTAAAAGAGCAAAGTGATACTGAACTTAGCATCTCTTTGAAAAAAATAAACTGATGAAACTTTTAGCAAAAACATTTCACGGTCTCGAAAAAGTCCTTGCAGAGGAACTGGAACAACTCGGGGCAAAAAATATCATTCCTCAAAAAAGAGCAGTATCGTTCGAAGGTGACAAAGAGCTTCTGTACCGTGCTAACCTGCATTTGAGAACCGCACTAAGAATATTGCTTCCTGTCCTGTCTTTCCGTGCACGTAACGACAGAGAGATGTATAAAAGAGTTTACGAGTATGACTGGGCAAAACATCTTGACAACACAAAAACATTTGCAATCGACAGTGTTGCTTTCGGTGATATTTTTAAACATTCCCATTACATCGGGCTAAAAGCCAAAGATGCCATTGTTGACAGGTTCAAAAAGAAAACAGGGAAGCGTCCCTCGGTAAACACTGAAGATCCGGATGTAAGCATTAACCTGCATGTAAGTGGAGACCGTTTTACAATATCACTTGACAGTTCAGGAGAGTCCCTGCACCGAAGGGGTTACCGCGACAACAGGCATAAGGCACCATTGAACGAGGTGTTGGCCGCAGGAATGTTGAAGATAGCGAAATGGACTCCTGAGATACCTTTGTTCGATCCGATGTGCGGTTCGGGAACAATACTTATGGAAGCAGCAATGTCAGCTAAGAATATCCCTCCTGCCTGGCACAGAAAGAAGCTTTCCTTCATGAACTGGCCTGATTTCGATGAAAATATGTGGGAAAAGATCAGAGAAGAAGCAGAGAGCAGGTTTGAATCACCAAGAGTTACGATAATAGGTGCCGATGTTTCGATGCAGGCTGTTGACATTGCCAAGCAGGCAAGCCTTGAATTCAGACTTAACAGAGAGATAAAAGTATCCAAAGCTGCATTTGAGAATCAGACACCGCCTTTTAAAGCGGGAATGATAATCACGAACCCACCTTATGGTGAAAGATTGAAAAAAGAAGATATTATTGAGTTCTACAAAATGATAGGGACAGTTCTGAAACGCCGTTTTACAGATTACGATGCCTGGATAATCAGTTCCAATTTTACGGCTATGAAGAACATAGGTCTGAAACCCTCTGAGAAACACACTTTATTCAACGGTCCGCTCGAGACTAAGTTCTGGAAATTCAAGCTGTACGAAGGTACAATGAAACTGAAAAAACAGAGAGTTACCAACAAATAGCATTATAAAAATAAATTGCCATGAACAGGATAACCAAACTTTTCAATATTGAATATCCGGTAATTCAGGGAGGCATGGTATGGTGCAGCGGATGGAAGCTTGCGTCTGCAGTCAGTAACAACGGAGGCCTGGGGTTACTCGGATCAGGATCGATGCATCCCGAAGTGCTTATTGAGCACATCCATAAAATGAAAAAGGCGACCGATCATTCGTGGGGTGTGAATGTTCCGCTGCTTTATCCTGAGATAGACAAACTGATAGACATAATAATTGAAGAAAAAGTAAAGATAGTTTTCACATCGGCAGGAAATCCTGCCAAGTGGACAGGAAAGCTCAAAGAGAACGGGATTACCGTCGTTCATGTAATAGCGAACGGAAAATTTGCAAAGAAGGCCGAAGAAGCAGGAGTTGACGCCATAGTAGCCGAAGGCTTTGAAGCAGGAGGACACAACGGACGGGAAGAAACGACCACTCTCACACTTATTCCTTACATCAGGGAGATCACTGACCTGCCGTTAATTGCCGCCGGAGGGATAACTTCGGGAAAGGCAATGCTTGCCACTATGGTACTTGGTGCTGAAGGAGTACAGATAGGCTCTCTTTTCGCTGCATCAAAAGAGTCATCGGCGCATGAAAACTTTAAAAAGAAGGTTGTTGAGACAGGAGACGGAGGTACACTGTTATCGCTAAAAAAACTGGCTCCTGTTCGTCTGATAAAAAATGAATTCTTCGAAAGAGTTTATAACGCAGAAACATCCGGTGCTTCAACGCTTGAACTGATGAAGATATTAGGGAAAGGGCGGGCAAAAAAAGGGATCTTCGAAGGAGACCTTACAGAAGGGGAACTGGAGATCGGTCAGGCAGCTTCAATGATAAATGAGATCCTGCCGGTATCGGAAATAATGAAAAGCCTGATAACCGGTTACAATACTGCACTTAAGAAGATATCTTCAGATCCCGGGTTTAAATTTTAAATCATCAATCGGCTTTAACCATTCAGGCTCTTAATTGTTAAATCCCAAAGAAATCACTATTTTCGACATTCAAGAAAAGTTTAAATGGAGGAGTTTTATACAAAGGAAGAGCAGGAAGAGATACAACTACAGCTTAACGAATTGATCGGTGCTTGTCCGAAATGCCTGACCGATGCTAACCAAAAGCTTATTATCAAAGCTTTTAAGCTTGCCGACAGGGCACACAAAGGCATTCGCCGGAAATCGGGAGAGCCGTATATCTTCCATCCGCTTGCCGTAGCACACATTGTTGCCGAGGAAATAGGGCTCGGTACTAAAGGTGTTGTGGCCGCTCTTTTGCATGATGTAGTTGAAGACACAGATTACACCGTTGAAGACATCAGCACCATGTTCAGCCCGAAAATTGCCTCCATTGTCGACGGGCTTACAAAACTTGAAGTGTTCTTCGACAACACCGAATCGAAACAGGCAGAGAATTTCAGAAAGTTATTGCTTTCAATGGTTGAGGATGTACGGGTGATACTAATAAAACTTGCCGACCGCCTGCATAACATGCGCACACTTGACTCAATGCCTGAGAATAAACGTCTTAAGATATCAGGCGAGACCCTTTACATCTATGCACCGTTAGCTCACCGGCTTGGACTATATGCCATAAAAACAGAGCTTGAAGATCTGAGCCTTAAATATGAGCACCCGAAAGTTTACGATGATATAAGTAAAAAAATAGTTGAGAGTTCTCTAAGGCAGTTGAACAGTATCAATGAATTTTCAGCTCCCATCAAAGAAAGGCTGACGGAGGCAGGATATAAATTTGAAATAAAGGGACGTCCGAAATCCATTTATTCCATTTGGAGTAAAATGCAGAAAAAAGACCTTCCTTTCGAGGAGATATACGACGTTCTCGCTATCAGAATAGTATTCACCCCACTCCAGGGCATGTCGGAGAAAACACAGTGCTGGACGATCTACTCAATGATCACAGATATCTACAAGCCTAAACCCGACCGCTTGCGCGACTGGATATCGGTACCTAAAGCAAACGGATACGAGGCTTTACATGCCACTTTTATGAGCTCTCACGGCAACTGGGTAGAGGTGCAGATACGAAGTGAAAGGATGGATGAGATAGCTGAAAAAGGATTTGCGGCCCATTGGAAATACAAAGAGAACAGTGATAAAGAATCGGAGCTTGACAACTGGCTGAAGCGTATCCGTGAACTTCTCGAAAATCCTGACGATGATTCGCTTGAATTCCTTGATGACTTTAAACTGAACCTGTTTGCTTCCGAGATCGTTGTTTTCACCCCCAAAGGGGATAAGATCACAATGCCCAACGGAGCCACTGCCCTTGACATGGCTTTTGAGATCCACACCGACCTCGGATATCGATGCATCGGGGCCAAAGTGAATTACAAGCTCGTACCATTGAGCTACAAACTTAAAAGCGGTGATCAGGTAGAGATACTCACATCAAAAAAGCAGACACCGAAATGGGAATGGTTCGATTTTGTAACAACGGCAAAAGCAAAATCAAGGATAAAACAGGCATTCAGAAAAGAGCGTAAGAAATTTATCAGTAAAGGAGAAAAGATACTGGAAAAGTATCTCACTGAAAAGAAACTTGCCATCAACTCAAAAATACTCCGCAAGCTCCAGACCCATTACAATGCAAAGAACAAAGACGAACTCTATTTCAAGATAGGGAAAGGGATTATCAACCTGAAAGATGCTTCAAAGGTTTTAAGCGATAAACCATACAACAAATGGGTCAGATACTGGAAACTCTCATTCGGGTTCGGCAAAGAAGACAATAAACCCAAAGTTGACAAGAAGAAACCTCTGCTGCTGACCGATGATAAAGAACAGCATAACTACACCATTGCAAACTGCTGCCATCCTATTCCCGGTGATGATGTTATAGCTTATCAGGACGATGATGAAAACCTGATACTTCACAGCAGGAACTGCAAGGTGGCCATTAAACTGATGTCGAGCCACGGAGACCGTATTATTCCTGCCCAATGGGAATCACAAAAAATCCTTTCATACATTGCCGTTATTAGGATAACAGGAATCGACAGCCTCGGTATTGTCAGTAAGCTTACCAAAGTGATTTCGGACGACCAGAACGTGAACATGCGTTCCATTCATGTTGAAAGTCATGACGGTATTTTCGAAGGCCTTATCCACATTTACATTCACCACACAAAAGACCTTAACAACCTTATCCTGAAATTAATGAAAATAAAAGGCATCCACACGGTTATCCGGCAGGAGCGTCAGAATGGCAATTAACATTAATTTCAAGAAACCTATTTTAGATTAAATAAAAATTAGTTACATTTGATTTATTTTTAATGAGATTAGATATGGATAAGGCCAAAACAAAAGAGACAGTAAAGCAGATCTTCACTGAATATCTCCAAAGAAAAGGGCACCGGAAAACCCCCGAAAGATATGCAATACTTGACGAGATATACACCCGTGACGGCCATTTTGATATCGAATCACTTTACATTTTCATGAAGAACAAGAACTACCGTGTGAGCAGGGCCACACTCTACAACACGATAGACCTTCTCCTGGATTGCAAGCTGGTAATAAAACATCAGTTCGGAAAAAACATAGCCCAATTTGAAAAAGCTTTTGAGTCAAAGCAGCACGACCACCTGATATGTACTGTTTGCGGACAGGTAACCGAATTTTGCGATCCCGGCATACAATCGGTTCTCAACAACTCCGGAAAGTTCCACTCTTTCCAGGTATCTCATCATTCCTTGTACATTTACGGTATTTGTAAGGATTGTCAGGAGAAAATAAATAAGAAATAGTTACCCTCCCCGTGACCTTTCACCGTGTTTTACCCTACTGATAAGGAATAGCATGGCAACTACTGCCAATGCACTGATCACCACTCCTGCCGAAAAATGAATATCAGGTAACGACATGTCCGGTCCGACATCAGGGGCATGATGCCGCATAACCATTAAAGCCAGAAAATTATTGGTAAAATGACCTGCTACAGCATACCATAAGTTACCCCCCAGATAAAAAAGATAACCCAGAATAATACCAAGAAAGAACCGGGGCAGAAAAGTCATGAACTGAAGATGCATGGCTGAGAAGATAAAGGCTGTAAGGAATATAGCCACATGGATATTTTTGAACCATTCGGAGAAATATCTTTGCACATGTCCTCTGAATATCCACTCCTCTCCCATTGCAGGCAGCAATGCGATAATGATAATATTAAGAAAGAAACCTGCACTGGAATTGTATTGTATTAAAGCTTTAGTCAACTCCATCGCTTCCTTTTCAGTTCTCTCAATCCATTCAGTTAGAACCGACCAGCTTTCAGGCAAAACAATATGGCTGTTAACAACTCCTGTCCAAACAATAAAATACTGGCTCAATGCCATTGTAACACCGGATGCAAGCAACAGGTTCAGACTTATCTTTCCTTCTCCCGCCAGGCCATCCAAAGACTCAGGCCAGAAAAGCTTTGCAGCTATCATTGCAGGAACAATGAAAATAAGAACTGTTTGTATTGACTGAAGAAACTTGAATACTCCCGGATACTCCATAAAAAGAGCAGGATCAAACTCAAAAGTGCCAAAAAAATACCAACCCGTTATCCCCATGATCAAAGAAAAAAGGATAGTTGCTGCCAACATCATAAGGAATAACAGCAGCAATTTCAATCCCGGACTAAAATGAGTCATAGGTAAAAGATTAAAGTTACAAGGAGCAGCTCAGAGGGTACAGTACAAAAAGGTACAAGATATAAATAGCTGTATTTTCTACTTACTACCTGTACCTTGTATCTTTTTCCTTCCTATTCTTTATCTGTTTTAAGCAAAAACTTGTCATACAGGAACAGGGCTATTACTGTAACAACACCAATGGCACTGAAAACCATCCAGATTTTTGACGGGTGATAGGTATGCCAAAGATATTGAGTCAGGTCATGTTCATTCATTCCCATTAACTCTCCGGCTTTTTTCACATAATCATTTTGTGTAAACCCGTTACCTATCTCCTGAATATCCAAGCCTCTTTTAGCAACCTCCCTTTGAAGTAAAGATATCTTATCCGACCATTTCTCATAAAACTCACCCGACAGATAACCTGCTATCAGATTTCCTGCAGCCACAGGAAGAAACGATGTTCCCATGTAAAGCGCCTCTTTGTTTTTTGGTGCAATACGGCCGATGTATTCAGTAAACTTAGGTGAACTTGACATCTCACCAATAGCAAATACGAAGATACCTACGATCACGTAAAATCCGTTTCCGGTACTGAAAGCAAGGCCAATACCGATTGCATTTACAATGATACCCGACATTATCGCATTCAGAGGTTTGAATTTCATAACCAATGTAGAGATCAGAACCTGGAACAGGATGATAGCCCCCGCATCGAGGTTAACCATCATTTCCGGGGCAATTGTGCCTTTGCTCGTACCTATGGCAGCGGCAAGAGAGGGGGAAATACCTTCAAGCCATTTGTAAATGATACTTGTATTCACCCACTGATCGATAAAGTTTGGAAGAGTGTAAAAAAGCTGGTTGAACATGGTCCAGAACCCTACCATAATAATCAGGAACAGAACCAGGCGTAAGTCCTTCAGGGCTTCCCAGATATTCTTCAATGATTTTATGATCGTTTGGCCGACAGATTCCTGTGATTTTTCCCTGTATGGTTCTTTGTAAAAAAGCAACACCAGGATCAGGTTCACGAGAATAGCTGAAGCCGCCATGATGAAAACGATCTTCCAGCCATATGTATCCCGCAATTTAGAAGAAAACAATGGCCCCACAAACCCGCCGACATTCACGATCATATAGAATACACCAAAGCCTATGGATGATGTTTCTTCATTCGTTGTTTTTGCCACTGTTGCCGAAATTATCGGCTTAAACAAAGCTGCACCTAAGGCGACCCATAAAAATGCAAAGTAAAAAAAGCCGTAAGAGTGTACCGAACCCATCAGATAGTATCCAGATGATAAGATCAGATAGGCAACGACCAGAACTTTTTTATACCCGAGACGGTCGGCCAGGGCTCCGGTTATCAACGGCAATAAATAGAGTATTGCAGTAATAGGCCCCATTATGTTACCTTTCTGACTTTGAGTAAAGCCCAGTGCCCCTTCATCCGTCGAGCCTGTCAGATAAAGCGCCAATACCGCAAACATCCCGTACCATGCCCAGCGCTCAAACAACTCCATGGTATTGGCCACCCAGAATACTTTCGGGAATTTTGTAAAAATGTTCCTTTTTTCAGTCATTTAATTTTGTTTTTTACCGTTAAAACAGACGGCAAGTTTACGTTAATTATTTCAATTTTTATTCTTTGACTTTCGATATTTGATCTCAGGTTCTGCAACCAAACTATACGGACGGTTAAATATATCCTGTGAAAGCTTAAAATACTGCGAAAGCTTTCTGATGGTTTCTTTTGACATCCCTTTATGATAGTTCAGGATTTTAGATATTGTTCCTTTTGATAATCCCAGTATCTCTGTCAGGTCCTTTGCCTTTAATCTGTGTTCTTCCATTAAAGACTTTAATATTTTTACAGGGTCATCTATTTTAGGTCTAAATTCATTTTCACTGTCCCAATGTTCAATTAGCAGGGTCAACAGCTCTATTTCTTCCTCGTTCTGTTCATTATTTTCATTAAGCATCCTTTCCAGAATATTACAGTACTCATCATACTGATCCCTGTTTTTAATCACTGTATATTTTAAAGACTTCATTTTACAAAGATTAATAAAGGTCTATATCATACTGTTTGTTCTCTTTGCAGAGCTTATCGTATTCCGAATGCGTACCGATCCATTTAACAAACATGTGAATATTCCTTTTTTACGAAAGCATCAATGGATTACTTTTTTAAGAAATGCACCTTCATTGTTCTTTGCAAAAATAAGAATTGAGTTTCACAAAAGGAAACTTTTGCGGTTTTTTCAAATTAAACCTTTACCACCGTCCCGATATTCTCTCCGGAGACAACCTTTTTAAGGTTACCATAGGTATCCATGTCAAAAACCACGATAGGCATGTTGTTCTCTTTGCACATTGTTGTTGCAGTCAGGTCCATTACTTTCAGACCGCGGTTGTAGATCTCATCGTAAGTGATCTCATCGAACTTCACGGCATCAGGGTCTTTCTCCGGATCAGCTGTGTAAACTCCGTCAACCCGGGTGCCTTTCAGCATTGCATCGGCCTCAATTTCAATGGCACGAAGCGAAGAACCTGTATCGGTTGTAAAATATGGATTACCGGTCCCGGCCGAAAAAATGACAACCTCTCCGTTCTCCAATGCCTCAATGGCTTTAGGTTTTGAATAGAACTCACCAACAGGCTCCATTTTTATTGCCGTCAATACACGTGCTTTTACACCCAAACTTTCGAGTGCTGAACTTAACGCAAGGCCGTTTATCACCGTCGCCAGCATTCCCATCTGATCACCTTTGTAACGATCGAAACCTTTTGAGGCGCCGCTCAGTCCGCGGAAGATATTCCCTCCGCCTATTACTATTCCTGTCTGCACACCCATTTTGGTGATATCTTTTATCTGCTCCGCATAATCATTCAAACGTTTGGGATCAATGCCGTATCCCTGATCTCCCATGAGGGATTCGCCACTTAACTTCAATAAAATTCGCTTGTATTTCATCGTAATAAATTTAGACCTGACAGGTTTAAAAAATCTGTCAGGTCTGTAAAATTAAATTTTTAAATCAAAAAAAGGGGACGCTTCGTCCCCTTTTTTAATTTGTATCTGAAAATAACCTTAGTTACTCAACGAAAAACGAATGAATTCGGTAACAGTAAGGTCTTTATCAACTCCTTTAAGATATTTGTCGATAGTAAGCTTGTTATCTTTAACAAAAGCCTGCTCAAGAAGTACATTCTCCTTAAAGAATTTATTCAAACGACCTTGTGCGATCTTGTCAAGCATTTGCTCCGGCTTACCTTCATTGCGGGCCATATCTTTACCGATCTCAAGTTCTTTCTCTTTCACATCAGCAGGAACTGCATCACGTGAAACAGCAACAGGGTTCATTGCAGCAACCTGCATTGCAACATCCTTAGCAACCTGGGCATCGAAACCGCTCTTGTTGAAACCAACCAAAGTGGCAAGTTTGTTACCCGGGTGGATGTATGCTACAACATACTCGGCGTTAATCTTTCCATAGAAAGAAAGCTCTATCTTCTCACCTATGACACCAACCTGCTCAACAACAAGATCACTGATCTTTGTTCCGTTAAGCTCAAGAGCTTTAAGAGCATCAAGGTCAGCAGGAAGGTTATTAAGTGCTACGTCAAGAATAGAGCTTGTCAGGTCAACAAAGCTTTCATTCTTGGCCACGAAATCAGTTTCACAGTTCAGAACGACCAAAGCACCACTTTTACCATCCTCAGCAACTTTAGCAAGAACAACTCCTTCGGTTGCATCACGGTCAGCACGCTTACTGGCAACAGCCTGCCCTTTCTTACGGATTATCTCAACAGCTTTATCAAAATCGCCATCGGCCTCGGTAAGGGCTTTTTTACAGTCCATCATACCGGCACCGGTCATTTTTCTTAATTTGCTTACATCAGCAGCAGTTATAGCCATTATATTTTATCTTTTAAGATTATCAAATAATTATTTTGTCTCTTCTTTCTTTTCCTCAGGTTTAGCTTCAGCTTTTTCTTCTGCTTTACCATCAGACTTGGCTTCAGGTTTAGTTTCAGGCTTAACTTCAGCTTTAACCTCAGCCTTTTCTTCAACAGGTTTTTCAGATGCAGCCTTCTCAGCTTTAGGAGCCTCTTTTCTTGCACGCTTACGCTTAGGTTCATCTTTCTTAGCTTTGGCTTTAGTACCTGCCTCATTCTTCTGCTCAGCCTTGCGCTCCTGAATTCCTTCTTCGATAGCTTTTGCCATAACATCAACAATGAGCTCGATCGATTTTGTGGCATCATCGTTTGCCGGTATTACGAAATCGATGTTTGTAGGATCCGAGTTTGTGTCAACAATACCAAATACAGGAATATTCAAACGGATAGCTTCTTTAACAGCAATATTCTCTTTCATTACATCAACAACGAACATTGCTGCAGGAAGACGTGTAAGGTCCTGGATACTACCAAGTGTCTTTTCCAGCTTGGCACGCTGACGTGTTATCTGAAGCTTTTCACGTTTTGACAAGCTGTTCCATGAAGGGTCAGCCATCAGCTTATCGATAGATGACATCTTCTTAACCGCCTTACGAATAGTAGGGAAGTTAGTCAACATACCGCCCGGCCAACGTTCAACAACGTAAGGCATTTTAACGGCACTTATCTTCTCGGCAATGATGTCTTTAGCTTGTTTTTTTGTTGCAACAAACAGTATTTTCCGTCCCGATTTTGCAATCTGTTTCAATGCATTTGCAGCCTCCTCGATCTTAGCGGCTGTTTTATGCAGGTCGAAAATGTGAATACCGTTACGCTCCATAAAAATATAAGGAGCCATGGCAGGATTCCACTTTCTTTTCAAGTGACCGAAGTGTACTCCGGCATTCAATAAATCTTCAAATTTTACTTGTGGCATTTTTCTTTTTTTTAGTCGTTTACATTCTGCGTCTAAGCAACCAACCGATAGGTAGTTCTCCCCGCGGGGAAAAATCTTACCGGTTTAGATACTAAACGTACCAGATAATTATTAACGTTTTGAGAACTGGAATTTCTTACGTGCTTTAGGTTGTCCCGGCTTCTTACGCTCAACAACACGTGAATCACGGGTAAGGAACCCTTGTGCTTTCAAAGCAGGTTTGTTCTCTTCGTCGATCTTAACCAATGCACGGGCAATGGCAAGACGTAAAGCTTCAGCCTGTCCTTTGAATCCACCTCCTGTAAGGTTCACTTTGATGTCATAGTTATCAGCTACACCTATGGTGTTCAAAGGTTGCTTCACAACATACTGCAAAGTAGCAGCAGGGAAATAATCCTTAATGTCACGTTTGTTAATAGTAATCTGACCTTTACCATCAGTAAGGTAAACACGTGCAATTGCCTCTTTACGTCTACCTATGGTGTTAATTACTTCCATAATAATTATTTAATCTTGTTTAAATCAATAGTTTTTGGTTTCTGAGCCTCTTGCTTATGCTCAGGTCCTGCATATATGAACAGGTTCTTCAAAAGCTTGCGGCCCAAGCGATTCTTAGGCAACATACCTTTTACGGCTCTTTGTAAAAGTCTCTCCGGACTTTTTGCAAACAGTTGTGCAGGTGTCAGGTCATGACGACCTCCGGGATAACCACTGTAGTAGAAAAACATTCTGTCGTTCCACTTATTTCCGGTCAAACGCACTTTGTCAGCATTGATAATGATAACATTGTCTCCGCAATCAACATGAGGAGTGAAATTGGGCTTGTACTTCCCGCGTAGCAATTTAGCTACTTTAGAAGCCAAACGACCAACTACCTGATCGGTAGCATCAACCACCACCCACTCTTTTGTTACGGTAGCCTTGTTAGCCGAAATTGTCTTGTAACTTAACGTATTCACAGTCTTCCTTCGTTTAAATTTATTATTAAAAACATTTCATTTAAGCGTAAAATAACCACGCCCAACACTTTAGTTATCAACAATTAACCTGTTAATAACGTTTGTAATGCGTTGAGACGCAATTGAATTACAGCTTTCGGCACGGATAATAATCGGCCGCAAAAGTACGGTTAATTTTATTTTCAACCAATAGTTTTTGTAATTTTTTGAAAAAAGTATCCTTAAAAAATCCTAATTCTTACATTTGTTGTGGTTTTAGTCATCGATGACTCCATTTTACAAAAAATAAAAATTTATGACACACGAGGATTTCATGAAAGAGGCGATAAAATTGTCGGTAGAAAACGTGAAGAACGGAGGAGGCCCTTTTGGAGCTGTTATTGTCAAAGACGGAAAAATAGTAGGCAAAGGTGCAAACAGCGTAACAATACATAACGACCCTACAGCTCATGCCGAGATAATGGCAATACGCAATGCTGCCAATAAGCTGGGCACATTCGACCTGTCAGGATGCACCATTTACACATCTTGCGAACCATGCCCCATGTGTCTCGGAGCCGTTTACTGGGCCCACCTGTCAAAGATGTACTATGGCAATACAAAAAAAGATGCCGCAGAAGCAGGGTTCAGTGATGCCTTCATCTACAAAGAGATGGAACTTCCTCTTGACAAACGTTCAATACCTGCACAGCAGCTTTTATCCGACGAAGCTTACAAAGCATTTAAAATGTGGGAGGAGAATCCGGATAAGATCGAATACTGAGGATGCGAGGAATTGAGGAACTGATGATTCATTTGATCGAAAATGGTAAAACTGAAAATCACAGAAACGTTCTGAATGGGAAACAGCAAACGGTATTTGATAAGCAGGTTTGGGTAGTCGGAAATCAGCAAAAAGGAGGTACAGAACACCGGAATATTTCACTCAGGGCTTCGCCTTTTTATAAAATATGACACCAAACGCCCAACTCATCGATTATTTAATCCCACAGTTACTCACCGGAAATTTTGCATTTTCAACATTTGTACTTAAATTTGTACAAATAATCGTACATATAGACTACGTCAGCCATGTTAACCACTACAATTTCAGATTTCAGAAAAAACATTAAAAAATATCTTGATTCGGTAACAAAAGAGTTTGAAACACTCATCATAAACCGGGGAAAGGATTCCGGAGTGGTTGTGATCTCCCTTGATGAATACAATTCTCTGACCGCAACACAGCATGAACTTTCGTCAAAAAAGAACGAAGAGAGGCTTGATTCTGCGATTGAAAAACTAAAAAAAGGCTCTTCTTTTGAAAAAGACCTGATAGAACCATGAAATATATTTTTGTTGACGAATCATGGGAGGATTATCTTTCTTGGCAAAAAACCAATAAGAAATACATGAAACGGATCAATGAATTACTAAAAGACATTTCACGAACCCCATTTTCAGGCAAAGGTAAACCCGAACCTCTGAAACATAAATACAGAGGATTCTGGTCCCGACGAATAGACCATGAGCACAGGCTGATCTATACAGTTAAAGATGATGAGATACTCATAGCTAAATGCAGGTTCCATTATGATTGAAAGAATTGAAGATTCGGGGATACGTTTAATCGAGATTAGTACCATGAATATCTTTGCAATTTTTAATTGGCTGGCTGTAAACGATATCCGGTAAGCAGTTTTAGGCAACATGCAACCCAAAAGTGTGTAGCACCGTAACATTGGAAAGTTATCCGGTAAACGGTTTTCGGTTTTAGGCATGTCCTGTAATTCAAAGGTGCAGAGCACCGGTAACATTTGTAGAACACGCAAATGCAAGACAAGAGTAGGTGCAGAGCACCGAAACATTTCACTCAGGGCTTTGCCATCCATAAAAAACTCTCACAATTCCCCGATTTATCACTTCCTCAAATCCTCAAAAAATATCTGCGTAAATCGGTTTCATCTGTAAAATCAGACTCCTATTTGCTATCTTCGCAATTATGAACCGGAAACTCACAAAAGATTTCTACATGCAGGATGCCGTGACCGCTGCCAGGCAGCTTCTCGGCAAAGTTCTTGTCCGCCGTTTTGACGACGGTACAGAGATCAGGGCCATCATAACTGAAACCGAAGCATACCACGGCGAAGAGGATCTCGGATGCCATGCCAGCAAAGGGCGTACCCCACGAACCGAAGTTATGTATTGGGAAGGGGGGCATGTTTATGTTTACCTCATCTACGGAATGTACTGGCTGCTGAACATTGTAACCGGTCAGAAAGACCACCCGCAGGCAGTTCTCATCAGGGGAACAGTCCTTGCCCCCGGGCCGGGCAGGACAGGCAAGCTGCTGAAACTCGATAAATCATTTTACGGCGAAGACCTGCTTACCTCCGGCAGAATCTGGATAGAAGAGGGAGAAAACAACAATATAAAACATTCGGCATCTCCCCGAATCGGCATTGATTACGCCGGCCCTGAGTGGAGTCAAAAGCCGTGGCGGTTTACCCTCAATGACTGATCAAATTTATAATCCTGAATTCAGGAGTATAAATGAGGCTTAAGCCGTAAGAGTAATCGAACTGGCTTGAAGGAAAATCATAATAGATATTGAAACAAACATTAAGTTTGATCTGATCATTCATAAACGACCTGTTGAAAGTAGCCTTAACGGTCCCCATGTTACGATACTGTGAATAAACACCCTCTTTGTAATCAGAAATCGACATAAATTCATTATTTCCTTTTAGGGAATAGAAGTTATCGGCATACCAGTAACCTAACATTAACTGCCCGTATTTGTAATTAATTCCCGTAACGGGATATAACGCATAACCTGAATCAAAACCAAGATCCTGTGATCCTGAAAACTGTGAAAATCCAAGATAATAGCCATCAAGCCACACTTTGCGAATAAAACCGCTACCGGTATTAAATCCGGCTCTCAACCCTAAAACACTGTTAAGCATTGAATATGTATCATCATTAAAATCACTTATCTGACCACTTTGATGATTGGCCAACAACTGCACCGGCATGTTAACCTGAACCTTGTTCTCTTCATTGGTCAGGACAACATTACCAGTAAACCCGGCCGTAAATCTTTCGGGTAGGGTATCGCCCCATGATATAAACTGTTCCCAGTCAATCCATGCATCAAAATTAAACCTTCGGCTGTTGAACAGAAATTGCAATCCGTTCTCCACAGGCCTCAGGTATTGATTGTCGGGATCATAAACCGGTTCAATAAGGCCATGATGTATATTCCCTTTCAATGCGCCTAAAATAACATAGAACTTATCAGATGCCCTAAGCTGTGCAGAGATAACCGGCTTTACATCAAACAGGCCGTCTTCACCGAAGAATTGTATCAGATTAGCCCCTGCAGCAAATCTCAGTCGTTTACCCGCATAGTAAACAAGTTCAGGCCGAAGTGTGAATCCCGGCAAAGTATATCCCTGTGTATAATCACTGAAATATTCATTATTTTTAAAAAACAGGTCAGACTCCAGGCGGAAAATAAGATCATTTTGTTTTGCCGTATCAAATTCAGCATGAGTGTACCTGCCCGCCAGATCTATCTGCGAGGTTATAGCTATTGGAAAAGTAAAGATCAATACGATGAATGACAGGATACCCCTTCTCATGTTGTCAAAAGATTTTAAACTAAATTCAACTTCGAGGGTGACAATTTAATAAAAATAAGTTGATTGACGCGATGTGCTCAAAGAAAAGAGCACAACATCAGGCATGTAAGCGGTTAAGGTCACTGTGCGAAGACTCCCTGATAAGCTGTTTGAGAATATCTCCTTTACGCCGGTCAAATTTTTCATACAGATTATTTCCCATGTAAAGAAAGCCTCTGTCCTCATCAATGAACTCAACTCTTGACGAATTGATAAGCGTTCTTGAATTACACCGTATAAAACCATGATCTCTCAGTATCAGCTCATATCGACGTAACGATATCGGAGAGAAAAGACCGGAATTATCAAAAAAAATAAAATAAGTCCCCCCTTCAACCGACCGGGCTTCTATTATATCATGAATGGAAACGATCCTGGTATCGATTCTTCCCTGAACCACAAGTTTATCAACTTCATCTTTCGAGTTAATATTCTCCATTAAAGCTTCTATCTTAACATTGTAAAACTCATCCTCTATTTCAGCAATAGCATCATCAATAGCAACAATGAGCTCTATCACATCAAAAGGTTTGAAAACAAAATCCACAAAGGAGAACTTTAAAGATTCGATAACATGCTTTGAATTCGATGAAATAAACACCATCCTTATACCTTTGTCATGCATTAGAGGAAGAATATTCAAAGCATCATTTCTGTTAAGATCTGCATCCATGATCAGGATTTGAGGATCGTATCTGTCAACAAGATCGACAGCCAATAACATATCTTTGGCCGTTGCCACAAACTCGATCTCATGAAAACTTGTAGCTACCACCTCCTCGATCACGTTCTTATAAAAGTCGTTTTTCTCGATCAGAAGCAGCTTGATTTTTTTCATGTTGGATTATTTCTTGTTATCCTGAATTATTATTGGCAATACAAAACGAACTATCGTTCCCCGGTCAAACGGATCCAACCTCTTTTTATCCATTATTGTAAATTCGGTCCGTTTTTTTGCATCTTTTCTTAAAATCTCAAGTCTTTCTTTCGTTATCTTTATAGCCATCGACCGATGCCCCTTTTTATTGAACTCCATCATTTTATCGATCCCTACACCATTATCATCTATTTCTATCGTCAACAAATCTCCGGTTTTAAAAAATCTTACATTCAGAACACATCCTCCTTGTCTGTTCTTAAACCCGTGTTCTATCGCATTTTCAAGGAATGGCTGTGTAAGCATGGGAGGAACCTTTACCTGGTCAAGGTCAAGCTGAGGATCAACCTCGATATTAAACCGGAAAGGATCACTGAACCTGAGCTGTTGCAGTTTCAGGTAATACCCCACAACATCAATTTCATCTTGCAGCGTTATGTAATCGAAAGTACTGCTACGAAGCACCTGGCGCATCAACTTTGCAAAATCGGCCAGGAAGTCAGCTGCTTTTTCCTTATCATTCTCCAGAATGAAAACCTGGATAGCACTGAGTGCATTAAAAATAAAATGCGGATTCATCTGTGTGCGAAGTAATTGCTGCTGATATCTCAATGTCCGGTATCGGCTGCGAAGCTTGTTCTGGAAAATGATAAGAACAATTGAGAATGCCAGTATCATTGTCAACAGGATTACCGAAATAATAGTGATACGCTGCTGCCTGATCTTTTCATCCTGTATCTTTTTCTCCTGCGAAAGCAACATTATCCTGTTATTTTGCTTTTCTGATTCGAGGATGGTTTCCAGTGTGGAAATATAATGGAGGGTCTTCTCATTTATGAGGCTGTCTCTGTATGTATTACTCAGCTTCTGTAACGATAGTGCTTCCTTGTAATCCTTTCTAAGGTCATACAACTCAGAAAGCAGTCTGTACCCCTCCTGCATCTGATAAATTGATCCTATATCTTTTGCTATTTTTAGTCCTTTTTCCAAATAAAACTGAGCATTTTCATAATCCCCGGCCTTCATGTATGTTTCGCCCAAAGTAATATAACTAACCGAAACATGCAGTCTGTCCCCTTCTTTCTCATTTATTCTCAATGCTTTTTTCAAATAGTTCAAAGCTAAATCGACATGCCCCTTGGCGATATAAGCTGTTCCAATGCTGTTGTAACATATCGACTCGCCAAAATGATCCCCTTTTATCGCTCTGTTCTTTTCAAGTGAGATAAAAAAATAGTGCAATGCAGAATCAGGCTGATTCAATCCCAGAAAAGCCTCCCCTATGTTATCATAGTTAATGGCCTGTCCAAGCAGGTTCTTTTCATTTACTGAGATCGTCAATGACTTTCGGAAATACTCAATGGCTGCATGGTACCTTTTCAAACTGAGATTAATATTACCTATACCGTTTAGTGCCGATTCTATATTGAAAGAATCTTTTAATACTTCAGCCAGTTTCAGTGCTTCAAAATGATAATCCAAAGCAACAGGATTCTGGTCCATCCTCCGGTAAACCACAGCAATCTGGTTGTAGTATTCTGTCAAAAGATCTTTACGATCGTGAAGTTCAGCAATATCTATTGCTTTTTTACAATAAGAGATCGCCTCCCTGTAATACGCTTTATTGCGGTATCGCCTGCTGAGGATACTGTATATTTTTGCTAGATGAATATCATCATTATTCTTTTTCGCGATCTGTTCAGCTTCTTTCAATGATTCATCAAATATGGGGAACTCCAACTTTTTGTTGTAATATGTTTCTTTTGACTTTTTTATAAGATTACTTACAACAAGCGAATCTGTATTTTCATTTATGTCAAAAGAAATCCCTTTCCGTGTATTTTCCGGCACAGAACAAGTGAAAAACATCAAGATAAAAAATGGGAAGATGATATTTCGAATCATATTTCCTGTAATATTCTTAGCCAAGATAAGAAAAACACTTCATCAGGCAACACAGTACTACATAAAGATTTAAACAGGATATTAACAAACAGAAACAGGCGCACACATAAAAATCTGTTCTTTACGAATAATTCGTGTTAAATTAGCTGTCAACAATTACTAAACTGCAAGTCTGTTCGTATGAAAAATATCGATGTTACCTGTGCTGTAATTGTCCGGGACGAATCAGTTCTTATAACTCAACGTGGCGCCGGCATGGACAGGTCAGGAAAGTGGGAATTCCCCGGAGGCAAACTGGAAAAGAATGAAACAGCAGAACAATGCATCATACGGGAAATAAAAGAGGAGCTTGACATCGACATCAAAGTAATACGGTGGTTGGAACCTGTTAAGTACTCTTATCCCGATATCACTATTCGCCTGATACCCTGTCTTGCTAAAATAATTTCCAGGAAAATAACGGCACATGAACATTCTGACTACAAATGGGTAAGTAAAAATGAGCTTATGTCATTTGACTGGGCACCGGCTGACATCCCAGTAGCAAAACAAGTTTTAAACATGGAACTTTAACTCCCCTAACATTACATTTTCAGCCACCTGAGAAGAATATCCTCCAGGTCATTCATCTTAACAGGCTTACCTATGTAATCGTTCATTCCGGCATCGATACATACTTCACGGTCTCCCTTAAGGGCATTTGCTGTCATTGCTATTATCGGCGTATCGATGTTCATCTCCCGCAGCTTTCGTGTAGCATCCAACCCGTTGAGAACAGGCATCTGCACATCCATGAATATCAGGTCAAAGCCGTTTTTCTCCGTGATCATGTCAACAGCTTCCTGCCCGTTAACCGCGATTTCAGTGTCCAGGCCAATGCTTGAAAGCATTTTTTGGGCAATTTTCTGATTGATCAGATTATCCTCAACAAGCAGTGCCTTTTTCCCTTTCACAAGATCAGAAAGAGTGACAGCCTCTTTCTCTTCCTCCGTATCCGAAAACAACCTCTCAATAGCCTTGAACAGCTCAAGATGCTGAATAGGTTTTTGCAGAACATAATCAACGCCTTCGAGTGACAACATACCTTTCCACTTGTCGTCGGCAGCAAACAAAATTGTCTTTATCTTTCCTCGTATCTTTTTGATGTCAGATATAAAACTGCTGTCAACCTTTGTAAACACATGAGTATCGATAATAACGAGGTTGTAGTCTTTTGATTTTTTCAGAATATTCAATGCTGATTTCTCGTCACTTATGGTCTCAGACTGGATATCCCAGTTGTTCAGTGTTTTTTTCAAAAGCAACAGGTTAGTCCTGTGATTGTCAACGATAAGAGTCCTGATGTTGGCAAATTTTTCTGTTTTCAGTTCGTAGGCAGCCTGATTCTTTTCGATAACGAACGGAAGGGTAAAATGGAACACCGAGCCCGGTGATTCTTCCGACCAAGCAAAATTCGGATTCGGACTTTCAACCCATATCTTACCACCCATCAACTCTGTAAGCATTTTCGAGATACTTGTTCCAAGACCGGTACCGCCGAACTTACGTGTTGTTGACCCATCAGCCTGGGTAAATGATTCAAAGATCTTCTCAAGCTTATCTTTCGGTATACCTATTCCTGAATCCTCTACCATAAAATGCAAAGTAATGTCAGAGCCGATCTGTTTCTCAACCTCAACTTTCAATACAACTTCACCCTCTTTTGTGAATTTAACCGCATTGCCCATCAGATTAACAAGTATCTGTATAAGACGCCCCTCATCACCTATCAGCACGTTCGGGATGGTCTCCTCGACCGAACCCATCAGCTCTATCCCTTTCTCATTTGTCTTTATCGACATCTGATCAAGTATGTAATCGATGGTGGAACGAATATTGAAAGTATAGGATTCAATCTTCATCTTCCCTGCTTCGATCTTTGAGAAATCAAGAATGTCGTTAATGATACCAAGCAGGTTCTCACACGAACGGGAAATGATCTTGATCACATTATTCTGCTCCTTCGTGAGCCTTGTTTTCGAAAGAAGTTCAGTAGCCCCGATAATACCGTTCATCGGTGTCCGTATCTCATGGCTCATATTTGCAAGAAACTCCGACTTAGCCTTATTTGCCTCGGCTTCGTTCTTTTGTATCTCTTTCTGTGCACTGATATCCATGAAAGCTTCAAGGAATACTTTTTCGTTATTTAGTCGTATAGGAATGATGTTCTTAAGTATCTCACGCGAAACATTGTTCTCCTTAACCTCAAGAATCTCTTCAAGTGATGTAACGACCACACCTGAAACAGGATCGACGTACTGATCTTTCCTGATAGTACTGAAGAACGTTTCATACGAACTCCCTTTAATGTGGTCAAAAGCCTCCTCCATCGATTTGAAGTTCATGATCTTTGCCGCAGTCTGATTAATCTGAACGATCTCCTTGTTCTTATTAACTATCAGGATACCCACAGGAAGGTTTTCAGTGATTGTTTTCATCGCCTCATTCGATTCACGCAGGGACTCTGTAAGGTTACGTTTTTCGGTGATATCCTCTTTTATGACAACATAGTTTGAAATAGTATTATCCTCACTCAGCACAGGAGATATCAGCACTTTCTCCCAAAATTCGGAACCATCTTTCTTCTTGTTGCAGAGCTCGCCTGTCCATACCCGGCCCTCCTGAATGGTATTCAGAAGCACATCTGCAAGTTCATCCTCTCCACTGTCCTTCAAAAGGTCGGCATTACCTCCTTCGATCTCCTCTTTTCTGAAACCTGTGATCTTTTCAAACCCCTGATTTATGTATTCGATATTTCCCTGTGTATCGGTTATCATTATTGATATCGGGCTCTGCTCAATAGCCTGAAGCAGTTTCTTATTATTTTCCTCAGCCTTGTATCTGTTAAGGATTACATTCTTGATCTGATTGATCAGCATCCCGGTAATAAATATCGCAAACATACTAAAGAACAACAATCCGAAATATTTCAGCCTGTTATACTTTCTTACAACATTTATACTTGTATTGTTAAGGGTATTCCAACGCTTGTTAATGTCGTACGAGATCTTGTTTTCGATCTCACTAATACGTGTAAAGTGTGTGTCGGCTTGCTGTATAAGATGATTTAGCGTATTAAAATACTCCTGCGTTAACGGCTTCCCTGTACTGATCTCCCTCTCGATCAAGGCAATTATCTTATCGGCCAATGACTGCAGTTCACTGATCTGTGGTATCAGTTCCCTGATCTCGGATAAAGTTCCGGTGTATTTATCCGGCTCATACCTGAAAACCTCTTCAATCTCATCCCGCGCAGGCATATTTACCGATATGGTATTCGACACTATCCCTCCTTCGTCAAGCACTCTGATTATCTCCTTGCTGCTGTTGATCATGGAGCGGATATTCTCACGAAGATTCTTAAGCTGCTGTTGGTGCGTTACGGTAGGAAATGTTTTGAATGATAAACGAAGGTTCAGCAAATTCCTCTGTAGAAGATGATCTATAATCTGCTGTTGCTCCTGATTGTGAATTACCCTTTGATATTTAACGGTATATGCGTTATCGAAATAATTTTCGATAATTAAAATAGAAGCTATGGTTAACATGAAAACACCTATCAGGATGTATAACTTCCTGATTATAGGCTCTTTCATAAGAAGTTTCTTTCTTTTCGTCAACTTATCCACAAAAGCGTTTATTAAATAACGGAGAAAATTAAAATTTTATTGAAAAAGTTTTTAAAAAATTAAAGATTTTCTTTTTGAAAAACCGTATTTGTTTAAAACAGATATTCCCTCAGTATTGTTCACATAGGCCATAAAAGACTTTGCAAGGTCAACATTTTTGCATGTGGACAGAATCCCTGCATAAACTTCTATTTCACAATGATGTTTATTATCAAAAGGTATTATGTCGATATAATTACGACTACCGTTTATATATATGGTTGAGGCAAAATTAATAACTACATCAGCTTTATCATCCTTCAGACTTTTGATAAGGCCTTTTGAATCTGTAGAAAGAGAAACAACATTGTTCAGAACGTCATTGTAAATTTTCCATTTAACAAGCACCTTACGAGTTTCATAACCGAGAGAACTTGTTTCAGGATTAGCTATTATCACGGCAAAATCATCTGATGCAAGCAATGAGAAGTCACCGGTAAAATTCCTGGGATTACCTTTTTTCACCATGAACACAAGGCTGTTGTATCCTAGAAAAACAGAATCGGTAAGATGTTCTGTGGTTTTTTGGCGAAGAACATTGAAGGAGTGGCTGGAAGAAGGAATAAAAATGTCTCCTTTATGCGAGTAATTTATCAGACCGATAAGATTCTGTGCACAATCATTCTGGATAGTTATCTTACAATCATATGCTTTTTCAAAACTTTTTATCAATTCATAAATAGGAGGAGTTACTGCATTTTCGCAATAGATTATAAGCTCCTCTTTCCCCTGTTTCTTTTCTGTACTCTGCTTACTGAAATCGTTGATACAGGCAGAAAAAACAACAGAAATCACAAAAAGGAAAACTAAAAATTTCGCCTTTAGCATAGTGATACTCGTATATCTGTTAATAATAAGCAAGTTACGAATATTCCCTCAGAGAAGAACATCGTTTGTCACTAAAACCTCCACGTTTGTCAAATTAAACTAACTAGTAAAAAAGTGTTTACGTATCCATCTTGGGATAAGTATTGCACCGATAATAAGATAAGGATAGTAACTTATCAACCGCCAGACAAAGGCCATTGCAACTCCGGTCCCTACAGGTATCATTCCGGTCAGGAACGTTTTAAAGACATATTCGGCAAATCCACTTCCGCCCGGAGTAGGACTTACAAGCATCATGAGCCACATTACCAGTTGCTTCCCGAAAATAACAATGTGCTCATCCCAACTGAGGAAATGAAATCCAAAAAATGAGATAATAAGTGTGTTCACTACCCAATAACGGGAAGTCCAGCTCAGAACAGTTGCACCGAAAGCTTTCAGCCAACTGCTCAAAGGCCAGTTCCTGAATTCTTTTGAGGTAGCTATAAGATCTGTGCCTGTCTCATTGGCATGAGGCCGCCATTTCCTGATAATAGGTAATTTGAACACCCATAAAAGCAGGAACTTAAGTCCTCTGGGATTAAAGAAAAGTCCATAGCTTAAAATTATGGTATATGTCAGCTTCAGAAAATAACCAAGCAGTGCAAACATCAGAAATTGGTTTTCGTACCACACTCTGTGCTCCATACTTTCACCAAAAGTAAAAATGTCCGTTCTGCCTATTAAAAACAGCACCAACGGAAAAACCAGGATAAAATACAACTCGTCAAGAAATGAGGTAACCATCACCACGGCACTACTTCGTCCTATTCTGATGCCTTCTTTGTTCAGGAAAAAAATAGCGACGCTGGTACCTCCGATAGCAGAAGGCGTTATGGCAGATGAGAACTCCCAAAGCATAATAATATTGAAAGCCTTTCGCCATGTCAGCTCATTGGCGGTAAGTAAACGTATCCTGACCATGTACCAGAAGTCACGGAACGCCATCAAAAGGAATGAAACAAACAGCCAGAAAACAGACTGCATGGTGAACTCAAAAAACGAAAGACTCCCGGGATCGAACTCGCGATAAAGCATATACCCGCTAACTCCCAATCCTATTACTATAGGATAGATTATCTTGTTGGGCTTAATGCTCTTTAATATTTTACCGGAATTGTCAGCCATAACGAATAACGAAACCGTAAAGTTAGAATAAAGTAATCTAAGAAAAAACGAACATCTCTGTTTTTACTACAATCTTCCATATTTTTGAACAGAGAAGGCTGATTTGTGTTATATCAATTAGTAGATCTTTTTATTGGAATTTATACCTTTACATCCTTAAATTTTCACAATGAGCAAAGATCAGAAGAAACTTGTTATCGCCATCGACGGATATTCATCCTGTGGGAAAAGTACTATAGCCAAAGATCTGGCAAGGGTACTCAATTATATTTACATTGATACAGGAGCCATGTACAGGGCCGTAACCCTTTTTGCAATGATGAACAACCTGATAAAAGGAAAAGACATTGATCAGGAAAAATTAAAGGAGCTTCTTCCCGGAGTGAAAATAACATTTAAAAAGAACCCTGTCACAAAACTGAACGAAACATATCTGAACGGTAAAAATATAGAAAATGAGATACGCAGGCTTGATGTCAGCAATAAAGTCAGCCTGGTGAGTGCCATAGGATTTGTTCGTGAAAGACTCGTGGAGCTTCAGCGTGAAATGGCCAAAGAAGGTGGAGTTGTAATGGATGGCCGTGACATTGGCACTGTTGTTTTGCCCGATGCCGATCTTAAGATATTCATGACTGCTAAACCCGAAGTCAGAGCTGAAAGAAGATACAAAGAGCTAAAAGATAAAGGTGAAGAAGTTTCTTTTGAAGAGATAATGAAAAACATAGAAGAGCGGGACCACATGGATACGACCCGCAAAGAGAGCCCACTTCGTCAGGCCGGGGATGCAGTAGTCCTCGACAACAGCAACATGACCCCTGAAGAACAACTCGATTGGATAGTTGATCTCGTTAACAAGAAGCAATAAATAAGCAATAAAAACACGAAATATTGAGTCTCCATAAAATAACACGCGAATGAAGATAGAGATAGACAGAAAGTCCGGTTTTTGTTTCGGCGTGGTCAAGGCCATCGAAGCTACGGACGAGGTGCTCGAAAAAGAAGGGAAGATCTACTCTCTCGGTCAGATCGTACACAACAAGGAGGAGATAAGCCGCCTGGAGGATAAAGGGATGATCACTATCAACCACGATGATTTCCGAGAGATAAAAAACAGAACAGTGCTTTTTCGTGCCCATGGGGAGACTCCCGAATCATACGTTACCGCTGAGAAAAACGGGCACAAAGTGATCGACGCTACCTGCCCCGTTGTGCTTCGCCTACAGAAAAAGGTATATCGCTCATTTCAGAAAATGCAGAAGGTAAATGGTCAACTGGTGATCTTCGGGAAAAGAGGCCATGCTGAAGTAGTAGGTCTTATGGGGCAAATCGGAGGCAGAGGAATACTTATTGAAGGAGAACATGACCTTGACAAGCTCGATTACACCCGTCCTATTGAGACTTTTTCTCAAACAACTATGAACGTTGACAAGATCAAATATTTGATAGACGAGATAAAAAAACGCATTAAAAATCCTTCACTTTTAAAAACCAATAACACAACATGCCGCCAGGTTTCCGACCGCTTTGCCCACCTTCGCTCGTTCTCAAAAAAATATGATGTTATTGTTTTCGTCGGCGGGAAAAACAGCAGTAACTCAAAGATGCTTTACGAAGAGTGCAAACAAAACAATCCTCAAAGCTATTTTATCAGCAATCCGGAAGAACTGAATAAAGAGTGGTTCAATGAATCTGTCAACAAGGTCGGCATTTGCGGAGGTACATCTACTCCCTTTTGGCTCATGAAAAATGTTGCAAATGCCATTCCGGAATTATAACAATCTGAAACCTTTTTAATCACCCTCTGTCTTTTTATCCCTGAACCTGTCAGATATTTGTAATCATCTACCATTCCGTTGTTTAACTTTTTTTAACTAATTTTATTGTGAGAATATTCTCATTTCATTTGGAGATATGAGAATATTCTCATTATATTTGCAGTATAAAATTAATTGAACACAGAAAGATGCCGAGAAGAAGACGATTAAGAAGGATTGTAAGTCCGCCGGGAT
>Ga0256913_10000135_pt1 | contig 33705 bp, 26 predicted proteins | sample Axial_MatmetaG_FD_185970 | JGI IMG/M metagenome (GOLD analysis project Ga0256913, IMG submission 185970) | Deep-sea worm associated microbial mat communities from Axial Seamount, Juan de Fuca Ridge, Pacific Ocean - Axial_Mat | ecosystem: Environmental > Aquatic > Marine > Oceanic > Microbial... | reverse complement strand
GCGGCGGTAACCGTAACCGACTTGGTTACGAATCTTGGCCCCGGTAAAGTGCTTACAACCGATATCCACCTTGCAATCCCAAAGGACAGGCCGAATCAAAGTATTATAACCCCACCACGCTACAAACCAAAATCGCCGGAAATAGTTACAGACAAATGGGGACAACAGACTGCACATTTCCATTTTGAGAATATAAATGCAGGAGAAAATGTTGAAGGAGAGATGGTTGTGAAGGTAAAAATAAGTGAAGTCAGATATTTTATCTATCCGGAAGAGGTCGGATCTTTATCCGATATTCCACAGAGTATTAAGGATAAATATCTTGAAAACAATGAGAAGTATCATTATGACCACCCTGTTATTCAAAATGCCGTTAAAGAAGCTGTTGGAGATGAAAATAATGCCTATTTAATATTCAGAAAAATATTTAACTACCTGATTGATAATATGTATTATGAAATGTCGGGTGGGTGGAATACCGCACCAACAGTTCTGGCACGTGGTAACGGTTCCTGCTCCGAGTATTCGTTTGTGTATATTGCGATGTGTCGGGCTGCAGGACTACCTGCCAGATATGTCGGTTCTGTTGTGGTCAGAGGAGATGATGCCAGTTATGATGACGTCTTCCATCGCTGGGTTGAGATTTATCTGCCAAACTACGGCTGGATACCAATTGACCCGTCGGGCGGTGATCAGGACTGGCCGGGGAGTCAGGCAAATTATATCGGCCATCTTGCAAATCGCTTTCTTATTACCACAGAAGGCGGAGGTGGCTCCGAAACTATGGAATGGACATACAATAGCAACGACTTCTGGACAACAGAACCGAAAACCTACGTCGTATCCGACCGCTTTGCAGAATGGGAACCGAAGGAGGAGGGGGAATGATTTACAGCTTGCCACGCTACAAGCGTGGATTGACGACTGGCGATTGAATCTGCCGGGTAAAAATTCCTACATCTTCGTTTCGTTTTTTTCGGAAAATGAGTACTTTTGCACCCTCATTTGGAAAAATGTATTTTAGAAATGAATTATAGTGGACGCTTGTTGCATAATGGGGGGGGGAAAACAGGATACAATGACAAGCGTTTACGCTTGTCACATCGGAGTTTGTTACATTGATTAATAATTAAAACAATTTAAAATAAAATATTATGGCATTTGATATTGAAATGATTAAAGGTGTTTACGCCAGAATGGCTGAGAGAGTTGATGCAGTACATAAAGTTGTAGGAAGACCGTTGACCTTGGCAGAAAAGATTTTATATTCACACCTTGATGAGGGGATGCCCTCAAAAGCTTATGAGCGTGGTGTTTCTTATGTTGACTTTCGTCCCGACAGGGTTGCTATGCAGGATGCTACTGCGCAAATGGCACTGCTTCAGTTTATGCAGGCCGGAAAAGATAAGGTTGCCGTTCCTTCTACAGTACATGCCGACCATCTTATTCAGGCTAAAGACGGTGCTGAGGAAGATCTTAAAAGGGCAAAATATACAAATCAGGAAGTTTATGACTTTCTGGCTTCGGTTTCAAATAAATATGGAATAGGATTTTGGAACCCGGGAGCTGGAATTATTCATCAGGTTGTTTTGGAGAATTATGCTTTCCCTGGTGGAATGATGATTGGTACTGACTCTCATACTGTAAATGCCGGAGGCCTTGGAATGATTGCTATTGGTGTCGGTGGTGCCGATGCAGTTGATGTTATGGCCGAAATGCCGTGGGAATTGAAAATGCCAAAACTTATCGGTGTTAAACTTACAGGTAAACTGAACGGCTGGACTGCACCAAAGGATATTATCCTTAAAGTTGCAGGAATCCTGACAGTGAAAGGCGGAACGGGAGCTGTTGTTGAATATTTCGGCGAGGGTGCCAGAAGTCTGTCGGCAACGGGTAAAGCAACAATCTGTAATATGGGTGCCGAGATAGGTGCAACGACATCAACTTTCGGATACGACGAAAGCATGGAGCGTTATCTAAAAGCTACTAAACGAGCTGATGTAGCTGAAATGGCAAACCAAATAAAAGAATATCTGACAGGTGATGACGAGGTTTATGCAAGCCCTGAAAAGTATTTTGATGAAGTAATTGAAATTGACCTCAACACACTCACACCTCATCTTAACGGGCCATTCTCACCTGACCGTGCCACCCCTGTATCGGAGATGGCCGAAACTGCAAGGAAGAATGGCTGGCCTTTGGATGTTGAATGGGCTTTGATAGGTTCCTGCACGAACTCATCATACGAAGACCTTACAAGGGCTGCATCAATCATCAAAGATGCTATTGACAAAGGAATAATGCCAAAAGCTACGTTGGGAATAAATCCAGGATCGGAACAGGTTCGTTTCACAGCCGAAAGAGACGGTTTAATTGATGTTTTTAAAAAAGCGGGAGCAAAAATATTCACTAATGCCTGCGGTCCTTGTATTGGGCAATGGGCAAGACCGGGAGCTGAAAAAGAGGAGAAAAACTCTATCGTTCACTCTTTTAACCGTAACTTTAGAAAAAGAGCAGACGGAAATCCAAACACAAACGCGTTTGTAGCATCTCCTGAAATGGTGGCTGCAATTGCTATCTCAGGAAGACTTGATTTTAATCCGGTTACAGACTCATTGACGAACGAAAAGGGTGAACAGGTTAAACTCGCAGAACCAACAGGATATGAACTTCCGCCAAAAGGTTTTGATGTTGATGATCCCGGATTTCAGGCTCCGGCAGAAGACGGCAGCAATATTGAAATAGTTGTAAATCCGAATTCTGAAAGACTGCAACTTCTGATACCATTTCCCGCTTGGGATGGCCATGATTACAAAGGTTTAAGACTTCTGATAAAAGCTAAGGGCAAATGTACAACCGACCATATTTCAATGGCAGGCCCCTGGCTACGATTTAGAGGTCACCTTGATAATATTTCAAACAATATGCTAATCGGTGCAGTAAACTATTTTAATGATAATACAAACTCCGTCAAGAATCAGTTAACCGGTGAATATATTCCTGTTCCTGATGCTGCAAGGGCATACAAAAAGGCAGGTATTGGCTCAATCGTTGTCGGTGACGAAAACTACGGTGAAGGCTCCTCACGTGAGCATGCTGCAATGGAACCCAGAAATCTTGGTGTTAAAGCCGTATTGGTTCGTTCATTTGCACGTATTCATGAAACCAACCTTAAAAAGCAGGGAATGCTCGGCCTTACTTTTGCAAATAAAGCAGATTATGACAAAGTTCTTGAAGATGACATTATTGATATTCTCGGACTTAAAGTTTTTACACCGGGTAAACCATTGACTGTCGTTCTTCATCATGCCAATGGGACAACTGACGAGTTCAAAGCAAATCATACCTATAATAAAAATCAGATTGAATGGTTTAAAGCTGGTAGTGCATTGAATCTTATCAGAGAGATGAATAAATAGGATTAGGATTTTATTTTGTATTAACAGCTACAGGTTCACAGATACTTTTAATCTGCGAATCTGTAGCTAATTTTTATTATAAGAGTTTTGTTTTGCCGATAATTTCAAATTTACCTTCCATTTCCAAAAAGTTTACTATCTTCGTCGAAAGAGAAAACGGGCTTGGACATTCATCAAATACTCATAAAATACTGGGGACATAAGTCCTTCAGACCACTTCAGGAGGATATTATTAATTCTGTACTGGATGGAAACGACACTCTTGCGCTTCTTCCGACCGGCGGTGGGAAATCAATATGCTTTCAGGTTCCTGCTCTTGTAATGGACGGCTTGTGTGTTGTAGTCACTCCATTGATTGCTCTTATGAAAGATCAGGTTGAAGGACTTAAAAGGAAGAGTATTCGTGCGGTAGCCATACATTCGGGTATGTCGTCCTATGAGATTGAAGTTGTAATCAATAATTGCGTATACGATGATGTGAAATTTCTTTATCTCTCTCCCGAACGTCTCGAAACCGACATAATAATTCATAACATCGACAAGATGAAAGTTAATCTTCTCGCTGTTGACGAAGCACATTGTATCTCTCAATGGGGTTACAATTTCAGACCGGCTTATCTGACTATTGCAAAAATTAGAAAGAAACTGCCCGAAGTGCCGGTACTTGCTCTTACGGCAACCGCTACAACCGATGTCATTCCCGATATTCAGGAAAAACTGGAATTTAAAAAAACAAATGTTTTTAAGCTCTCTTTTGAAAGAAAAAACTTAACCTATGTTGTTCTGAAAGAAGAAGATAAGCTTAACCGGTTGCTGAAGGTGGCTAATAACTTGAAGGGGAGCGGAATCATCTATGTCAGAAGTCGGCGAAAAACGGTTGAGATAAGAAACTTTTTGAACACAAATCATATAATGTCCGACTTTTATCACGCCGGCCTTGACCAGAAGACACGCGATATAAAACAGGATTTATGGATGAAAGGTGAGTCAAGGGTTATGGTTGCCACCAATGCATTTGGGATGGGGATAGATAAACCCGATGTCAGGTTCGTTGCGCATATGGATATTCCCGACAACATCGAATCATACTTCCAGGAAGCAGGGAGAGCAGGCAGAGATGGCAAACTTGCTTATGCCGTACTTTTTTATAATGAAGGAGACCTTGCCGACCTGAACAATCATTTTGATACTGCCTTTCCATCAATGGATTTGATTAAACGCATTTACAAAGCACTTGGAAACTATTTACAACTCGCTGTTGGAAGCGGAAAAGATGTAAGTTTTGATTTTGATATTATCAGATTTTGCAATAATTACGAATTTAACCGGATGATTGCATATAACTCGCTCAAATTTCTTGAAAAGGAGGGTTTTATTTTGCTTCGGGAGTTGACAGATGCAGATTCAAAAATTCATCTCAGAGTAAACAAGGAAGACATCTATAAATTTCAGGTTGAAAATCCAAAATATGATAAGTTTATTAAGGTATTGCTCCGTTCATACAGCGGGTTGTTTACCGATTTTGTAAAGATAAGCGAAAGTCAGATTGCCTCACGACTCGGAATAAGCGAAAGCAGAGTTGTAGCAAGACTCCAATCCCTTGATAAGTTTAATATTCTTGTATATATCAAACGAAAAACCCAACCACAGTTAACTTTCCTTACCGAGCGCATTGATGAAAAGGATATTTTTATCTCCGATAGTCATTACCGCATTAGAAAAGAGACGGCTAAAAGGAGACTAAATGCAGTTATTAAATATATAACTTCAAAAACTAAATGCAGGAATAGCTTTTTGCTCGAATATTTCGGGGAGACAGATACAAAACGGTGCGGAAGATGTGACGTCTGCATAGAAAGAAATAAAATAGAATTAAGTAAACTGGAGTTTGATAACATCCTTAATCAAATCAAGCCACACTTAAAAGAAAAGCCCTTCTCCATTGATGAATTGGCAGGGCTGATTGATGCCGCAAGTGAGGATAGTTTAATTAGAGTAGTTCAATGGCTGCTTGATAGTGACAAATTAATTTATAACAAAGAGAAAAAATTGCTTTGGAAACCGTAAAGACAATATTTGCAAATTTGCTTTTTGCAAATCAATATTAAACAATTGAGCAAAAAAAATGTTTATTTCACAAATCCATATTTGAGTTTTTCACAATTAATTTTTGATATAAGCCTATGGGAAGTCCGGGACGAAACAAAAAAATATATATTAAAGAATATATTGAGGAAGTTTTAAAAGATTATCGTATCGCTAACGAAAGCAGGCAAGTTAGTCTGCTTGGTCGCCGTGAAGTGTTAACCGGTAAGGCGAAGTTCGGTATTTTTGGAGACGGAAAGGAGATACCTCAGCTTGCTATGGCCAAAGTTTTCAGAAACGGAGATTGGAGGTCAGGTTATTATCGCGACCAGACTTTTATGTTTGCTGCCGGTCTTATGACATTGGAGGAATTCTTTGCCCAGCTATATGGCGATACGGATGAAAATTTCAATCCTCAGTCTGCGGGAAGGCTGATGAATAATCATTTCTCAACAAAAACAATTGATAAGAATGGTGAGTGGTTCGACCTGACAGAACGTAAAAATTCATCTGCCGACATTTCCCCTACTGCCGGTCAGATGCCTCGATTACTCGGTCTTGCGCTTGCATCTAAACTTTTCAGGTCATATCCGTCAAAAAAGGAGTTTAAAAAATTCACTATAAAAGGAAATGAGGTCGCCTTCGGTACAATTGGCGACTCATCAACATCGGAAGGTTATTTTTTTGAAACGCTAAATGCTGCCGGTGTTTTACAAGTGCCTCTTGCAATGTCAGTCTGGGACGATGGGTACGGAATATCGGTTCCCAGAAAATATCAAACAATAAAGAACAGCATTTCGGATGCTCTTAAAGGATTTGATAAAGAACATAATAAAGACGGTTTTATCATTTACAAATCCAAAGGTTGGGATTATGAAGAGCTATGCAAAGTTTATGAAAATGGTATCTCAATCTGCCGCAAAAAGCATATTCCGGTTATCTTCCATATAACTGAAGTTACACAACCACAAGGACATTCCACTTCGGGTTCGCACGAACGATATAAATCGAAAGAACGCCTTGAATGGGAAAAAGAATACGACGGTATAACAAAAATGCGCGAGTGGATTTTGAAAGAGAAGATCACCTCTTCTGAAGTGCTTGATAAAATTGAAGAAGAAGCTGTTGTAAGGGCTAAAGAGGCAAGGAAAAATGCCTGGAACAACTACATAAATCCGTTAAAGAAAAAGCGTGATGATTTTATCAGGATGGTTGACATCACAACTTGCAATTGTGCTCAAACGATGCAAATTGATTCTATAAAAGAAAACCTCAGGATGGTTGCCGAACCAATAAGAAAAGATATCATCTCCTCTGCAAGACAAATTCTAAGATTGATTTGTGATAAGTGCAGCAATCCGAAAAATTCATTGAGAAAGAACGTTACAGCCTGGTTGGATAAAGAGTTTAAAGATGATGAGAATCGCTATAATTCACACCTTTTTAGCCAATCGACACATTCGGCTCTTAATGTAAAATCCGTAATGCCGGAATATGATAAAAAAAGCGAAATGGTTCCCGGAAGGCTGATTCTGAATAAAAATTTTGATTTTCTTTTTGGCAAGTATTCTGAATTGGTTGCTTTTGGTGAAGATGTGGGATACATAGGAGGTGTTAACCAGACGTTTGAAGGCCTACAGGAAAAATACGGCGAAGATAGAGTTTTCGACACGGGAATAAGGGAGGCTACCATTATCGGACAAGGTTTGGGAATGGCAATGCGCGGACTAAGACCGATTTCGGAGATACAATATTTCGATTATCTGTTGTATGGCTTGCAGGTAATTAGCGACGACCTTGCAACTCTGCAATACCGCACAAAAGGAGGTCAAAAGGCTCCTCTGATAATTAGCACACGAGGACACCGTCTGGAAGGAATATGGCACTCAGGCTCTCCATTAAGTATGGTTATCAACTCTATAAGAGGTGTGAATGTTTGTGTTCCGCGAGATATGACACAAGCAGCCGGATTTTATAATCTCTTTCTGGAGTCCGACGACCCTGCTTTGATAATAGAGCCTCTGAATGCCTACAGGCTTCGTGAAAAAATGCCATCCAACATAGGTGAATTTAAAACTCCTGTTGGAGTGCCGGAAGTTCTACAGAATGGTACGGATGTCACTGTCGTGACTTATGGCTCTTGCGTTAGGATAGCCTGGGATGCAGTTAAGCAGCTAAATAGTTTTGGTATATCGGTTGAATTGATTGATGTTCAGACTCTACTGCCGTTCGATATCAATCATTTAATTGTTGAATCATTGAAAAAGACTAACCGGATTTTGTTCTTTGATGAGGATGTCCCCGGTGGTGCTACAGCTTTTATGATGCAGAGAGTGATTGAGGAGCAAGGTGGTTATTATCATCTCGACTCGGAGCCTAAAACTTTGACTGCGAAAGAGCACCGAGCCGCATATAGCACCGACGGCGATTATTTCTCAAATCCAAATGCCGAAGATGTTTTTGAGGCGGTTTATAATATTATGCATGAATCGAATCCGGAAAAATATCCTAAAATATTTTGATGGTAGAATGTGCTAATTAGTAAATGTTGCACCTGCAAGCCGAATCTGTCATTCCAAAATCGGAAGTAATTTTATACTATTTTTGCCGGCAGAATCATTTTGAATATGGATTTTAGAAGCAGGATAAAGCCGGATTACTTTTTACTTGCATTCATACTGCTTGTTGGTAGTGCGTTACGTTTTTATCATTACTTCGAAATACCGTTTACATACGATGAATTCAGTGCTTTTTTCCGCACAAGGTTCGACAACTTCAGAGACCTCATCGAATATGGAGTAAAACGAACAGATACTCATCCGGCAGGAGTTCAGGTTTTTATGTACTACTGGATAAAATGGTTCGGCTCATCTGAACCTGTCGTAAAGCTACCTTTTACTTTAATGGGTATCGTCTCAATCTTTCTTGCATTTAAGATTGGTAAACGCTGGTTTAACGGAACTGTTGGAATTGTCAGCGCAACATATATAGCTGTAATTCAATACACGATAATGTATAGTGTGATTGCAAGACCATACGGTAGCGGCATATTTCTTTCACTGTTAATGGTCTGCTTTTGGACAAATTCAGTTTTCAATCTTGGTAAAAATTATTATTGGTTCCTTGCCGGATATATAATTGCTGGTGCAATGAATGCTTATAATCATCATTTCAGTCTTCTACTTACTGCTATGGTTGGATTTACAGGACTTTTTTTCATTCCTAAAAAGCATCTGAAGTCATACATATCGGCAGGCATCATTATTTTTATCTTGTATATTCCTCATTTGCCGATTTTTTTTACTCAATTGAGCTATAAAGGAATTGAAAGCTGGCTTGGTAAACCGGATTCGATGTTTCTGTTTAATTACCTGGGATTTGTTCTCCATTTCAGTATAACATTTTATTTATTAACTGTTATACTCATTGTATTCAGCGTTAAATATCGAGCGCAAAATATAAAAGAGACCAATAAGTTCAGAATAATTGGTTTATTGTGGTTTTTTATTTCATTTTTAACAGGATTTTTCTACTCGGTTTACGTTAGTGCAATTATTCAATATTCGGTACTCATTTTTACCTTCCCATATTTACTTATTGTAGTCTTCTCATTTTTTAAAGAAATAAAAGCATGGCAAAAAGCTTTTGTTGTATTTATAGTAATGAGTATCAGTATTTATACATTGGTGTATAACAGGCAATACTACAAGTATTTTTATACTCCAGGATTCAAAGAAATCCTTAAAGAGTCGGTTAACACACAAAACAAATTCGGGAAAGAGAAGGTAACCGTTATACTTCAAACAATAAAGAATGTTAATGATTATTACCTTGATAAACTGGATATCAATGGTGATGCATTCATTTATCTCAATAGCCTTGGTAATTATAAACAATTCAGGGATTCGCTAATTAATATCAAAACGGAATATCTCGTTCTGGGATGGTCAAACTATACAAAACTTCAATATTTGCAGATCGCCGAGGATCTTTTTCCGTATATCATTGAGAAAAAGACATGGTTTACTTCAAGTTTCTATGTCTTGAAGAAAACAAAACCTGCAAAAGGGTATGTCCCGGCAGACAAAATCGTATTTAAATCAATTAATGATTATGAGAATCCGGTGACTCCTGGATGGGATACAGTTTCTGAAAATATTATTTTCCCGAAAGATAATCCGGATGCAAACCATTATATGCAACTATCTAAATGGACTAATTACAGTCCAGGAATTACATTAAAACTTGATACTATTATAAATAATAATAACAACAACATTTTTATTTCTCTTGATGCATATTTTCTATCGGATACTTCAGAAGTAGTACTGATGTCCGAGTTAAGATCAGATGATGAGGTAATTGATTGGCGCTCTATCTCTTTCACCAATTTTATTACAAGGAAAAATGAGCGACAGACCATATATCTTTCATTAAAGTTGCCGGATATAAATTTAAGATCTCGGAATATAACTTTGTCAGTAGTTATCTGGAACAAGTCGAACGCAAAAGTTTTGATTGATGATTTCAGGATTATTACCTATGAAGGAAATAGAGTTATTTACGGCCAGTTTGAGAAATTCTAACCAAATATTTATTAATTTTGTAAAGTAGAATTTAATTCCTGTGATGATCAAGGAATCAGATATTTAAAAAGTAATAATGCACGAAATAGAACCTCATTACAACTGGAGAAACTTATACATCGCATCACACGACAAGCGATCTCCTTTTTATGGAAGCATAAATAGCGAAACTGACTTTACAGATGCCATTTACGACCGCTATATTCATCCACAGTGGGATAATATAGGCTCAACCACTCTATATATCAAGCTTTTGTATATTAGTTATGAAGAAAGGTATTGCATAATTGAGCTTTTTGGTGAGTGGAACGATCTGCTATACAATGACATAATGTTTCTTAAAAGAAATATTGCCGATCATCTCATTGAACAGGGTATTAATAAGTTCATTCTAATTGGAGAAAATATTCTGAACTTTCATTCTGATGGCAATGACTATTATCAGGAATGGTTCGAGGATATTGAGGATGGGTGGGTCGCATGCGTAAATTTCAGAGATCATGTTATCGGTGAGTTTGAAGATGCTCACATTGACTATTACATAGCAATAGGAGGTACCCTTAACGGAGTTGTCTGGCGAAGTATAAATCCGATGCAGGTATTTCATAAAATAGACGGTTTGATAACAAGAAGACTTACATAACCTGATGAAGAAACATATCAATCTTGAAATATACGGACGAGTACAAGGTGTCGGTTACAGATACTCCTGTTTGGAAGCTGCCAATAAGAACGGTATAAAAGGATTTGTCAGGAACAGATCCGACGGCTCGGTTTATATCGAATCCGAAGGGAATGAAAAGCAATTAGTAAATTTTATCCGATGGTGTTACGAAGGTCCTGTGTGGGCAAAAGTTACAGACATTAAAGAGTCATCTGGAGAAATCAGAAACTTTGATAGTTTTAAAATTGAAAGAACCGGATATTAAAAGATGAAGATAGCTGTCTGTACTGGTTAGGAAAGCTTTTGTCGGGCTTATCATATACATTCAAATATCCAGAATCAACCCTTCAAAGCTCTTAGCATCTCTCTTTTACCTTTGGGGCCGGGGAGGCGTTCAACCGCAAACCCTGCCTGCTGCATATTACGGCGTACCTGGCCTTTAGCTGAATAGGTCACGAGTACCCCATTACTGGTCATTGCATCAAATAACTTCTTGAAAACAGACAGTTTCCAGAGTTCAGGTTGCACATCAGGAGCAAAAGCATCAAAATAGACAAGATTATAATATTCCGGTTTTAGGTTAACCCTGCCGAAAACAGATTTAATTTTTTGAAGAATAAAACTATTTCCGATTTTTACATCTTCTTCCGAACGACACCTGTGCATCGCATAAAAAATATCCGTTGCACTATCTATTTCAACAAAACCGGGATAATTCAAGTTTTTGTAGATGCTACTGTCCAAAGGGTATGGCTCAATACCATCATACCGTATCCCTATTCCTCTGACAATAGATTCTTTTAAGGTTAACATGGCATTCAGGCCGGTGCCAAACCCAATTTCAAGAATATTCAATTCTTTCCGGTTTTCAATGGCCTTATAAAATCCTTTCCCGATAAAAACATGAAGGGATTCATTTATAGCTCCAAATCCAGAGTGATAATTTTCATTCAAGTTTCTGACATACAAACTGTTTGAACCATCCTCCGTTATAATAATTTCAAGTTGCATTTTTCAAAAGTAGCAATAATATTAATAATATGTATCGAAACAAAGTTGTTTGCATACATAACTGTCAGGTTAAGGCCTCAATTGAAAAAACAGTAAACTCTCCGATTGCGTAAATAAAATCATCTTTTATCGGTATCTGATAAAACAGCCTTTAATAAATCACAAACCACTGAAATTCCACCTGATAACAGAAAAGATAAAAAGTTAAATATTTAAATTGATAAATAGAACGTAGATGGAATTCTCTTAAAATTTTAAAATTCATTATCCGAAATCATAAAACCGGGGCAACTGAAGCAATAAAAAAATGTCTAAACTCTCTTAAAGTGCACTAAATCAAACATGTATTTTATTTGGCACAAATATTGAAAATGTCGAAATGCAAATCAAGGTAATGTAATCTTAATAAAAAATTAATATTATGACAAAAAAGGAACAACAAGGATTAGATATCATTTATGGTCACGTAGGTAAACGACAGGTATATGAAACTTTTCAAAGGAACGATCCTGAGTTAGCAAAAAAATATCTGGAATTTATCTCAAAAAACCAAACTGCCATTTACATTAAATGGGATGTTAAAAAGAAACAATTCACTTCTTAATCCAAGGAATTCTTAAAACAAAAATGTTCACTTGTTGTATAGCAAGTGAACATTTTTTATTGGATTCTCAAATAAAAAAGTGCTCTCCAGAAACATTTCGGGAAACGTGTATTTGTTAATTTCTTTTAACGAGGAGATATATAATTTGCTGTTTAAAGGCTCAAAAGTGATATTTGTAGCAGCTATGTCTTCCATAAACGGCACAAGATACATAGTCGAATAGTCGTAAATGTAAATCATTGTTTCTGCGCCGACAAGCAGCCGGTTATCATCAATCCTGTCTGAAGAAACTATTTTCCCTTGTATATCGGCAAGATGCTCAAGCACGTCAAACTCAACATTGTAAATAAATAATTGCCCTTTACTATTGCTATTAGCAATTATGAATACCTTATTATCCAATTGCCTGAAAAATTCGGATACCTCAAACTGTGTTTGCCTGCTCTGCATTTTAATCCCGCTTTTTACGTAGTAAGTCACAAGTTCGGGAGTTCCTACACTATTTTGCTTTTGCATATCAACAATAACATAATCATTCAATCTGAAAACAGCTCCTGGCTTGTCGTGCGAAGTAATATCAGTCGTGAAAACCACACTTCCGTTCTCGTCATACCCTCTAATATGTTGTGAATTGAATGTGGCAAAAAGATACTCATCAGCATAAAGGCAATTATCATTATGTATCGGTGGTAAGATTCCCATTTGCAAATTCCATTCAATGGAATAATCCAATAATGAATATGCCCGCAGGCTAATAAGTGATTTGCCGGCAATATATAACTGCTGAAACCTGTTGCTAATAGCTGAGGCAGCATAATTGCAATTTATATCTAGCATGTGTGAAACAGTTTGTGAAGAGTCGATAGCGTTTATTCTTATATGCTGTCCTCCTTCACCCGTCACAACAATTATCTTCTCCAGTTTTACAGCTTCTCCCCTGAGTCGGATTTTTCTATAGACATTTTTAAATTTTTGACCATTTTCGGCTTTTACAAGAATATAATAAGTTCCGGACTCCAAGGTGTTATCATCCAAAACATATTGTATATCTAGATGACAACTTTTGCTGTCAGGATATGAATTGTAGACTTTCGCAACAGGAGTAAAGTTTTCATTTACCAAACCAACCTGAACGTGTGTGATTACTCTTTTATCATTAATCTCAGCCAGAACAGGTACTGTATCCGTTACATTAAAAATCTTATTATCAACAGGTGAAATGACATCCACAACGGGAATCGTTATTTCTTCATCCTTATTGCAGGAAGGAGTACTCAAGATAAATATTACCGGCAATAGTATGTTTCTGAGCTTAAACATTTTGTAAAATTAGTAAATTGTTCCAAGCTTTCAAAATAAAATTTTAATATCAAAAAGATAAGCACTCTTTACTTTCGTAATTTTATTGTAATTTTATGCAATCAAAAAATCAGATTATGCTTTATCAATTAAATATTAATAAAATACTATTCCTTGATATCGAAACCGTACCTATGGTTTCGGATTATGATAAACTGCCGGAGAACTTCAGACGGCTTTGGGATAAAAAATTCGAGAGGATTAAAAAAAACGAAGACGACACTCCTGATATAATATTTGGCAGGGCGGGCATTTATTCTGAATTTGGAAAAATAATCTGTATATCTGTAGGATTTATCAAGAACGACAAGTTCAGAGTAAAATCATTTTACAGTGATGATGAATCGGAGCTGTTGAACGGATTTGCGGACTTATTAAACAGGCATTACAACAAGCCCGATAACTTACTTTGTGGACATAATGGTAAAGAATTTGACTTTCCATATATTGCAAGGCGAATGCTTGTTAACGGGATTAAGATACCTGGCATTCTTAACACGGCAGGCAGGAAACCTTGGGAGGTTTTGCATCTTGATACAATGGAATTATGGAAATTCGGTGACAGGAAAAACTATACCTCTCTTGAATTGCTGGCTTCCATCTTTGGGATTCCCACTCCAAAAGATGATATTGACGGTAGTATGGTTGCCGAAGTATATTATAAAGAAAAAGACCTTGAAAGGATAGCCCTTTATTGCCAAAAGGATACACTTACAGTTGCTCAATTACTTCTTTGTTTTCTCGGAAAGCCAATGATTAAAGAAGAGGATATTATTACAATTTGATGTATATGAGGGATAATAAGCGTAATTACCTGATACTTATATTTCTCGGAGTTGTGTTTTTCATCCTTTTTTTTGGAGGTGTCTATCTTTCCGACTGGGATGAGATTAACTTTGCCGAAATCTCAAGAGAGATGATACGCACAGGTGATTATCTAACCGTACAAGTAAATTACGAGCCGTTAGGGGAAAAGATTGCTATTTTGTGACAAGCAGTTTTAAAAGTTATGCGCAATATTTCTATGCAAGGGTTCTTAGCCACCCAACAATCCTAAACTTGCTGATTTTAAGTGGTTAATATATGAGGATGTGGATGAAGATGTTTATGTTATTGAGAAAAGACCGATAGAAAAGCACTGGCGTATGTCTGGACTGTCTGGGAACTTGCTCAGAAGAACGGTTATGTGTTGTTCAAACGAACGATGCCGAAATAATTCATAGGTTTCTCTCGTCAGTATGTTCATAAGATAAATTAGACATAATCGTTCTGGTAGAAAAATTAATCTATTTTTGCTGTTCTAAACAAACATAACAGTTATTAAAAACCATCATATTATGTATTTATTTTTTGATACGGAAACGACCGGACTACCACGAAACTGGAAAGCTCCAGTCAGTGACGACAGTAATTGGCCAAGAATGATCCAGTTAGCATGGATAGTTTATGATGAAAGCGGAAACAGAGTTGAGGGAGAAAACTTTATTATTATTCCTGAAGGATTTTCCATTCCGACAGCAGCATCAAATGTACATGGAATTTCAACAGAGCGCGCACACAAAGAAGGATATGAACTGGATTATGTCTTACGAGTCTTTGCAGAGCAAATTGAAAAAGCCGATTACATTGTTGCCCATAACATCGCTTTTGATGAAAAGATAGTTGGTGCGGAATTTTACAGAAAAAGAATACCGACAAGCCTCTTCAAAAGGCCAAGATTGTGCACAATGAAAAATTCAACAAACTATTGCCGTATTCCAGGGCCTTACGGGTATAAATGGCCCAAACTTTCGGAGTTGCATTACAAACTGTTTGGAGAGGGTTTTGAAGATGCCCATGATGCAGCCGCCGATATAAATGCTACAGCACGATGCTTCTGGAAAATGAGAGAAATAGGCCTTATTTGATAATTCGTTGAGTTTTCTTGTTGGTGACAATGCCAACAAGAAGCAAGGGAATAACCCGTTGGACAATCTTAAACAAAACGAAAATATTTTTCAGCCTCTATGAAAGGGCAGCTAAGAAAGTGTGTTATTCATATAAATGTTTCGTTAATATATAAGGTTGTAAAACCAAATATAGAGCTGGTTACTTTTATTGATAACAGAAGTGAATATTATAGTAAAAATTCCGAACAGCCCGGCATCTATTTGCTTTCAATAAGTTCTTTTTGAATTACAGGATTTGCATACATCTCAATAAACAACTCTTTCAGTTCATCAGGATCTTTTTTCAGAGTATCAATAATTCTTTGCAACCTTTCATCAAAAAGTTCTTTGGTTTGCGATGTATAATTATTTGAATATTTATCAGTGTTATTTTTTATATCATAAGCGAGGTAATTCCCGGGCCAGAGTTTATAAAGGCTATAGATTTGCTCGTCAATATATTGTACGATATAACTATAAGCAGCACTTTTAACCATTCCGTCATCAATATTATCAAGTATGGAGTTAACCGGTTTGGCGATTGCAATATGAATATGACCTTTATAATTAACAATTCCATTGATAATACTCTTGAAATCCTCATTTTCATCCTTCACATATCCATCTCTCCTTGAATAGTAGTTTTCTTTTATCTTCAACACATCACAAGGTTCCCATTCATAAGATATACAAACCGGAATAATATTAACTTCATGGATTGCCTGTTTCAGATTTTCCGGGCCTGTTGATGTAAGCATTTTCAAAATTCCAGTTTCTGTTTTATCCAGTCCGTTTTTTGTACGGCCTTTTCGCTGAGCTATCCAAACTGAGGTTTTCTTATCAAGTACTGTGTGTCTGATATAAGCGGATAATATTTTTGAGTTTGCAAGTAACTCACGAGGTGTTCCTTCCCTGACAACAGTTAGTATTCTGTTTACCTTGCTAAAGTCAATCACAAAATCCGAGACCATCAGGTTACTTCCCGAAGCGATTTCCGATGTTTCCAGCCCTAATTCGTACAAAACGACCTGTAAAAGTGCCGAGTCTAAGAGAATATCTCGATGATTTGAAATGTAAACACCGGGATTTCCGTTTTTGACATTTTCAAACCCTTCAAAGGTAAGACCGTCAGATGTTTTTGTCAGGACAGATTTCATAGCCGGAAGCATAAACTCTTTCTGAAATTGAATGGATGTTTTGATATTCAAAACATTTTCAATAATTTCCTGATGTTTATCTTTCGGATACAAATAGTCTAATGCCATATGGAACTGTGGATGGGCTACAATTCTCTTTATTGCTTCAGGCACCTCAAAGTCATAATAGGGCCTTATATCATCAAACTCATTCTTCATAATCAATAATATTGGTAAACAATATCTGCGACATTACGTCGCAATATTAATAATTATTACTCAAATGGCATTAATAAAATCTGTAAAAATGATAAAAAAAATTAAAATCCTTCCATCGACTTTTCAAGTTTACGCGCTTGTGCAAGGAATGTATCAACATCCATTTCTCTGAAAAAGAGCAGTCCATGAGCAGCTCTGATACGTGGTAACTCATTTTTATAGAAAAAAGGTTTACCGAGAAGAAGCTGAATATGCTTCATCTGCCGAATCCAAATTTCGCGTGCTAAAGTACTAAATTTTCCATCAAGCATATAACTCGGGAATGGGGCATCCACCTGACTAAGATAGCAGTCGGAAAAAGACTCTTCAAGAATTGCCAGTGAGTTAAGTGATACAGGAACAATAACATCAGCTTCAGACGGATGAAAGCGATACCAAACGTTTCGATATCCAATTATCCTCAGATTACTGATATCCTCTTCCTCTTTCCAGAGCCTGACTGCGGCTGCAATGGCCTCCAAAACCTTATAATGTGTGTCGGGCCCGCTACCTTCGGGGTCAAGTGCGAGGCTTATAACCGTCGGCTTTATTTCTCGCAGCATATTAAGAATCGGGAGCACATCCCTTGACCTTTCCGGCTGCTCCGTGAAGATATCGCCTGTATAAAATCCAAGCCTTAAATGATGGACATTTTTAACTCTTACTCCAAAATGAGCCCACACCAACTCCTCCTCAAACTCACGCAGCATTCCTTTAAGCTTTTGAATATCAGGAGAATTTTTTTCGCCATCGTAAGAACTCTGTAGCAACAAAATGTTTTTTTTAACCTGAGATCTCAGACCATCAATACTTTTCAACTTATAAGTTTCAACCATCGACCTAACCATACGGTGACTCAGTCCTCTCCTCCTTTGAATTGATTCGCCGGAAGCCACCTTTCCGAGATAGTGGTTGACATCCTTATCCCATTTAAACCGATATCCTTTTTCGAAAAAATCAGGGTATTTTATCATCTGGATTTTATCTTCATCAAGGAATCTCAGAACATCACGGAGAGCATTAATAATAAATTTATTTGTAACGGCTGTAAATCCGGATGTTAGAATAGTAAAATCAAACTTATTTGAGGGTTGCCGCAATTGATGCGAGATATAGGGTAGTATCCCAAGCATTATATCATCATGATGTGGCCCGGTATGATAATACTTCTGGTTCTTTTCCTGAAGCATACCCTTATCCAGTTTTTGTTTTATTGAGTCAGCAACTTCATTAACAGTATTTTCATTAAGATTTGGGATTAGACGGCAATATTCATCACTTTTGAGGTCTTCAATAGTGATATGATGTCCGTATTTATCAAGTTTTTTAACAATGTCAAGGACAGCCCTTTCGGTTTTCGCCTTTGTCCATTTGCCTTTTTTATAATAATCGTCAACAGAATCTTTTAATTTCACAGCAGCTCCGTTTGTCAGATAAAAGCGGCTATTTTTAAGCTTTTGCAATACAGTAGCAGGATAAAAATTCGACGGTGGATTCTCAATTGCATTCTTCACGACATCCGCTTTTGCCTCTCCAGCAGCAAAGATAATAGCAACAGCATCAGGATTATAGGTTATTGTGTCGAGGCCTATGGTAATAACAAGTCTGTTACGTGAAACCTCAATACCACCAAGGTCGCCCGCTGACATAGCCTGTGTCTCGAAATTTGTCTCCATCAAACGGGTAGTCGAAAAATGGTCAGAGCCTTTAATATTAAATGCAATATGGCCATCAGGGCCAATACCACCCAGGAAAAAGCCAATTCCTCCTTTTGCTCTTATATCTTCTTCATATCCTGCGCACCATTCATCCACCATCATAATTGAGTCCTTTTGAATTCGCTCCATATTGCTTTTAGCTTCCCTGTATCTAAGTGTTAGGTCAACTTTATGATCAGGAAACACTTCTCTGTATGTACGTCCACCTGCAAGAAAGATATCATTGGCATTAATAAGTAATGCATTACCGGTATTCATACCGAATCCTTTCAGATAAAAGTTATTTACATAATAATAAAAACTGTTTCGCTGGGCTGGATTAATTGGATAGAACTCATCTATCTGAACAAAATGCAATTTGCTCAGGCTGGGTTTATGTATGTCTGTCAATCCGTGCTTCTCTCTGATTTTTAAGCCTTTGTCATTATCCCAGTTTTTGAGCATAAACTTTGTCCATTTGATAAAATACTCCGGTGTTTTGCCTGTTGGGAGGCTAATTACTCCCTCCGGGTTATCACCTACCCATTCGAGGAATCTTAATGAGGTTATCAAGCCCAAATGCGGGAACGTGTCAACTGTAATATAAGGAATTCTGTTCCTGTTCGATATTTTCCGTGCGGTGGAAAACGATTGTTCTACTTTTGATAACTGTTTCATTCTATGTTTGTTTTTGCTACTCTGCTATCTGACAAACTGCATGGTTTAAACTTTGCAGATTCTAATTATTTGGAGCAATATCGCTTAATTACCCTGTAGGCATCAGTCACACCAAGCTCGCCGGCAGCACTCAGGTCGTTGCAAGCCCGATTGTTCATTTTTAGGAAAAGCAATATTAGTCCTCTGTTGTAATAAGCTTCTGCAAATTTATCGTCATATTTTATTGCTTTTGAAAAATCGCTGACCGCCCCCCAGTAATCACCTTCCATACTCTTTACATATCCCTTATTATAATATGTAAAATAAAATTCAGGATCAAGTGTTTCAACTTTGTTAAAATCATCAATTACCTTTTTGTACTCTTGTTTAATATAGGTTGTGTCGCGTTTTATTTTTGGTGTTTTATTTCCAACAGGATTAAATGGATGTTTGTAATCGTAATATGACTTGATCAGTTCAATCAGGTTGTATCTTGTATTTGCACGGCAGAAATATGCCATTATATAGCCGGGATCAAACATAATTGCCTTATCAAAATCACTTAAGGCCTTTTCAAAGTCATGACTATGAGCAAGCATAAGCCCTCTGTTATAATAATTAACCGGATCATACGGCTCATTATTAATCTTTTCGGTTAACACCTTTAACTGTTTATTGGCTGCCTCTTCATCATTCTCTACTTTATCAATTTCTTTGAGTGTTATTACTGTTGTATGATATCCTTTCTTCTCATAAGTATCATACATTTTCATCCCCATAATATTATCTGAGAAAAGAACAACTCCGAAACCGGGTTTCAGGTCAATGTCAACATACTCATTCTCGATTTTATTGTCATTAGTGTTTTTATCACTAAAATCTCCACTGAAAGCCATAAGTCGTTTCAGATACATTACCTCTTCGATCTTTAGGCTGTCGTTATTCTCAAAATCAAACTTGTTGATACTGAACGCCATATTATAATCCTGTTCCGAGCCTTTAAAATCAAGCAATTGCTTCTTGACCCTGCTCCTTTCAAAATAAGCATCGGCAAAATCGGGATAGATATCAATGGCTTTATCAAAATCTTTTAAAGCACCTTTTAAATCGCCGACAGACTGCTTCAACTGTCCTCTGAAAAGGTAAACAGCAATATTATCAGGATTCAGTGCAATGACCTTATCAAGATCATTAATGGCGGCATGCATATTCCCCGTTTTAATCTTCAGGATAGCCCGGTTATAATATGCCATTGAGTTGTATGGTGATAATTCTATTACCTTGTCAAGATCTGTCAGAGCACCGGTTGAATCTGATGTCTCCATTTCTGCAAGGGCACGATTAAAAATAGCATACGAATCGACAGAATCAATCTTCAGAGCTGTATTAAATTCAATTATAGCCGAGTCAGCCTTTTTCATGCTCATCAACGTAGCTCCTTTTTGAATATAGGAGTATGAATCTTCCGGATTATATTTTATTGCCCTGTCGAAGTCGGCAAGTGCATCATTATATTTCTCAAGTCCGGCTTTAGCCATACCCCTCAGAACAAAAACACCCGATTCTTTATATTTCAGCTTAATGGCCTTATCACAATCATCTATTGATTTTTGAAACTGTTTCAGAAAGAGATTGGTCCTGGCTCTGTTAACATAGATAGTGGCATTTTTCGGGTCGCGATCAATTGCAAGTTGAAAATCTTCAAGAGCACCTCCGAAATTATATTGCTGACTGCGAACGACAGCCCTGTAATGATAGCTTTCAGCATAATACGGATCACGGGTGATTGCATCGGTAAAATCTTTTTCAGCACCTGTGTAATCACCGAGACTGTATTTAGCGATTCCGCGCAGAAAATAACCTTCGTAAGACGCTGAATTTATCTGAATTGCTTTGTTAAAATAGTCAACTGCTTTTAGAAAGTGATTTGCCGACAACTCGGTTTTGCCCATCTGCAAATAATTTGCTATATGCTGCGATTCGGCCTCGACAGAAACCATAAACATAAAATAAAGAAAAACCAAATATCTGACCACAAAACGAAGATTCATATAAGACCTTTAAAACCTGATGATATACTTTGCAAACCTAATTAATATTTTTGAGATTAAGAGATAACAATAGGGAATTTTAAATAATTTAACTAAAATGGGATCGAAAATATAACTTACTACGCATATCTTTTAGACCTGCGAGGAATAGCTGCTGCACTGCCAGTCCGTAATTCCAACTATCCTTCGAGTTCAATAACCGTTATTTCGGGTCTTATACCTACCCTGCCTGGATAACCGACAACGCCAAGACCTCTGTTAACATATAAATATTTAGGGTTATTATCCGGCATTTTTTTATCGGAATACAATCCTGCCCAGTATTTATAAGCATATTGTGCAGGACTCCACCTCACTCCTTTAATCTCAAACCCAAACTGACCGCCGTGTGTGTGTCCTGAAAGTGTCAGGTCGATATGAATATCGGACTGCCTGACCTTATATTGCCAGTGAGTAGGATCGTGCGAAAGAAGAATTTTACAAGGTACATCTTCTGCACCCAGAACAGCTTTTTTTAAATCGCCAAAGCGTTGAAAACGTGCATAAGAGCCCCAATTCTCAACACCGATAATAGCAATTGCATCATCACCTTTTGTGATTATTTCATTTTCATTTAAAAGCAAATTCCATCCAAGTCGTTCATTCAGATCATACATCTGCATCATATTTTCCTCCTTGGCTGCATCAGAAGGCCAGGTGGAATAGTCGCCGTAATCGTGGTTGCCAAGAACGGAATAACAACCGTATTTGGCTTGTATCTGCTTCAGAACATCCTCAAACTCAAAAGCCTCATCTGTACGGTAATTAACAAGGTCGCCAGTGAAAAAAAACAGGTCGGGATTAAGATCATTGATCATTTCAACCGCCTCCCTAAGTTCTTCTTTCGAAAGCCAGTTGCCTAGGTGCATATCGGCAAGCTGGACAATACGCAGCCCTTTGAAGCTTTTGGGTAGGTTGGGAATCTTTATTTTTGTTTTGATGATATTAAAGTCATATACCCAACTGAACATCCCCGTTAAAAGGGTTCCAAACAAAACACCTCCGGTTACGAGCCCGATTTTTTTTATAAATGCACCTCTTGTAATCTTTTTGCCAATATGTTCTTCATCATCTTCCTTTCTCTTTTGTAGCATCAAACTTCCATATTTAATAAGGTCTGAAACTAAAAAGAAGGTGGCAACAATAAATTTTGAAGTATAACTGATTATGACAAAACCCATTAAATAGGCTCTCACACTCTTATTCCAGTCAGAATAGGGCAGAAAAAGGTTTGAGAACATAAACAAGCTGAGTACCAGCAAAGGCGACCAATAGGCAATACCTAATACCCATCTCTTCCGGCTATGACAAGTTTTTACTTTAAACTTAAGCGCAATAAAGAGGTAAATATCAAGCAGGAAAAGTATGACAAATACTGGAAATCTGCCGGTAGCCTTAGGAAATTCACTGGCAACAACGAGATACGAAATCACAATAAGAATAACCGACAATATTATGTATAAAATTTTTTTCATTAAGACAGATAACTATCTTTTAGCATTTTTGTTTCAATGCGAATAGAATTATTATTAATAACAGACATTTGATAAATAAAAAAAGTTGGCAGGATAGAAATAATCAAGGAGTTGCTCAGGTGTCGGAATGTTTATATTTATCTAACCACTGTACTGTATGTGCCTGGTATGTACGCAGTGGCCTGACCATCATTTCCGGAATTTAAAGTGGATTTGCGAGTAGGCTAATCCAAAGATGAGATGTTAGGATTTGACAATACTTGAAATATTGGGTTTGGGATTAGCTTTTCCTCAATCTTAGGCACTATAGACCACTATAGATTTTATATCCCCAAGCGTCAAGTGTTATTTCAGCACCGGGAATAAAGGTCGCATCAGTTCCTGAAAAGAGTTCTGTATATTTGCCTGCAAAATTATCACCTTGCAGAGTAAAAGTAACCGTAGTGCCTGACAAATTAACCAAAGTAAATATTCTGTTTCCCTCTTTTTCTCGCACAAAGGCAAAAACCGACTTATCATCCGAAGCCTTAATCCTTGTCATTTTTCCACCGTATTTGCCATTCCAAAGAGCTTTGTTGCCGGTTTTCAACTTATTCAGTTTTGTGTAAAAATCAATTAAGGGAGAAGATAAGTTCCATTCAATTTCATCTTTCTCAAAAAATTTCAGTCTTTTATCCAGACCTACTTCTTGCCCGCTGTAAATAAGGGGCATTCCAGGCAAAGTAAAGGTTAAAACTGCAAAAGCCTGACCTCCCTCTCCCATTCTCTCTTTAACAGTTCCATTCCACGAATTTTCATCGTGGTTAGTGATAAAGTTCATCCTGTATGCATCAGCAGGGAATGTTGTGTCTTGCTTTTCAAAATATGACTCAATACTGTTTGCATTTTGCTTTCCTTTGGCAATCTGATTCAAAATATGATGGAGCTCCCAGGCATAAGTCATGTCGAATGCATAAATCTGCAGATCAGGCTGTTCAGCTTCAGCCAGCATAAATACCGGTTTAATGTTATTCAGTTTTGCCCTTGCCTGATTCCAGAATTCCGTTGGCACCATTCCGGCCACATCACAGCGGAAACCGTCAACGTCAGCTTCTTCAATCCAAAACTCCAAAGCTCCGGTCATAGCTTCCCAAAGTTCCTTATTGTTATAGTTCAGGTCGGCAACATCAGTCCAGTCGAAAGGCGATACAATATGTCCGGTTGAGTCTTTTGTGTACCAGTCAGGATGGTCGTTTATCCAGGCATTGTCCCATCCCGTATGATTGGCGACCCAGTCGAGAATCACCTTAAACCCCATTTTATGTGCTCTTTTGACAAGCTCCTTCAGGTCATCCATAGTTCCGAATTCAGGGTTCACAGCTTCGTAGTTACTAACAGCATAGTAGCTTCCTAGAGTTCCTTTTCTATTCTTCTCGCTTATGGGAAAAATGGGCATGATCCACAGAATGTCAACATCCATTTTCTTTAAGCGTGGCAGGTGTTTTTCAAAGGCTTTGAAAGTTCCCTCTTTTGTGTACTGGCGGATATTCACCTCATAGATATTTGCATTTTTGCTCCATTGGGGGTGTTTGACAAAGCTTTCGGGAGCCTTTTTTGACTTTCCTGTCTCTTGCGATTTCTTACTGCTTTGCAGGTTATTACATCCTGTCAGTAATGCAAAAATGATTATTTGTATTAAGATTATTTTCGATTTCATTTGTTTTAAATTTCAGGCAAAGGTAATGAAGAAATATTTATCGCAGCTTCATTTCAATTATTGTCTAAATTTGCAGGCTCACAAATTCATCGAATGAAGAAATTTTATCTTGAGATAGTAGTTTTTGTTTCCGGTGCTGTTGTTATGGCTTATGAAATAATAGGTTCACGAATGCTGGGACCTTATGTAGGTACATCCATTTCGGTGTGGTCTGCAATAATAGGTGTGATTCTGATGAGCCTCAGCCTTGGTTATTATTTAGGAGGCAGACTGGCAGACAAAAAGCCTCAATATACTCTTTTAGGAAAAATAATAATTCTTGCCGCAATTTTTATTATTTTGTCAACAGCTATTAAGGACATTCTTCTGAGCAATCTGCTTATAATAATAAACAATGTTAATGTGGTTTCATTAATTGCTTCAATGCTGCTTTTTTCAATTCCGGGTTTTCTTCTCGGTATGGTTTCGCCTTTTGCAGCACGGCTGAAGATAAACAGCCTGAAAACTACAGGTGCAACAGTTGGAAACCTTTATGCAATATCAACGGTAGGAAGCATTACCGGAACATTTATGGCCGGGTTTTATTTAATCCCTTCATTTGCAGTTTCGCACATATTGTATATACTTTCTGCGTCTTTAATTGTTTTTGCAACCGGACTGTTTTTTCTTTACAAATCACAAGAACTAAAAACAAATTGATATGAAAATAAGATGTCAATCATTATTTATTATCACATTGGGAATACTATTGATATTTTCAGGATGCGCAGCACCGGAACAGGATAATAGAGGTCCGGCCAAAATAGCTATTTCAAAAGCAGTTCCTGAGAAGAGCTACAAGAACTATATCAACTGGATACATGCTGCCGATTCAACGGTAGTATGTATTGATATGTATCATCTTGGAGTTGATTCGGCTTTAAAAGTACTCGAAACCTGCGACGGTCTTTTGCTTACAGGTGGTGATGATATAAACCCTGAACGTTACGGTGAGAAATTTGATTCTGCAAAATGCGAACTACCTGATAATTATAGGGATACGCTTGAGTTTGCATTGATCGGGAAGGCCTTGAAACTAAAAATGCCAATACAAGGTATTTGCAGAGGACATCAGATGCTGAATGCTTATTTCGGAGGAACGTTGTATCAGGATATTCCTAAAGATATTGGGACTACTGTAAAACACCGTAATCCACCCTATAAACCATCGAAGCATAATGTTACCATATCGGAAAACTCACTGTTAAATGATATTGTAGATGAAAATACAGGCACTGTAAACAGCAATCACCATCAGGCTGTCAACAAACTTGCTCCCGGATTAAAAGCTGTGGCTCATTCCGATGAGGGGCTTACTGAGTCTATTGAACTTATCGATACTAATGGCAGAGCATATCTGCTGGGTGTTCAGTGGCATCCGGAAGCAATGAGCTATGATAATCCTCTATCCATCAAAATTGCAAATAGATTTGTTCTGGAGGTGAAGAAGCGTAGGAAGTAGTGTAACTTTAACTCATTGGGCTGAAATGAGAGGATAAAAAAGAAATCCCCCAATTATAAAAGATTTCCGTAATCTGAGACAAAACTTACGATAAACATATTTATTACCCCCCTATAACGATCTAATAGACAAGCACATACTTATGTATCTTGAAAAACATGCATATACACCCCCGGTTATTTTACCCGATACGGGTATGAAATCAAGCAGTCCGTTTGAAATAAGCGAACCGGTAAGAAAATCTTATCCAAAAGTTAAACTATATCCAAACCCTGCTTACGATTTTGTTATCGTTGAGCTGTTAAAGGGAAATATCAGCGGTGCCTCTGTTGAAGTAATTGACAACAACGGCAGGCAGATATTCTCAATGGTGCTACCTGCTAAAACACAACAAGTGGTAATTCCACTGAAAAGCTTATCAAAAGGTTTGTATCTGGTAAAAGTAGAGTACGAAGGTGTAACAATTGGAACGAAAAAGCTCACTGTTTTAGAATAAATTGTTAAATTTGTGCAACCGGTATGTTTTACCGGTTGCACATTATTATTATTATTATTATGAAAAAATATTTATTTCTTCTTCTATACATCTTCTTACATTTTATATCATATTCTCAGGAATTTAACTACTTTAATAAGGTATATAACCCAATGAGTAATTATGCAAGAGGAAGAGGAATTGTTCTTTTAGATGATTACTATTATTGTATTGCAGGTACTCGCGATTCATCAAACACATATCAATCATTTTTATTAATGAAACTGGATTATGAGGGAGAGATAATACAGCAAAAACTGCATCATATCCCCAACAATAATCTGTATCCTGGAATTGTTGGTGGCACACTAAAAAAGACATTGGATAACAATTTGATTTTTGCCTGTCATGCAGAAGATTTCTTATTGAATTCAGTATATTCTTCAATGGTTAAATTCGACACTTCGCTCAATATTTTATGGAAAAATGACTATTATACTGATAACCTTTTTACAACAACAATGAACTGCAACGCAACAACAGATGGAGGGTATATTTTATCAGGAAGTGTTGTACATATATATGGCGATTATTATGATTTTTTACTTTTGAAAACTGATAGTTTGGGTAATATGGAATGGCATCAAACTTATGGCACTGAATGGTCGGAACATGGCCAAAATGCAATTCAAACACCCGATGGCGGGTATTTAATAGGCGGTTTTTATTGGAAACCGGGCTGGGACCATAGCTTAGATGCAATGGTAGTAAAAACTGACAGTCTCGGCAACGAGCAGTGGACAAAGTATTTCGGCAATCCTAATATTGACGACAATATGGCTTTTGTGGCTTTGGCGGATGATGGAAATTATCTTGTGGCTACGGTGTATGGGGAGTGGATTCATACACCAGACAGCAGAACAGGTGAACTAATTATTTATAAAATTGACACATTAGGAAACATAATAAGTGAAAATTTATATGGCCCAAAAAGAAGGCAGTTGTATCTTAAAAATTTTAAGAAAACAGAAAACGGATACCTTGCTACCGGATGGTCATATTATGATACAGTTAGCTTATATAATAGTTCCGGGTGGATGTATAAATTTAATACTAATTTAGATAGTGTATTCAGAAGAGAATATCTACATTTTAATGAAGCATACGACATTAACTATTTGTATGATGCAACCCCCACTTCTGATAATGGCTATGTAGCAATAGGCAAAGCCAATGAAGGATTTACCAATGCAAATATGTGGGTACTAAAAGTTGACAGTATGGGTTGTGATACTGCGGGGTGTGCCACCGGCACTTTTGTCGTAGAATTCTCCCCCTCTGGAGGGGGACAGGGGGAGGAGTTGAAAGTTTGGCCTAATCCGGCAAATAAAATATTAAATGTCTTGCCCCCCATAGTCTCCTCCCGCCAAAATGGCGGGACAGGCTCTAAAGGGGGGAAAGAGCTCCGACTAACAGTCTATAATTCGCAGGGGGTGAAGGTAGAGGAGATAGAAATACATACCGGAAAGGAGACGGTAACTGTAAATGTACAAGGCTGGGAAAGCGGAATATATTACTTGCGTATGACCGCTGGAGGAAGGAATTTGGGAAGCGGGAAGGTGGTTGTGAAGAAATAAAAAAGCAAATACGTTGTCATTCCAAAGCCTTATGCACTGCATAATTGGCCCATTTTTCCAAAAGTTGCTGCATATCATCAGGGAAGGGTGCTTCAAAAAGCATTTTTTCACCTGTTGAGGGATGAATAAAACCGAGAGTCCTTGCATGGAGTGCCTGCCGGGGACAAACAGCAAAACAATTCTTCACAAACTGCTTATATTTTGTAAATGTTGTTCCTTTCAAAACCCTGCTACCACCATAGGTTTCATCATTAAAAAGAGGATGGCCGATATATCTCATATGAGCCCTTATCTGATGAGTACGACCGGTTTCGAGCTGACACTCTACCAGTGTCACATATCCGAAACGTTCAGTAACTCTGTAGTGAGTTATCGCAGACTTACCATACTCACCTTCGGGAAAAACAGTCATCATCTTCCTGTTTTTCAGGCTGCGACCTACATGGCCTTCAATCGTCCCTTCATCCTCATCAAAATCACCCCATACCAAGGCATTATATTTTCGTTCGATACTATGGTCAAAGAACTGCTCTGAAATTTTTGTCTGCGCTAACTCATTTTTTGCAATAAGCATCACCCCGGAAGTGTTCTTGTCAATACGGTGGACAAGATACGGGCCCGGTTTGGCTTTCTTGTTATCTTCACCGTCTTTTTGAAAATGGAACAGCAGTGCATTCACCAGCGTACCCGAGAAATTTCCATGTGCGGGATGAACTACCATTCCGGCAATTTTATTTACGACAATAAGGTCATCATCCTCATAAAGAACCTCAATAGGAATATCTTCGGCAAGCATCTCCTTCGACCTGACAGGTTCTGCCATAACAATTTTGATAATATCTCCCGGCCTGACTTTATATGAAGGTTTTACGCTTTCAGTGTTAACTATGATATTTCCTGCATTGGCAGCCGTTTGCAACCTGCTTCTTGATGCATTCTCAATATGATGCATTAAATATTTGTCAATCCGTAGAGGACTTTGTCCGGGATCAACAATAAATCTGTAATGTTCAAACAGTTCTTGGCCTTCATTTGTCTGATCGGAGAATTCTGTCATAGGCAATACCATTATTTGGTTATGATCAACTTTGATGTGTAATGACGTGTAAATGCCGAATCATAAACATCTACAATATAGATTCCCTTTTTAAGTTTTGAAACGGAAATACGTGACCCGGAATATGATGCCGAATAAAGTTGCTGTCCGTAAATATTAAAGATTCTGACCTCAAGATATTTCCACATCTTAGGATCAGATGTTGGTATCTCCGGAACAACAACATTGATAAAGCCCTTTGTCTCAGGTGGATTCGGATAAATAAGCAGCTCGCCGGTAGAGTTTTTGTATTGAACAACCGTATCCATTGGCACTAATTGAGCACCAAGCAATGGCCTGATCATCAATGAGCCTTCAAAATTTGAATTCACCCACTCACCATCAACATTATAAAAAATCTTATCCTTCGAATTAGTATTCCTGTCGAAACCTATATTCAGATTATCGTTAGTGGTCTGTACCCAGCCGATAAAAAATGTTACAGTGCCGAGAACAATTTCCTTATCAGTAAAATATATGTCAAAAAAGTTGTTAAAACCATCAGTGAAAACAGGTATGACGTTTTTCTTTTGATATAATATCAGTCCCGGTTTTCCATTATTATCATTCCATACGGTTATATGGAATGGTTTTTCATTATAATTATGAACCACTTTATTGAAAAACAGACGAACTCCCCTTAAAGTATCGGGCGTTAGTAATCTGAACTTATACGCAAGCATAGCTCCGGCAGGAGACAAACCATAACCGGCCTCTGCCGTGCCATCGTCATACGACATATAATTGAAAAAATTTTGTCTTGCAATAACGGTATCCCCAAACTGATTATTCTGATCGTGAATTATATATGTTGCATCAAAATGGGTTGTGTCATACGCATCAAAATCAAAAAGGCAACAGCTTAGGGGTAGTTTTACAAAAGGTTGATAACCATTACTGCTCATATTAAAAAGCGGGTCAAGATAGCCATCATAAGAGGTTGTGTAATTATCCAAAATTTCACCATCTTTATCCTTGACGGAAAATTCAAATGTTGAAAAATGCGGTAAAGAATCCAGATTATTTGCATAAATATCAATTGTATTTATCAGGGAGAGATTATCACTTGCATATTGATAATATGGCAATGAAGTAAAGTCAAGCAGCAGGCTTTTTGGTTCCTCATTAAAAAAGATTTTTTTCTGATAGTTATCGTTATACTTCCTGCCCGCATCCAGATACACCATATCAATATTCCACTGATCCGTATTGCTTTTCCAACTGTTGATATTTGATATACTGCCGTAATTCCGAAATCTGAACTGAAAATCACCTTTAAGCCAGGAAGTATCTTTTATGGGAATCGTAACATATCTGAAATATGTATTATACTTCTCTGTAAATGTCTCAAGAGAATCGCCACCTGCACTCCATACTTCTTTCCATTCGGTTGCCAGAGTATAAATGGAATCGCAGGGAACCAGAACGGAATCAGTATATATCAGAATATCTTCAACAGTGTAATACGGAATGTCACAATCAAGTTCGATAATGTCACCGGGGAACAAAGTGTCACCCTCGCCGTAATACTCCCCGTCAGGTTTCTGTATTTCATAAACGTGTAACCAGAATGATTCAATATGCGAAAAAACCGTATCTTCGGTATATCTGCCGAATTCCAGTATTAACGAGTCGTGTGGTAATGGCGGAACACCTCTTCCCTGCGGTTGGTAATAGAACGAAAAATAAACCGAATCAGCCGGAGTCAGTTTGCGCATATCCTGAATTCCGTCATCATAAATGGAATCAAGTCTTATCGGGAAAGAGGTCAGATAATCGGCTGCAAAAGGAAAAAAATTTGCATTTCCATATATATCTCCATACTGGTCAAGAACATCAAAAGTAGCAACACCTCTGTTTATAGGAAATACACCATAATCGGGATTTACATAAACATAACTGTCAAGCCATTTTGTGCTGTCCGGATAGACTCCCGTTTTTGAGAAATCATCATAAAAGGGTAGTTCAAGAGGAACATACTCTACAAACTGAGATTTTAATTCACTCTCCAACTCCTCCTTATGCTTTTCACGATATTGCTTAATAACAGAGTTGTCGCCCACCCCGGTGAGATATTCCTGTGACAAGAGCAGCAAAGGAAAAGCAATTACCAATATTATGATTAAATATTTCTTCATTCTACTTTATGAAACAGCGAATCAGTAGCAAGGCTATCTGTCCGCAATGTATCGGGTAAAAACGTTTGCAAATATAATTCAAAATTGACAGAGTCATCCGATCGATACCAAAGATGAATAGAATCGCCGGGATAATAAGGCAATTCGGTATCCCATCGAGGATCCTGCATATATACCTTCGAATGCTCCTCATCTATAATGCTGTCAAGATATATCTCCGTTCCCAGATTAAAAGATGCAGTATTTATTGCATAGATAGCCTCTTCACGTGTTTTGCCAATCAGGAACGGGACGGGTATCTCATAAGTTCTGTCACCGGAGCCGACAATCATATCAATTACCGAACCTTTCACTAAAGTGTCTCCCGGGAAAATAGTGTCGCCTTCAAACATCTGCTCCAAAACGGCATTTTTGTCAAAACTCGGTACATACTTCAGATTGCCCACCTGCAATTTACTAGACTCAAGCACATTAACAGCCTGCCGGATAGTCAAATCCTTAAGATCGGGCATAGTGACAAGTTCGGGTGTCATTGCAACTACTGTAAGATAAACATTCCTGCCTTTTTTTACACTTGTTCCCGATCGGGGTAATTGCATTACAACAGTTCCGCCCGGCTTGCTTACATCATAAATGGAATCAATGACAAAAAAATCAAAAGTATCACCATAACCGGCAGAATCAATCTGTACAGTAGTCAAACCCTTAAAATCAGGTAACTTCACTTCCTCACCATGCTCGGTGTATATATCAAGGAATTTAATTGCCGAAAATATCAGGATTATCATCAGAATAACAGCAATACTAAGGTTTTTAAAAAACCGCTTGCTAATCAGAAACCCGAGGAAATAGTTTTTACCTTTTTTTCCGCCTGCCATTTTAAACTTTTAGACCACAAAACTAACTTTATAACTAATCAAACAAAGAATTATTGTTTCAGACGGCAAAGATAAAGAAAAGATGATTGAGAAAGAGCAATTACCCCCTATACTTTTCTTTTTTTACAAACTCTTTCATATTTTTCAGAGTATTGTATGGGCCGTCAATTATGAACATATTTATCAGCCAGACAGGTATATTCCCGGCAGGGTCGGCAAGGTATCGGAGTATAACCTTTGTTTCACCGTTTCCTATAGGAGTAAGCTTCCAGTATCCTTTAGCTTCAGGAATTCTTACAATACCGGATTTTACAGGTATGTAGTCGGGTTCTCCTTCCATCTCAATTATGACAACATCAGTATCGGAACTTTTACAAACCTTCGCTAATACTATATTATCGCGGTTGGCAAAAGGCCAGGGTACTTTTATTTCGTTATAATAATACTTTTCATCGCTGTTCACCTCTTTTAAAACCTCGGAAGATATAATGTTGTCAACCCATTGAGGATATTTCTCCACATCGCTTATCAATGCAATTAGTTGTGAAACCGTAGCTTTAACTGTTGTAATAGCTTTAAACTCTTTTATATTAATGTTTTCTGACTGTCGTGTATATATTTTAATCTCATTTTTCTCTTTTTCAAGAACCCAGGTAGTATCTCCCGTTAAGCTTGAAAAAGCTGCAACAGGCACTACGACAAGAAGAAGTAGCATTAATATCCAAAATATTTTTCTCATAAAAACAATGCTTCTCATTTATACCTATTTAAAATAACATATTGGAGTAAACCATCATGTAGCAAAAAGTATATTGTTACAATGGTAATTGTTTACTAAATTCAGTAAAGTACAAAAATACGATTATTTTGCACTTGACACCTTTGTCCTTTCACATTTTTTTTCTTTGATAACTTCTTTTAGTTTTGTGAGAGTTTTATAAGGGATATCTGCAACGAACAAATTAACTACCCAGGCTAGTGCATCGCCACCGGGATTGGGATTGCTTCCTGTTTCAATACATACTTCCCCTGTATCCTGGTTTTTTAGAACTTTTATATGCTAATATTATCGCGGTTCGTAAACAGCCATGGCACTTTAATTTCAATATAAAAACTTAAAACTACCCTGTTTTGTTGTACTTATTTAACGCAGCAACGTTACATTTCCTTTGTCGGTAATTTTAACACCGGATGTATATTCCAGAGAAGCTTGCCACAGGTAAGTATCTTCGGGCATTTCGTTTCCCGTATTGAATTTTTTCCCGTTCCAGAAATCGTGAGCATCATCCGTTTTAAAAACAATTTCTCCCCAGCG
>Ga0256913_10000134_pt1 | contig 33789 bp, 21 predicted proteins | sample Axial_MatmetaG_FD_185970 | JGI IMG/M metagenome (GOLD analysis project Ga0256913, IMG submission 185970) | Deep-sea worm associated microbial mat communities from Axial Seamount, Juan de Fuca Ridge, Pacific Ocean - Axial_Mat | ecosystem: Environmental > Aquatic > Marine > Oceanic > Microbial... | reverse complement strand
TGGTTGCTATCCGGTGGTGCTTTGGCTCAGGAAGAGCCTGATACAAGCGTGTATTTGTCGCACCATTTAAGTAGTGGTATTCTGAATATAGAAACCTCCCGGGGACTCATTCAGGTTTCGGCTATAGCCTCAAAGGTTTTTGAGGTTAAAAGTTTTCCGGGGAATCTGCCCGAGACAGATACTTCTTCTCTGATTATAAAATCTCAAAACCCTGTACAAACGGTCGAAGAATTACCAACCTGGCTTTTATTAAAAACTGAAGATGTAACGGTAGCTTTTCATAAGAACCCGTTTTATCTGGCTTTTGTTTTTGGAGGAGACACCCTGCTTAAAGAACAGGATGGAACTTTTAAATTAACAAAACATGAGTCTCTTTATGGTTTGGGAAGTACTGATTTTCCGCTGAAGCAAATAAGCTACTCATTGAAGAATGATGAGACAATGAATAATTCTGTTCCGGTGATCATCTCGTCAAAAAAGTATTTATTGGTTTTTGACCCTCCACGGGAAAGCTATTTAAAAGTTGGTTCCGACAAAATGGAATGGGTTCATACAAAAGAAGCGGTGAAATACTATTTTGTAGCAGGAGCTGATTTTAAGGATTTGTTCAATCAGCAGAGAATTTTGTTGGGAAACCCAAAAAAATCTCCACGTAACTTATCGTGTAAATTTTCACGAAAACAAACCAGCATTGATGATTTAGTTAGCCGCTTTGGTTTTATTTCAATTGTAAATGATTCATCAAAAAATTGGGAAAGCCTTCAATCACGATTGCCGGCTATTCTTAATATGGGTTTAAGCGGACACCCAAATTTTGTATTTAACAATCAGAAATTCAAATTTACAGATCAGGAGCTTTATAATCGTTGGTTGCAATTGGCTTCTTACTCAACTGTTTTAGCAAATGATAATGATAACCTTAGACGTGCTTTTTTTCCATACATTTATACTTTATCAGCACAAGCAGCAATAAAAGGATACCCTTTGGTAAGGCCGCTTTTTGTTGAGTTTCCTGATGATGACAATAATTTTGCTATTTCCAACGAGTATATGTTTGGCTCTCGGTTACTGGTTGCCCCTGTTTTAAAAAAGGGACAAAAAACGCGTTCGGTTTATCTCCCTAAAGGAACCAAATGGTATTATTTTTATTCCAACAGAAAATTCCCTGGTGGTAATGAGTATGACCTGCCTGTAACTATTTCAGATATTCCTTTATTTGTGAGAGCCGGCTCATTTTTACCCATGATTGACACAAGTCATGCAGATAGCTGTTCCACTCAAAGTTTTATCATCAGGTATTATATGAGTAGTACCGATAAGAGAGAATCATTTTTGATGTATGAGGATAACGGTAATCCCGATGCAATAGAAAAAGGAGAGTTCGAAACTTTGATGTTTATGCAAAAAGCTGATGTTAGAGGAAATCCGACATTTATGTTTTCAAAGGTCAAAGGATATGAAGGAATGCCTGCCAGCCGAAATATAAAGTTAGAAATTGTGGGGTTACAGCAGGTTAAGAAGCTGATACTGTTTCGCGATGATATAGAAATGAAAAAGAAAAAACCCGGTAAAAAGGGAGAAGGCTACTACTTTGACAAAGAGCGGAAGCTGTGGGTGGTTGAGTTTAAATGGGGTGCTGGAGATGTGATTCTTTCAACAAAACAGAAAAAATAAACAGGCAATATGAGAAACTTAGATTGGACAAAAAGTGCCAACATTTATGAGGTTAATATAAGGCAATATACTAAGGAAGGAACTTTTGAAGCTTTTCGAAAACATTTACCCAGATTGCAGAAAATGGGTGTCGATATCCTGTGGCTGATGCCTGTTTTTCCGGTAGGTGAGAAAAAGCGTAAAGGTTCATTGGGAAGTTATTACGCGGTTAAAGATTATCATGAAATAAATCCTGAATTTGGAACTAAAGATGATTTTCGTAAACTCATTAATGAGGCACATGAATTGGGGATGAAAGTAATCTTAGACTGGGTAGCCAACCATTCTGCCTGGGATAATATCTGGGCTGAACTACATCCTGAGTATTATGAAAAAGATAAGGATGGAAATTTAGTCTCGCCGTTTGACTGGAGTGATGTGATAGCTTTTGATTACAATAATTACGAGTTGAGGGAAGCCATGAACGAGGCTTTAAAATATTGGGTTCGTGATTATGATATTGATGGCTACCGTTGCGATGTTGCCGGGATGGTACCCACCGATTTCTGGGATAATGCCCGTGTTGAACTGGATCGGATAAAGCCGGTGTTTATGCTGGCAGAGGATGAAGATAATCCGGATATGTTACGTCAGGCTTTTGACATGAACTACTTTTGGAAAGTCCACCACCCGATGAATGATATTGCAAAGGGGAAGAAAAAAGCTGCTGAACTATGGGATGTTTACGACTGGAATAATTCGGTTTACGGAGCTGACAAATACCGGATGCTGTTTACCTGTAACCACGATGAAAATTCATGGAACGGGACAGTAAACGAACGAATGGGTGAGTTGGCAGGAGAAGCTTTTGCGGCATTTACCTTTGTTGCCCCGGGTTTCCCGTTAATCTATGGCGGGCAGGAAGCATGTTTGGAAAAACGGTTAAAGTTCTTTGATAAAGACTTTATTGATTGGACGGATTTATGCAAAGAGGAGTTTTACTCAAAGCTGATAGCGCTTAAGCATCAAAACCGTGCTTTGTGGAATGGAGATGCAGGTGGTGATTTTACTCCCTTATCGCGGGGTATTAATGATGATTTGTTTGCTTTTTATCGCCAAAAGGATGAAAACAGTGTGTTGGTATTAATGAACCTTAGTGATTCACCTCAGACCTTTCAACTGGAGCATTCAGACCTGGCTGGCGATTATGTTGATTTCAAAACCGGTAATTCGTTTCATTATAACGGTAAGCATCAATGGGATTTTAAACCATGGGAATATATTATCCTGGTAAAACAAACAGTTTAATTTTTACGACTGCATAATTGCTTATTTTCGCAATTGGTTCAAACAAAACCTGAATTCTGATGATTACAGTATTAGTAATATATGTTCCTCTGTTATTGCTAGCGTTTTATCTGCTTTACTTTTTTTCGGAGAACTATTTTGTTCCATCGCTAGACAAGCTTAGCGAGCGGTTTAACTTGTCGTCTGACATTTCAGGTGCTACCTTTATGGCAGCCGGATCCAGTGCCCCCGAGCTTGCAGTAGTGATTGCATCGTTGTTGGTGGCGGGTAATCATGAGGCCATTGGAATAGGAACCATTATCGGATCGGCTTTGTTTAACCTTTTTGTAATTGTGGGTGCTGTGATGGTGTTAAGAAACAATACAAAGATGGTTTGGCAGCCGCTGGTGCGTGATCTCACTTTTTATGCTTTATCTATTATTTTGTTGTTTTGGTTTTTCAAAGATGGAACCTTTAGCTTGCATGAAGCGATAATCTTCGTGGGCGGTTATGTGGTATATTTCGGATCGTTATTCATGTGGAAAAAAATATTTCCATATAAAGATACAGAAGAGTTTGAGGTTAGCACTACTGAAACAAATCATAATAGATTTAATACTATCTTATTTCGGCTTTTCCCTAAAGTCAACAATCTGTATTTTGCTTTTGTGCTGGATGTAGTTGTAATAGGTTTGCTGAGCTGGCTGTTGGTTCATAGCGCCATCGAAGTGTCGGCAGCGCTTGGAATCCCTGAAGTAATCATTGCACTTACTGTTATTGCACTTGGCACCTCTGTTCCCGATCTGATAGCATCTGTTGTGGTTGCCAAGCAGGGCAGGCCGGGCATGGCCATTAACAACGCCATTGCTTCCAATATTTTTGATATTTTAATTGGTTTGGGTTTCCCGTTCCTGTTACTATTTATTTTTTCATCAAAATCGATTGCAGTTGATAATGGCAACTTGTGGGTATCATTCTTTCTGTTGATGGGCTCTATTGTTATCCTTACTATGGGGTTTTTAATTGCCAAATGGAAAACTAACCGTTGGATTGGATGGTTGCTTATTTTACTTTACTCTCTATATCTTTTGTACCAGATTGCCTGCGTATTAGGGTCAGAGCTTTGCAACTGAGCATAACTACTGGAGAGTTCCATAGATTTGTTTACTTTTATTTTTTTAAATAAAACGATTATGAAAACAAAATCATTCCTCAATCTTTTTGCTTTGGTATTGCTCTTGTTAGGTACTACTCTTTATGCACAGATTACCTCACAGCAGGTAGATAGGCTTGTTAACCATGCCATGTCGGAGTTCCATGTACCCGGAGTGGGAGTTGCCATTGTAAAAGATGGAAAGATTATTTACAACAAAGGTTTTGGTATCAGGAATATTGAAAAGAAAAACAGCATTGTTGATGAACATACTCAATTCGCTATTGCCTCCAATACCAAAGCATTTACAAGTGCTGCTTTGGCAATTTTGGTTGATGAAGGTAAACTTACATGGCAAACCAAAGTGCGTGATATTATTCCCGAGTTTAAAATGTATAACAGTTACGTTTCCGATAATTTTACAATCGAAGACCTGATTACACATCGTAGTGGTTTGGGACTTGGTGCCGGCGACTTGATGATTTTTCCTGAAGAAACAGCGTTTACGATTGATGATATTCTTACCAACTTTCAGTATTTCGAACCGGTTTCACCATTTCGTACTAAATTCGATTACGATAACCTGCTGTATATTATAGCCGGTGAAGTAATTGCCCGTGTTAGCGGAACTAGCTGGGATGAGTTTATCAAAGAGAAAATTTTAATACCACTTGAGCTGAATGATACTTATTGCACTTATACCTGTATTAAAAACAAAAATAATGTTGCCGACCCTCATGCTGTAGTTGACGGGGTTGCCAAACCGGTAACACACTTTGAGTTTGATTTGAAAAAAATCAATGGCGCTGCAGGTTCGCTCTATTCCAGTGTCAACGATATTTCAAAATGGATGATTTGCCAGATGAACGAAGGTGCTTATGGCGATAGTATGCAAAACACCCTCTTTTCAGCTGCAAATCACAATGCAATGTGGACCATCCATACCGTTACCAACGGACGCGGCAACCCTCTTTACGAAACTCATTTTGGAGGATATGGCTATGGCTGGTTTCTTTCGGATGTAAAAGGTAAAATGAGTGTGTCGCACACAGGAGGCTTGCCGGGGATGCTTTCCAAAGTGATTATGATTCCTGACCTGAAACTGGGAGTGGTAGTGCTTACCAATGCCAGCGATGATGGTGCTGCTATTTTTTCAGCGGTAACGCAAACCATTATAGACAGCTATCTTGGTTTGGATGATCAGCATCTTGTGGATAAATATGCAGCCTACTTTAAAAGCCGGCAGAAAAATGCCGATGAGATTACTACGGCGGTGTGGAATACGGTTGAAGCTAATAAAGAGAATACAGTTGATGTGAATGATTATACTGGAGTGTATGAAGATAAGTGGTTTGGAAAAGCAGAAGTGTTTATGAAGGATGGTCAACTATGGTTCAAAGCTTATAAATCACCACGACTAAATGGAGCTATGTATTTTTATAAAGCCAATACATTTGCTATTAAATGGGAATACCGCGATATGAATGCCAATGCCTTTGCCTCTTTTTGTCTCGATGAAAACGGGAAAGCAAAAAGCATCAGGTTAAAAGGAATTTCTCCCAATATCGATTTTAGTTTTGATTTTCAGGATTTGGATTTTCAAAGAACCAAATAATGAATAAAACTTCAGAGTTTATCCGAAAGCTTACCCACAAACCTGTTAATTCGGTAGCCTTGGTATTTAGTGGAGGAGGTGCCCGTGGTGCTATCCAGCTGGGGGTGCTTCAGGCTTTGGATGAACATAATATTAAAGTTGAAGCCATTTCGGGTACAAGTATCGGTGCCATTATTGGCGCTTTTTATAGTGCAGGCATCCCTCCTGTAAAGATGAAAGAGATTATGGGGAGTCAGCGATTTGCTAAGATATTCCATCTCTCATGGAATAAAAAGGGACTCTTATCAATGGATGAGTTATTAAAAACCTTTGCGAAGTATCATCCTGACAAGCGGTTCGAATCGTTGAACATCCCCTTTTATGCTTGTGCAAGCAACCTCGATACCAAGCAATGTGAAATTTTTAATTCAGGAGACTTGCATCAATCGGTAGCGGCTTCTGCCTCCATTCCGGTTTTGTTTCAACCCGTTATAATGAATGGCTACCACTACATTGATGGTGGTTTATACAATAATTTTCCAATTGAGCCTCTGTTGCATAAATATACCTTTATACTGGGTGTTCATATTAATAACTACAGACAGCCTGACGATTACAACGTGTTTGCCATTGCCGAACGGGTGTTTACTGCCGTTGTTCAGCAAAATGTAGATCGAAAAATGAAAAAATGTGATTATGCTATCAATCCATATCTTGAGAACAGATATGGAATTATTGATTTTAGAAAAACCGATGAACTGTTTGAAATTGGTTATCGGGAAGGATTGGAGTTTGTACGCAAAACACGATAAGTTTTCTCAGTGAAACTCAGTGACTTCTTTGTGATACAACTCCTTGGATACTTTACACAAAGCCTGCCTGGTTGGCAAACAGGCTACTCAAAGAAACGTAAAGGTAACACAAAGGGTGTTTAGGAGTTATTACAAACCCATGTTGTCATTACTTTCAATAAGCCGGTCAATAGCTTCCTTTATTGTCCCAAAGCCACATCATTAAGAGTTTTTAACTTTATTACGTTCATTATTTCCGATTGACTTTCCTTTTAAAGGTTTTGAATAATGTACTTTTGCGTCAAATTTATCGTTAATAAGTATTATGCCAAAAATATATCTTACCCTGTTGTTGTTCATTTCATCTACTGTTATATTTGCTCAGCAAAAACAAGAAACGCCAAAATCAAAATACTCAACTGGAAAATATTTAATTGAAGATTCTCCGGTTGCAAAAGCCCTCGATAGTCTTGCATTCGTAAAAATATATAGTCAGCGTTATTTTACCCTTGACAGTTCCAGATTTAAAAGTACGGGTGTTAAACCGGGAGCTGCTCCTAATGTTCCTGACTCAGTTATTAAACAGCGGTTGGAAATATTGAATGCCGAATCCCCTATCGAGCTCACTTACAACAAAGAAGTCAAGTCGTTCATTAACCTTTATGCCAATAAAAGAAGAAAGCTTACTGAAAAGGTTTTAGGATTGTCAGAAATATATTTCCCAATGTTTGAGGAGATTCTTGACCGCTACGACATGCCGCTTGAGTTAAAATACCTGGCAGTAGTTGAGTCGGCATTGAATCCGAGAGCCGGTTCAAATAAAGGAGCTAAAGGATTATGGCAGTTTATGTATGGAACCGGAAAAGTTTACGGCTTAAAAGTCTCTTCAATGGTGGACGACCGTTACGACCCTTATAAGGCTACCGTTGCAGCCTGTGAACACTTGCAGGACTTACACGACATTTATGGTGACTGGTCGCTGGCAATGGCTGCCTATAACTCTGGCGCCGGAAATGTTAACCGCGCTATTCGTCGTGCCGGCGGTGTAAAGAATTATTGGGCGGTTTGGCCATTTTTACCAAGAGAAACCCGGGGCTATGTTCCGGCATTTATTGCAGTAACTTATATTATGAATTATCCTGCCGAGCATAACCTCTATCCAATGCGTCCGGGTATGTTTTTCTTTGATATTGATACGGTACATGTATCCGATGTATTGGCGTTCGATCAGTTGCATGAGATGCTTCATATTCCAATGGAAGAAATAAAATTTCTTAACCCTCAATATAAAAAAGATATTATTCCGGCAGTAAATGGCAAGAAGTATATACTCCGGCTGCCTCGTCGATATATGGCTGATTTTATCAATAACGAAGATTCGGTTTATATGTACAAAACCATCAAGGGTTTGCAGCATGACAAACTGATGGCTGAGGTTAAAAAAGCCGGAAACCGAAATATTCATATCGTAAGAAGTGGTGAAAGCTTGGGGCTTATTGCAAAAAAATATCATGTTTATGTAAGCCAGATTAAGAGGTGGAATCATCTGCGAAACAACACCATTTATCCGGGGCAAAAATTGGTTTTATTTGGTTACTCGGGTAAAAGCCGCGGTTCGGCAAAAAAAGCTCCTGTTAAACGTTCTTCCAGTAAATCGTATCATTACGTTAAAAGCGGTGAGAACTTAGGGCTGATTGCTAAAAAGTACAAATGCTCGGTTACCGACCTGAAAGAGTGGAATGGCTTAAGAGGTAATACCATCCGACCGGGACAGAAGCTTAAGGTTTATAAACCTGAAAAGAGAAGTGCTACCACAGTTAAAAGTGGCAAATACATGTATCACATTGTACAAAAGGGCGACACCTTGTGGGATATTGCAAAAGAGTATGACGGGGTAACCGTGGATCAGATCAAACGGTTAAACAACATAAGGAATACTCATCGCTTAAAGCCGGGACAAAAAATTAAGATTGCAGTAATTAGTTAATGGCAGTATTTTTGCTGTAAACCATTATATTTGTTACTTAAATTTAATTGCCATGTTCAGATTGAATAGCATTCTTCTTTTATCACTCTTTTCCATCATAATATTATTCAGTTCATGCCGCGATAACAGCAGCAGATCGAAATTACCACGATCCATTGGTAATACATCAGAAGTGCTGGTTGCCATTCAAGATGAAAATCAATGGGAAGGAACTGTTGGTAAAACGCTAAAAAAATACCTGCAGGCAGACCAATACGGATTACCTCAACAGGAAAGTCTGTTTAAACTTGCCCACATTAGCCAGCCTGACTTAAGCAAACTATTAAAAAAGCATCATAGCTTAATATTTATTGATATCAATAAAAAGTACAACAAAGTAAAACTTACAAAAGTGGTTGATAAATGGGCCAAACCACAGGTTATTTATACAATTTCTGCTCCCTCCAACAAAGCTTTCGATACCTCTTTTGTTAATTACAACGATGAAATAATTAAGGGTCTTGGCAAAGTGGAAAGAGAACGAATAATGAATGTATTTAATGCTGCTGCCAATATCGACCTGATGCAGAAGTTCGCTGACAAGTTTAACCTTAAAACAGTACTTCCCGATGGGTTTTATGTGGCTGCTGATAAATCCGGTTTTATATGGTTAAAAAGGGATGCTAACAAATATAACCTTGGGTTGATTGCGATTTCGGTTCCTTATAAAGATACACTGCAATTTACTAATACCAGTGTTGCTGCCCGTATTATGCTCTATATGAAAAACTACATCCCCGGTCCTACTAATGGTTCATACATGTCGCTCGATACAACTTATGTGAAACCTGTAAGTAAGATAGTAGATGACTTTTTTGTTCCCTATACTGTGGAAACCCGTGGTATGTGGCGGGTTGAACATGATTTTATGGCAGGGCCTTATGTAGCTTATACTTTTATTAATCCTCAAACGGATGAACTAACCACTTTACTTGGATACGTTTATAAACCTAATAAAGACAAGAGGAATCTGTTACGCCAGATGGAGGCCATTTTGTATTCTACAAGGGAATATAAGATTGAGAGAAAGTAAAACGGAGGTAATTTTAATAAAACAAGTTTTTTTACAATCAGAATTCTATTGCTTTACTAAAGGTGTATCTGTAACGACAATCTGTTCGGCTCGATTCGTAAACAATCTTTGAATCACCATGGTCAACAATCTTCGAGATACCACATCCGGTTATTGACAGACTGCTTCCATCAACTATCCACAAAGAATCAGTTACACCAGCTTGAATATCTCCATACGGGAATCCGGAGCAATCAGGGTTAATTACAAACTGGTTTGAACCGGAAGGATGACAATATTTCAATACAATACCCTGCTTGTCGTGCAAATAAGAACCATCATCATAAAAGTAAAATCTGCCATAATCCAAACTGCCTTCATCGCCTGCGTTAGCATCTAAATCAATACGGCTAACCTTCCACCAGTTATTTTCCAAAGTAGTTTCAATGGCATGCTCCTTAGAGCAGGATAACAACAGGATGGTGACTATAAGAAACAGATACTTTTTAATGCTGGTGAATATTGAGTTTCGCAGCTTTTATTCAAAAAAAAAATTGGTAACACTGCAATACTGTATGCAAGGTAAATAATTTTTACAACTACAGAATTATTATCTCAACCCCTTCACCTTAGAAATACCGGCTACGAATTCTTTAAGATAATAAGGTTCAAAATAAGCCACATCTTCAAAGTCGCTGTTTTGAAATTTTTGCTCGGCCAGTTTTGCCATGTGCATTGAAGAAGGTTCGAAACCATCCAGAAAGTAGGCTTTATCTTTAATTCTAAAATATAGTTCTTTGGCTTTTTCAGCCCCGTCACCACCAAAAATAATGGCACGATTAGCAAAATACTCATTATAGGTATCCTTATCCAGAATAGTGGCATTAACCTCTTTAACCTTATTTAGTTCATGATCGTATATTGCATCATACACTTCCATACGGCGGGCATCTATCATGGGGCAGTAGTAATAACCATATAATAGTTGTTTTTTATTCCGAAGTGCATTCACAAGTCCCCAGGCCATGGCATCCAGTGTTCCAACCGAAATCAGTGGTTTATCCAATGCAAAGCAATATCCTTTTGCCGTTGAAACTCCGATTCGCAATCCCGTGTAAGAACCCGGGCCTTTACTAATGGCAATGGCATCAAGCTGATCAAATCTGAAACCTGCTTTTTCAACTACCATCTCCGAAAACAGTGTTACCTGCTCGGCATGCGAATTCTTAACCCTCGATTCCTTAATAGCTTTTACAACGCCATTAACAGCCAGCGAAACTGAACAAACTCTCGTGGAAGTTTCAATATTTAATATTACAGCCAAAACTATTTCTCCTCTTTTACAAACAACTTCTTTTTATCTACAATGGTAACAGCATCACCGTTTTTAAGTCCTTTTGAAACAGCACGGTAAGGAGCAACAATCACCTGATCTCCTTCTTCAATGCCTTCCAGAATTTGGATGTACATATTGTCCTGAACTCCGGTTTTTACTGCTGTTAGTTTTGCAGTTTCACCATCAACAACAAATACATACTCCTGAGTTTTATCTGTTTCATCAGCATTGCTCTTTTTATCTTCTCTTTTTTCTCTGGCACTTTTTATCCGGCCCGTAGTATCGGCACGGGTTGTTACCGCCTGGATTGGAACCGAAAGAATATTCTTCTCCGTTTCGGTTTGAATTTCCACAGTAGCCGACATACCCGGACGGAAAGGTGAAGAAATGGAACGTCCGCTTTTTATAAGATCGTCATATGAATCTTTAAGCATTTTGATTTTCACATCAAAATTGGTTACCTGATCGGCACTAGTGCCTGTGGTGTTAGCAGAGGTAGCAATTTCGGTAATTACTCCTTTAAATTTTCGATCGAGATAGGCATCCACTTCAATGAGTGCTGTATCGAGGAGAGAAATCCTGACAATGTCTGTTTCATTAACTTCCACGTTCACCTCCATTACATCAAGGTTTGCTATACGCATGATTTCAGTTCCTGAAGAAAACTGTGAAGCTCCTGTTACCCGCTCACCTACTTCAATGTTGAGTCTGGAAACAGTACCGTCGTTTGGAGCATAAATACTGGTACGATTTAGGTTTTCTTTGGCTTCTTTTAATGAGGCTCTTGCGCTGTTTACCTGGAATTGTGCAGCTTTATAACTCTCGTTGGCAGCTTTTACTTCAGCTTCTCCTACCGCGTACGAAGATTTCGCAGCATCATACTCAGCATCAGAAATTACCTGTTTTTCCCACAATTGTTTGCTTCGGTCGAAATCAAGTTTTATTTTGTTAAACTGAGCCTTCGATTGTGTATAACGGGCTTTCGACTGCGCTTCGTTTGCCTGAGCTGATTTGAGAGCAGCCTGAGCACGGTCATAATTGGAAACATAAATCTGAGGATCAATCTTAGCAAGCATATCACCTTTGTGAACAAAATCGCCTTCTTTGACATTGAGTTCAATAACCTCTCCCGAAATGTAAGGGCTGATTTTAATGTCTTTGGCAGGTTGTATTTTACCGTTAGCCGAAACGGTTTCAGTAATGGTTCGAAGTTCAACCTTTTCAACTGCAACACGAGTTGCTTTTTCACCCTGGCCTTTCTTAATCGCCAGCCCGACGATTATTATAACAACAACTATCAATCCGATGATGAGCCACTTTTTATTGCTTTTCTTTTTAGTCATTTTTCTATTAGTTAAATTTTTTCTAAAGAAGTACTCCTGCTGTTAATTACTTCCTGCCTCTACATTTTGCAAAGTGATGGGTTTACCCAAATAGAAATCAAGAATTCGGGTTTTAAAGATATAATCATATTTTGAACCGGCAAGGTCTGATTCAGCTTTTGTAACCTGTATTTTAGCTACATTATAATCGGTAGCATTCACCATGCCCACATCAAACTTCTCCTGCGAATACGTAAACGATTCTTTCAAAGCCTCTAATGATTTCTTCCGGGCAAGATAGGTTTGATAAGCTGCAAGCGCGTCAGCGTAGGCCTGCTCAATGTTTTTACGAAGTCGGTTTTTTTCCAACTCCAGACTGAGATTAGCATTTTCATATGAAATCCTTGACTGTTTCACTCGGGTTGAAGCCTGGAATCCGTTGAAAATAGGAATGGAGATCCTGAACCCCAATGTGATATTTCTGTTATCAATCCACTGGTCACCGAATGGTTTGGTTTCATTATACCCCGGGTCTGAAGGATTATAACTTTTGCGAATTTGATCAGAATAATTGGTACCATATCCACCATTCATAGAAAGGGTTGGCCAGCGGGCTCCTTTTGAGATTGAGAGGTTTTTTTCAGCACTATTCAATTCATATTCTGCACTTTTTATTTCGGGCATTATGGCCAAAGCTTTGCTGTAAATCATTTCCGGAGGAACCACATCAGTAGCACTCAGACTTACTTCCAGCTCAGGTTTATCAATGTCGAACTCTTCTGTTGCTTCCAAATCCAACAGTTGCATTAAATCAAGATAAGCCAACATTAACCTGTTTTTGTTGGTCACCAGCGTTGCCTCTTCATTGGCACCCTGAGCTTCAATATCCAATAGATTTCCCTTGGCTACAGTTCCTGCATCCACCTGTTTTTTTGTTCTGTCAATTTGCTGCTTAGTAATATCCACCTGTCGCTCAGCATTATTAACCAGCTCTATGTTAAACAATATCTGAAGATAAGCTGAGGCAATATTCAGAGAAATATCATTTCTGATTTTTTCGTAATTGTACTTCTGAGCCAGGTAATCAAACTCTTTCTGACGAATGCTGTTAAGCTGTTGGAGGCCATTGAACAAGGTAACATCAGAGTTGAGGTTAAGGTAGCTCTGCTGGGTATTATTATCAGTATATCGGTAAGTTGCCATATCAATGGAACGTCCCCATCCAAAATTATAGGATGTGCTTGCATTAAGCGATGGAATCAGATTAAGCTTTCGTTGCAGATAATCGTTATTGGCAGCTTCAACATTTAATTCGCTTTGTTTTATCTGTATGTTGTTTTCGAATGCGTAATTGATACAGTCTTCCAGAGTCCACAGCTTTTGCGCGTTCAGGTCAGGTATTAAAATGAACACCAGTAAAACCATTGCCACAAAGGATATTGTTTTATTCATATCTTGTCTTTTTATCTTTTTTTAAAGAGTTATAAAATTAATTATTTCTATTCCTCGGTTAAAATTCTTTTACTAATTATTGTTAAATCGATAACGAAAGAAATTGAGTCAAAGTATTAATGATTTTATACCTTTACTTCAAATTCTAAAATCATAGCACAAAACACCATATCGTAATGAAATATTTGTTCTCAGTTCTAATTTTATTTTTTCTGTTTTCGTTTACTGCCCAATCGCAGGAAGTTGCCGACACCATACATGTTTCGCATTATGCCATTCATTTAACCAAAATAAACACCAGTAAGCAAACCATCACCGGATGGTCTGAAACTACTGTTGTTTCAAAATTTAATAACCTCAATGCTTTTTCTTTGGAACTAAAAGCTCTCACCATTGATTCTGTCAGGGTTAACAATGAGGCCTGTCTTTATAATCAATCAGACGAGTTAGTAAGCATAATGTTACATCAGCCCGTAAATGAAAATGATGAGTTAAATGTTAAGATTTGGTATCACGGAAAACCGTTTCACGAATCGTGGGGCGGATTTCACTGGAGTGGCAACTATGCTTTTAATCTTGGTGTTGGATTTGAGTCGATTCCGCATAACTTGGGAAAAGCCTGGTTTCCTTGTGTAGATGACTTTACCAATCGGGCCAAATATGATTTTTATGTAACTGTTGACAATGATAAAAAAGCTGTTTGCGGAGGAGTTTTACAAAGTGTTACGGCTGTTAGCGACAGTACTTCAACCTGGCACTGGAAATTAAATCATGAAATTCCAACCTATCTTGCTTCGGTTGCTGTTGGAGATTATGTGCTTGTTGAAGATCAGTACATTGGTATTGAAGATACCGTTCCCATCGGTATCTATGTTCGTCCTGCTGATTCTTCCAAAGTGGAAGGCTCTTTTGTTAACCTGAAGGAGATTCTTCGCTTTTTTGAAACCCATTTTGGCCCTTATCCATTCGGACGGGTTGGTTATGTCGGAACATCCATTGGTGCAATGGAACACGCGGGCAACATAGCTTATCCTCATTTTGCCTTCAATGGTAATACGGGTTATGAATCGCTCTATGCGCATGAGTTATCTCACATGTGGTTTGGTGATCAGGTAACTTGCGCCAGCGCAGAGCAGATGTGGCTTAACGAAGGTTGGGCTTCTTTTTGTGAAATGTATTACCTGGATGGGCTGAATCAACATGATAAGTTTGTTAAGGAGATGCACGATCGTCAGAAAAAAGTGTTGACAAAAACCCATTTCATCGATGATGGTTATTGGGCATTAGCCGGGGTTCCTTTGGAATATACTTATGGCAGTACCTCTTATGATAAAGGGGCAGTGGCAGTTTATACATTGCAGCAGTACCTGGGTGATTCATTATTTCAAAAAGCAATGACGGCTTATCTTAAAAAGTTCACGTATCAATCAGCCGACTCAAGAGAAATGCAAAACTTTTTAACAGAGTACACCGGTATCGATATGAAACCATTTTTTGATGCCTGGGTTTATACCCCCGGAACACCTCATTTTTCAATCGATTCAACAAGGACTAAACAAAACAGCTCGAATTATCAGGTAGATATTTATTTACAGCAACGTTATAAAGGAGCCGAATTTTTTGCTGACAACAATATTCTGGAAATAGGATATGTAAAGGATGATTTTACCATTGTAACCGATACGGTTCATTTTTCAGGAAAACTGGGGCACTCCGTAAAAACACTCTCTTTTAAGCCTTTACTTGTTTTGCTCGATCCTTTTGAGAAAACCGCCGATGCTACTATGGATCAGTACAAGATATTCAAGCAGCCACAGGAGTATACATTCAGAGATACCTATTTTACACTTTTTATCGACGATTTAGGAGACAATTCGTTTGTAAACGTTACCCATAACTGGGTTGCTCCTGATTCATTAAAGTATCCGATAACCGGATTGCGTATATCACCCGGCAGATACTGGAAGGTGGAAGGAGTATTTCCGGAGGGAATGCATGCCAGGGGTCAGTTTGTTTTTAGCAGCGACAAATATTTTGATAAGGACATGAACCTATCGGACAAAGATTCAGTAATGATTTTATACAGAGCTACCCCTGCTGACGAGTGGGAATATGTTCCTCAATACCTTTTCGGGATGTCCACAATGGGTTATCTTTATGTTAATTCAATAAAACCGGGCGAATATGTTTTGGCTGCTCTCGACAGAGAGTACCTGAAACTGAACCATAAGACAAAGCAGGGCTTTAAGTTGTTTCCTAACCCTACTCATGGGAAACTCACGCTCGTGCTGAAAGAAAAAGCCGATTACAATATTAAAATCAGCGATAGCAGTGGTAGGGTATTTTTAACTTCCAGCTTTTCAGGAAAAAGAAAAACGGTTAATATACAATCTGCTTCAGAAGGAGTATTGCTGGTTTCAATATTTAAAAACGGTCGGTTTTTCGCTTCACAAAAAGTAATTTATTCAAAATAAAACAAGGTTGCAGCTTGATAATTTCCGTTTATCTTTGCGCCCGATGAATATTATGAGTAGAAAGATAATTTGGGTATTGGCACTATTTAGTTTGATGTTGTCGTGGGGATGTGAGGATGAAAAATCTTTTAATGAACCGGTTGAAAACCTGCCGGTAATTGATTCATCACTTTTTGTTAATAGAGACAGTGCCATTATTGCAAAAAGGGCAAAAAAGATTGATAAAAAGTTCCTTCGCCTGAAAAGGCTCACCGGTTTTAACGGAACCGTTCTTTATACTGAAAAGGGCAGGGTAATCTTAAAGAAAGCATATGGTTTTGCCAATGTGCGCCGTAAGCGCGATTCGCTCACAACACACAGTGCCTTTCAGCTGGCATCTGTTTCTAAGATGTTCAGTGCCATGTCGATCATGATATTGAAGTCTGAAGGTAAAGTTGATTACGACGAAGACATCCGAACCTATATTCCTGAATTTCCATACGAGGGAGTAACCTGTCGATTGCTAATGACCCACCGGGCTGGTTTGCCCCGTTATATGAGTCTGGCACTCGACCATTGGAACAACAAACGTATTCCCATGGACAATAATGATATGATGGATCTTTTTGTTGAATATAAACCTGATGTATATTTTAAGCCCAATAAAGGATTTCATTATTGCAACACCAACTATGCCTTGCTGGCCAATGTGGTAGAAGCCATAACGGGAATGCATTTTGACGAATTTGTTGAGGAGAAAATCTTCAAACCACTTGGAATGACTGATTCGTTCGTGTATAATATGCGCAACGATTCTTCAGTCCCTCTGTATGTGGAAAAGGGAGTTCCGGGATATTATCACCGTGGCTGGCGATGGCGTCGAATGGAGAACGATTACCTGAATGGGGTACTGGGCGATAAAAACGTTTATACCTCGGTGGAGGATCTATACAAATACGACAAAGCATTGGATAACTTTACGCTGGTGCCTGATTCGATATTAAAAGAAGCCTTCAAAAAAGGAAGTCCGAAATACTGGCGACGAAAAGATAACTATGGTTTTGGCTGGCGTATTAAAACCTCGATGGATAGTGTGGTTTATCATTTCGGCTGGTGGAAAGGCTTCCGAACCTTTTATATTCGCGATATGCGACATCAGAAAACAATGGTTGTTTTAACCAACAAAGATAAAGGACCCGGCTCTGCCAATTTCTGGAATATTATTAAATCGGATACCCTTCCACTGGGAAAAGCCTGCGACATTGATATGAGGCATTAGCAAGGGGCAATACTTTTTGATTGGTGATTAACCGAACTTGTAGTTCCACTCATTTCTTTCCTCTTTTATCTTTTTATTTTTGTCATTTATCTTATAACTACCTTTGCAAAAAAAATTCATCATGATGAACGAACCGCTTTTCGGAAAGACTTTAACAGAACTTCAGGAAATTACCAACAAGATTGGCTTGCCAAAATTTGCTGCAAAACAACTGGCCGAGTGGCTCTATAAAAAACGGGCAACCTCTGTTGATGATATGACTAATCTTTCCAAGAAAGCCCGAACAGCCTTGTCAGAAACGTATGAAATTGGTCTGACGAAACCAAGGTCGGTTCAATCATCATCAGACGGAACCAAAAAATACCTTTTTAAAGCTGAAGCTAACGGATACATTGAAGCAGCATATATTCCCGAAACCAAGCGCAACACCCTTTGTGTTTCGGCTCAGGTTGGTTGTAAAATGAATTGCAGTTTCTGTGCAACCGGCAAACAGGGTTTTCAGGCAAACCTTTCAACCCGTGAGATTTTAAATCAGATTGTGAGCATTCCGGAAAGTGAAAAGTTAACAAACCTGGTTTACATGGGTATGGGCGAACCGCTGGATAATACAGACGAGGTTTTAAAAAGTCTGGAAATATTAACAGCTGACTGGGGATTCGGCTGGAACGAGCGTAAAATTACTGTTTCAACAATTGGTATAATCCCTGAGATGAAACGATTTTTAGAAGAAAGCAGTTGCCATTTGGCCATTAGCCTTCACAACCCTTTTGATGACGAACGAACAGCCATCATGCCTGTTAACAAAGCGCATCCCATTGCTGACATTGTAAAAGAATTAAAAAAATACTCCTTCGACCGTCATCGCAGGGTATCGTTCGAGTACATTGTTTTTGGCGGTTTGAACGACACACAGCGTCACGTGAATGAATTAGCCCGTATGCTTAATGGTATTAAATGCCGGATCAACCTGATACGATTTCATAATATCCCCGGCTCTGAACTAAAAGGAACCAACGAAGAACGCCTGTTAAAGTTTAAAGAGGCGCTTATCGCCAAAGGAATTACCACTACCATCAGGGCATCGCGGGGACAGGATATTGATGCCGCTTGTGGGTTGTTGAGTACAAAGGAGTTACTAAAAGAAAACTAATTCCGGCTTTAACATGAATAAAACAGCCCGGTTACTAGAGAACCTGCCTGAAAAAGCACAACAGGTATCAGCTGAAAACAAAGTCTTTTTCAAGAAGTTAAAAAAGAAAAAGCCAAAAAACCTTGACAGCGTTGTTCATGCACTTCATGAAGATGTTTTCGAGGAGGTTGATTGTTTGGCTTGTGCCAATTGCTGCAAAAGCCTTGGTCCAAGAATAACAGATAACGACATTGCGCGTCTGGCAAAGCATCTTAAATTAAAGCCCGGAAAACTTATTGAAGAATACCTGAGAATTGATGAAGACGGAGATTATGTTTTTAAGGAGATGCCCTGCCCGTTTTTAATGCCGGATAATTATTGTATAGTTTATGAGCACAGGCCTAAAGCCTGCCGCGAATATCCACATACAGACCGGAAACGGTTTTATCAGGCCCTGAATGTAACACTAAAAAATACCGCTACCTGCCCTGCCGTCTTTGAGATTGTTGAAAAGTTGAAACAGGAGTTCTAGAAAAATAAAAAAACCTGCTGTGCACAAGCACAACAGGTTTTTAATATTCTAATAAGTGAGCCTATTTAGTCAGCATCACTTTTTGTGTAAATGTTTTATTGCTGCCCGAAACAACAACAAAATAAACACCTTGCGGGTTTGAGCTTAAATCAACTTTGGTTGAATAAGTTCCTTTGATATTTACATTTTTCTCTTCATAAACAACTTTACCTAAAGCGTCCATGATAGTAACTTTAGCATCGTTAAAATCAACAGCATTCAGGTTGATGTTAAACTGACCGTTATTTGGATTCGGGAAAACTTCGATACCAACTTTTCCATCATTCTCCAGAAGGCCAACACAGTTATCAACGGTAATGGTTTGATCTTCTTCAGCTGAACAACCATTGGCATCAGTATAAGTATATGTTACAGTAAAGTTACCAACGCCTGATTGTGTAGGATGGAAATATTTATCGCCGGTTATATAATCACCACTATAAACACCACCATCAGGTTTTCCCTGTGAAAGTTCATAAGGATCATCACCCTGGTTACAAAGTGTTGGAACCTGTCCAAATGTAACAGATGGAGCTTCGTGAACACCAATGTAATCAAGTTTCTCGGTAGTGTCATAATTTACACCGTCAGAGATAATCAGTTTTACATCGTATATTCCATAATTCTGATAGAAAATTGAAGGATTTTCATCCCATGACTGATCAGGGTATCCACCTTCAAAGAACCAATGATAAGAGATTGGGTCACCAATGCTTGTGTTGGTAAACTGAACAGAACCCATTCCGCAAAGTGATGTTGGATCACCTTCAAAGTCAGCCATAAACGTTGGAGCAGGTGGTACCAAATCAGGCAACATAACGCCTACACTATGCAAAACTTCTTTATTGCCATCATCCTGAATCCATGCAATAGCTTCACAATTATCTTCAACCCATGAGCTGTTAAAATTAAATGTTGTGGTAACTTCTTGTTCTGAACCGGAACTAAAATCGATATTTATACCTGCAGCGCCACCAGCACCCATGGTTCTTTCTGTATGATCAATTTTTGATTGATTTTGCCAGTTGTAAGGAATTTCTGATTCACAAAGTGCAAAACGAACCTTTAAGTTTGTACCGCTATAAGTAGCTTTTTTTGTAACACGAACGGTGATGGTCCATAAATCACCATTATGATCTCCAAAAATTTCAATCTTAAATGAGGTTGGAATTTGCATACGTGCATCAACCTTAGGTTTGTATGTACCATAAAGACTTGAAGAGGCATTACCACCAACATATTTGTCGTATGAGCCATCGAACCATGCTGTTGGGAAACCTGAAATGCTATAGTATGAATTTCTTTGAGAAGCTTCAGGTGTATTGAAAGGGTCGCCACTGTTGTATGAGTGGTATTCGATACCCGCTACAGGATCACCATTGGCATAAAGATCATCAAGCCCCATGGCTGCTCCCGGGCAATAACCACAGCCTGTTCCTGTACCAATTTCAACTAATACAGTTTCTCTTGGAATCTGCTGGCCGTACATAGCAACAAATAAAACTGTTGCAAAAAAAGTAAAGATTAATTTTTTCATAGACATCGTTTTTTTAATATTAGGGTCAAAATTAATTAAATGTTAATTCAAAAACAATAAAATCTTTTCACAGTAGGCTAAAAGAACCTTATGGTTTCGATGCACTATAGACAACTGAAAAACCCTGAAAGGTTGCGTAATGAACCTTACAGGGCTTAATTTAGATAAATTGTTAATTAGTGTCGCAATAACACTTAACAATTATTGGATAACAAGTTTCTTATTGATAAGACTACTATTATTTTTAATTAGCAGCTGATAAATTCCACTTGCTTTGTCGCTTAAGTCAATCGAAATTGATTTTTGTCCGATAAAGGAAATATTATTTTTCTGATAAACAACTTTTCCCTGATTGTCAATTACAACTAAATCAACTTTCTGGAAATCGGCAGCATTAAGTTTAAGATTGAACAATCCGGTTCCCGGGTTAGGATAAACTTCGGAACTTGTAATTGCTGTATGATCTTCAATTCCTGAACAGTCAAGAATGCTGACAAGAATTGTATCAGATGCCACACAACCATTTTCATTAGTAACCCGAACTGAAATATTGAAATCGCCATAAGCATCAAATTTATCCTTACTAACCGTAATGGTTTGGGTAATATCTTCCGTTGACCATAAGTACACTGAACCTTCGTTACCTGCATCTAAAACAAGTTCTTCTCCGTTTTGTCCGCAGAAAGTACTATCAGCTCCAAGTACTACTGTAGGCACATCATATACTTCCAACAAAACAGAATCGGTGTATGAATAACCAATGGTATCGCTAACGGTAACATAATACCAGGTTGTTGCATCAGGTAATACCTTTGCTGTATTCGACTCGTTTGTAAAGCCTTCAGGAACTGAAGTCCAGTTGTAAATCAAAGTATCATAGGTTCCCTCTGTTGCAACTGTCAGAGTAACTGAATCTGTTTCATAAGCACAATACCCGTTGGTACTTGCAGATGCGTCAACAAAAAACTGGTAAACATCCATCATTACCGGAATTTTCATCTCTTCCAGTAACTCATCGTTTGATTTAAAACTCAGGTCGGCAGTATAGCTTCCCGGATGGGCACCGGTTGCCATAAAACGAAGATCGATAAGGGCAGAATCGCCGGGAACAATGGTTCCCTCTTTTGGTGTGTTCTTCAGCCATGAAATATTGATGGCATAATCTTCAACTTCACCATAGCTATTTGTTCCACATGGAAGTAAATCGCCCGTGTACATAACTCTGATACGCATTCTGATGCTTCCGATCTTTGTGTTGGCAGGAGGAGTAATCAGTGCCATATAAGGTCCTTTTCCGGGTGATCCTATAACATTTACAGGTTCATCATCAAATTCACCATTACCATCCCAGTCAATCCAAACACCACATTGATCTTCGGAATATGGATTACCATTGGTAATATAAAGTTCGTAGGAATCATCCAGACTCATTTCCCAGTTAAGGTCAGTAAAGTCGCTGTAATTATCACTCCCTGTTTCGTTTTTATAAGCATCAAGATATACTTCACTGATGTATTCGTCGCCACCACCACTTGCAGAACAATAATCGGTAGTGCCTGTACCTTGGCTAAACTCAGGCATCACGCTGTACTCAAGATCAAGCTGACCTGTATTATAAATAGTTACTGTTTGGTTTTCTGAAGAATCAACTAATAATTTTTGATAAACAGATTCTGAGGAAGTAGCAATATGTGCCGCTCCCCACTGAGTGTTAACTAATGTTGCTCCTGATTCACCACCAAATTCTTCACCATACCATGCTGTTACTTTGTAAGTGTAATAATCGTATGCAGGCAGGTTATCAGTATAAATAGTATCGGTTGTGGTTCCCAGCAATTCTCCATCACGATAAATGTTAAAATACTGGAAGTTTTCAGCTTCGGTATAATACCAAGTTAAATCACAAGCTCCGGTTTCGAACTCAACCTCTGCAGTAATTCCAAAAGGTTTGTTCAAAGGATTGGTTTCATAAGGAGAAACATAGGTCATTGCACTGCCTGTACGATTGTCAGTCCATGTTGGATAAACCATCCCATCAATTGCAGTAATACCAATATAATCGCCAAAATATCCATTTGCAAGCCCCGAAATAGGTGTTGGGGTAAAAGCAACATCACTCACTTTAAAATCTTCCCAGGTTTCACCACCATCGTCTGAGTTAGCACAAAATGTTTCCACCTGATTTCCGCCTACATTTCTGTCATCATAAAAAATAACACTTAAAATACCATTTGAAGGGTCGCAAGCAAGCCATGGTGAATAATGCTCGTGACCCAAACCGGCTTCATCCTGATTTACTTTTACAGGAGTGTTCCAAGAAGAACCCTGATCGTGTGATGAAATAATATAAACATCAATATCATCACCCGTATTAACACCAGGTACCCCTTTGTTAGGCCAAACTATATAAAGATTTCCATTGTTTGAACCACCACTGATATCACATTCGATAACCGGAAACGAAGCGGTACGCATATTCTTTGAAACACCAGATTCTCTGATTCCTCTAATATTTTCAATAGCTTTCAAGCCTGTCCAAGTATCTCCACCATCAAGTGATTTGGCAAAACCGATACTTGTTTCAGTAAGGTCGCTGCCATCGTACATTGCCCATGCAGCATACACTTCACCATTAGGACCGGTTGTAAGATTAACACCGTGGCTAAAGGCACTTCCGACATTACTACTAATTTCAACAGGGCTGCTCCATGTTATGCCATCATCGCTTGAATGACAAATCATTACATGATAATTATTGGATCCGCCAAAAGCAGTCCATGCAATATAAAGGTTTCCTTCGTAAGGACTGGTAGAACTGTTATCAATCCACATATGATTTTTATCGGCTAAATCACCGGGATTGGGCGCAACATTAACGGTACTCCAGCTGGTTCCCTGATTATCAGAATAAGAGAGGCCCATGCCACCATTATTACTACCACCATCAATATAATTAACATACCATCTCCCGTTGAGGCCTATGGAAGTAGTCGGATCACCACTGTTACTTTCGCCGGCACCCTGTATTTCCCCATCAAAGGTTTCACCACCATCCAATGTAAAAAGATCGTTGGCACCATAAACGCCTGAAGCAGGGTTTGGTGTTGAGTTATTGGAATTTAACATTACATTTCTGTCGTTGGGGTCAGCAAAGGTTGAGTTCTCACTTTGAGTTGAGTTCTCTTCTGTAACCGGAATATCAGGTGAATCATCAGTGATGACACTAAATGCTTTGATTTCACTTCCGGTAAAAACTCCTTCTGGAGCTCTTGTATAAGGATTGAAAGGGATGTATCCCTTTTCAGCCAGTTTTACCCAATAGTTAATGTTATCTATTTTGTAATTGATCTTGGCTCTCTTTTCGCGCTCCGACAATTTCTTACTATCGCTAATGGCAGAATTGATGCTAAATGCAAAAGCAATTAATAAGGTCGCAAATAATAAAAGTTTAAAATTCTTCATACACGTTTTTTTAAGGTTTTTTATTGATATATAATTTCTTTTGACAAGAAAAATTGAATTCAAGTTGCTTTGTTTGTAAAAACAAAGAAGCCCGGAACAACCTGAAAGTCATTTCCCGGGCTTTTGTATTACTTGTTTTTATTCTTCTTCGCCCAACTATCGCGAAGCGGAACTGTTCTGTTAAAAATAAGATTATTTTCTGAGCTATCCGGGTCAACGCAAAAATATCCCAGTCGTTGAAACTGAAATTTATCGCCGGGTTTGGCATCTTTAAGCCAGGGTTCCAACTTGCAATTGTTAATCTCTTTTAACGATTCCGGATTAAGGAACTCTTTAAAATCTTTTTCTTTATGTCCATCAGGGTCGTCATCTAAAAACAGGCGATCGTAAACTCTTACATTGGCATTGATGGCGTGTTCAGCCGAAACCCAATGAAGGGTGCCTTTTACTTTACGGGTTGCACCTGAGCCGCTTTTGGTTTGGGGATCGTAAGTACAATAGATTTCAGTGATATTTCCGTTTTTATCTTTTATATAATCTTCGCACTTAATGATATAAGCGCCTTTTAGCCGTACTTCACGGCCTGGTCCCATACGGAAGAATTTCTTTGGCGGATCCTCCATAAAGTCATCGCGCTCAATATATAGTTCGCGACCAAACGGAACCATTCTGCTTGCTGAGTCTTCATCTTCAGGGTTGTTAATCAATTCAACCTCTTCGGATGTGCCCTCAGGATAATTAGTAATGATGACCTTAACGGGGTTAAGTACTGCCATCATACGGTCGGTTATTTTATTTAGGTGCTCACGAACAGAAAATTCCAACACACCAACATCGATCACATTGTCTCTTTTAGCTACGCCAATACGGTCGGCAAAACTACGAATTGACTCCGGAGTATAGCCCCTTCTTCTTAATCCTGATATGGTGGGCATGCGGGGATCATCCCAACCGTTTACAATACCCTCTTCTACCAGCTGAAGCAACTTGCGCTTGCTCATTACGGTATAACTAAGGTTTAAGCGAGCAAACTCAATCTGACGCGGGCGGTAATCGCCTTCTACAATCTGATCTAAAAACCAATCGTACAACGGACGGTGGATTTCAAATTCAAGTGTACAGAGGGAGTGTGTTATTCCTTCTATAAAATCAGACTGGCCATGCGCCCAGTCGTACATGGGATAGATATTCCATTTATCGCCAGTGCGATGATGCTCACTATGAAGAATACGATACATGATGGGGTCGCGCATGTGCATGTTGGGAGAGGTCATATCAACCTTTGCCCTCAATATCATGGTACCATCTTCAAACTCGCCGTTTTTCATTCTTTCAAACAGATTGAGGCTCTCTTCAACCGAACGGTTGCGATAGGGACTCTCGATACCCGGACGAGTCGGAACTCCTTTTTGCTCGCTGATTACTTCCTGCGATTGTTCATCAACATAGGCTTTACCATCTTTAATAAGTTTAACTGCCCATTCGTAAAGTTTGTCAAAATAATCGGAAGCATAATAAGGGTCTTCGTCCCAGTTAAATCCCAACCACTGAATGTCCTCCTTTATGGATTCAACATATTCAACATCTTCTTTTACAGGGTTTGTATCGTCGAACCGGAGATTGCATTTTCCGTTGTATTCCTGAGCTAATCCAAAGTTTAAGCAGATGGATTTGGCATGACCAATATGTAAATAACCGTTGGGTTCGGGTGGAAAACGCAAGTGTATTCTTCCATCCAGCTTTTTATTTTGAATATCCTCTTCAATGATGGATTCAATAAAATGCAATGACTTTTTTTCTATTTCGGGAGTTTCCATGGTTTCAATTTTTTGAAGCTGCAAAATTAGTCAGAAAAGACAGATGAACAGACATTCACGAAAAATTATGCAGAATCTTTATTTTCTATAATAATACCGTTTTTCTCCGTGAAACTTTGTGTTTTCTCTGTGATTCCTTTGTGCAATAGCCTTATCCAATGCATAATAAGATATACCACAAGGTTACGCGAAAAAGCCACAGAGGTACACAAAGGAAATATTCATTCTTATTCAAACAACATTTACCAGCGCATCAGAATGGAAATTAGCCCTTTATTTTACCTTTTCCATATCCTTTACACCTGCATAGGCGGGTTCAACAACCACTTTACCTGTTTTGTCGACAAATCCCCATTTACCACCTTTTTTAACGGCAGCAAAACCATTTTTGAAATTACGTACTCCTTCATATTCAGGGGCTACTACCCATTCTCCCTTGCTGTTATAGAAACCTGTTTTTCCATCTTTTTTTCCTTTAGCCAGTCCTTCGTGAAAATTACCCTGACTCTCAATTCCATCAAAACTAATTAATTCGCCTGATTCATTTACATAAGTCCACTTGTCATCTTTTTTTACGCGTGCTAATTTGCTAACCGGGTCAAAATCTTTAGCAGCCAAAAACTGAGGTTTAATTGTCCACTCTCCGGTTTTATTGATGAACCCAATTTTTTTGTCGCTGGTTTTTGCCCAGGCTAATCCGCCTTTAAACGGACCAACTGAAATAAACTGAGCTTCGATTACAACTTTTCCGGAGTTATCAATAAACCCAAAAAGTTTTTTATCTGTTTTGAAATGTGCCCTCCCCTCTGAAAAAGATTTTACATCAATAATACCTTTACCTTCAATTTTTGCTTCTTCACCTTGTGTGTTCAGAACAAAAAAGCCTTTTTTAAGTTTGGCCACAGCAACACCACCTGAAAAAGAAGTTACCTTATCATATTTCAGTTCAATGGCTACTTTACCTTTAGTATTCAGAAATCCCCACTTTTTACCTTTGGCAACAGCTATTAAACCATCGTGATATCCTTCAATACCACCAAAACCAAAAACTCCTTTGATTAAAAGTATCTTTTTAATTTCCGGTTCAATAATTTCACCTTTCGTGTTGATAAATGTGTACTTTTTCGCTTCATATATGGGGGCCAGCCCATCTTCTGAAAACGCATAACAAGCTTTGTAAACGGGTTTAATTACAGTTTCTCCTTTTTGATCAATGTATCCCCACAATTTTTTTCCATAGGGTTTGGCCTGTGTTAAATACTGCTGAGCAAAGGCTCCAATGGTCATCATTAAGCTTAAAGAAATAATAATAAGTTTTTTCATTGTAATAATACTTTTAATTTTTGAAATTGAATTTCCAAAAATAGCATTATTTAGTTTGCAATTTTAACCTTTTAAATTAACTCAATTTTTGTATGTTTGGCATTGTTTCAAAACCACTGCTATGTTTAAGAAAATTCCACACACGTACGTTATTATTTTTAGCATCATTGTTCTATCGGCTATTTTAACCTGGTTTATACCGGGAGGTGAATATAGCCGGCATCGCATTAATGTAAATGGTGTGGAAAGAACGGTTATTGAAAAAGGTTCGTTTCACTTTGTGGAAAACCAACCCCAAACCTGGCAGGTCTTTACAGCGTTTTTTAAAGGTTTTGAAAGACAAGCCGGAATTATAGCTTTTATTCTGATGATTGGGGGCGCATTCTGGATTGTTAATTCCAGTAAAGCCATTGACATTGGTATTATTTCGTTTTTAAAATACACACAGAAACTGGAGCGAAATCGGTTACTTAGAAAAATTGGAGTCAATAATATTGTTATTACACTGGTGATGTTGTTGTTCAGTATTTTCGGAGCTGTGTTTGGCATGAGCGAAGAGACCATTGCCTTTATAATCATTGTGGTACCACTGGCCATTTCAATGGGTTACGATTCTATTGTGGGCGTGAGTATGGTGTTTGTAGCAGCAGGGCTGGGTTTTGCAGGAGCCGTGCTGAACCCTTTTACCATTGGTATTGCTCAGGGCATCGCTGACCTGCCTCTTTTCTCAGGGTTTGGTTACCGCATGTTTAGTTGGATTGTAATTAATGCTGTTGGTATTGGTTGGGTGCTGTGGTATGCCCGCCGTATTCATAAAGACCCGACACGCTCGGTGGTTTACGAAGATGATGCCTATTGGCGGAAGCATGTTGAGGTTAATCAACAGGATATTGATTACCACACACCTAAGTCTGCCTGGTGGATTTTTATTTTAACTTCGGTTGCACTTGGATTGTTTTCGTGGTTTTATCCCGAAACTACCATGAAAATCGGAAATGCTGAAAAAACGCTACCCATGGTTCCGGTAGCATGGCTTATGTTTGTTGTTTCCGGATTTTTTAGTCTGCGCAAATCGGTACATTTTTTTATTCTTACCCTATTGGGCTTTACCATCATCTATTTAATCATTGGTGTGATGGGATACTCCTGGTATATCGAGGAAATTGCAGGGCTATTCTTCACTTTGGGAATTTTGTCGGGCATTGCCATGAGCTATCACGGGAACAAGATTACCAAACTCTTTGTTGAAGGGGCTGCCGACATTCTTTCGGCTGCCATGGTAGTGGGACTGGCAGGGGGCATTCTGGTAATTTTGGAAGATGGCAGAATTATCGATACCATCTTACATAACGTAGCTGATTCCATGTCCGATTTAGGTAGATTGGGAACAGTTTCGGTGATGTATCTTATCCAAACCGGAATTAATATTATTATCCCGTCCGGTTCAGCCAAAGCAGCACTTACCATGCCGGTAATGGCTCCCTTCTCTGACCTGGTGAACTTGTCACGACAGGCTACGGTGATGGCCTTTCAGTTTGGTGATGGTTTTACTAATATGATTACACCAACCTCGGGTGTGTTGATTGGAGTGCTTGGCGTTGCACGTATTCCTTACGATAAATGGGTGAAGTGGATATTACCTTTTATGGTGGTGTTGATGCTTCTGGGCTGGTTGTTGTTAATCCCTACCGTTACCATGCAACTGGATGGGTTTTAGAGTATTATTATTGTTGTTGTGTGTTGTACAAAAGACACATCATAACTTCATTTAAAGTCAACATTACCCCTGTTATATAGTCATAATTCGGGAGATCCCTCAGTCGTACCTCCTTCGGGATGACGATGGGTTGTGCTGTAAGTCCTCGTTACTTTCATGATCCGGTCATGAATTTAGGATGTCACGCTGAGCGTAGTCGAAGCGTGGTGCAAAGGGCTGGTAACTAGGAGATCCCTCAGTCGTGCCTCCTTCGGGATGACGATGGGTTGTGCTGTATGTCCTCGTTACGCTTATGATTCAGCCATGATTCGGGTTCGACATGATCCAGACATGAATTCAGGTCACGGTTTAAAACCGTGACCTAAAGACCCGTCGAATATCATACTGAACGTAGTCAGGTGTCACGCTGAGCGCAGTCAAAGCGAGGAGATCCCTCGTCGCTCCTTGCGTCGCTTCCCTCGGGATGACGATGGGTTGTGCTGTAAGTACCCCAAAACTACATCCACCGTTTTTTATGAAAAAACATAACCAGTAAAAAGGCTGCCACCAGCATAATGCCCATTAAAATCCAAAATGCAAAGTAGTTTTCCTGCAACGGCAATAATACATTCATACCGTAAAGACTGGTAACAAAGGTAAGGGGAAGGATAATAGATGAAATCAATGTAAGGGTTTTCATGATTTCATTGGTTTTGTTGGTCTGCATGGAGTCGAAGGTTACCGAGAGTCCTTCAATCAGCTCGGCATAATCCTCTGTCATATCCCAAATTTTATTGTAATAGTCAAGAATATTACCCCAGTAATCTTCCATGTTGTCAGCATAACCTTTCACTCCCCCCGATTCAAACTTGTTGAATACCCGGAGTTGAGGTTTAAACATAGTGTTAAGTACGATAATATTTTTTCTTGTAACCGACATGCGTCCAATAATCCGTTCGGGGTGAATGTTAAACAGTTCGCGGTTAAGCAGCTCCAGTTCGAGTCCCATTTTACGCATAATGAAAACCGATTCGGTCATTAACCGTTCCAACAAAGCATAGAGCAGGGCATCGGAGGTAGCCACTTCAAAATCTTCATCATTCTTTTCCTGCTCTTTGGCTTCATTAAAAAGCTTATCTACCACCCAGTGTGATTTTCCAATAGAGATAATATAATCTTCACCCCAGAAAATCTTCACCTCTTTGGGCTTGATGAACCTGTTTTGATTGTCAAATTTCGGGAAATGAAGTATCAGGAAATAGTAATCGTCATAAACGTCAATTTTCGGCCGTTGGTTGGTCTGCCTGCAATCTTCAATATCAAGTGGGTGAAAATGAAAGGTGTTAAGTAAGAATTCAAAATCCTCTTCAGTGGGGTTATTAACCTGATACCACTTAAGTCGTCCTCCTAATTTTACAGTCTCAATCATAGGCCAATCTCCTATGTTAAATGAATATTGTTGTCAATAATATTCCATGGTTAACGTTTAATTATCTTTTGCCAAAAGTAGTGAAAAGTAAGTAAAACTCATAGAGAGCGAATAAACTTTCTTAGGAGCTTGTTATTGAGAATGTTGGCTAATTCCTATTTTGATGCGCTGACATTAATTTATTATTCTTTTTATCCCGTTTTTCTCCGTGAAACTTTGTGGTTTCTCTCTGTGGTTTCTTTGTGCAATAGCTTTATCCAATGCATATATAAGATATACCACAAAGTTACACAAAGGAAATATTCATTCTTATTCAAACAACATTTACCAGCACATCAAAATGAGAATTAGCCATTGAGAATGTTTAACAAAAACCTGAAAAAAATCATCAGGTAATATTCAAATTCATTTTAATTCGTGAAACCACCATATCGATGGCAACCCTGTTTTTGCCGCCTTGTGGGATAATGACATCGGCATACAGTTTTGTCGGTTCAATAAATTGTTGATGCATCGGCTTTACATAGCGCTCATAATGGTTCAGGGCATCGTTGTAGTTTCTGCCTCTTTCCTGAATATCACGCCGAATAATACGCATCAGCCGGTCATCACCATCGGTATCAACAAACAGTTTAATATCAAGCATTTCCCTGAGTTTCTCATTGGTAAAAATCAAAATCCCTTCCACAATAATAACAGGATGCGGATCAACCGGAATACTTTCTTTAGCTCTTGCACAGGTAACGTACGAATAGATTGGCATGGGAACGGTTTCGCCGTTTTGTAAGCGGGTTACATGATCGTTAAGCAAGTCGAACTCAATGGATGAGGGGTGGTCGAAGTTGATTTTTTCTTTTTCCTCCTGCGACAAATGACCATTGTCGTAATAATATGAATCCTGTGATACAACTGCAACAGCATGAGAAGGGAGGGCTGCAACAATTTTTTTAACAACAGTGGTTTTTCCCGACCCACTACCTCCGGCAATTCCGATGATTAACATGGCAAGTATTTAATTTTTCTTCAAAAATAAAAAAATAGCTTGGTTATCGGGGCTGATATTTGGAAAACAAAAAAGTAATTGATAAATCGCTATAATTTGTTTTTTAAATAGGTAAGTTTTCTCCAAATCCATTCAAATGGTCCGAAACGAAAATATTGCAACCACACTTTTGAGCGTAGTCGAAAAATGTATCACGCTTCGACTACGCTCAGCGTGACAACGCTCAGTGTGACAACCCCTGCTGTAGGTTGATAATCTAACTAAGAATTATTTTTTGAACAGTCACTTTAAATATTTTACTATTATAACCAACAAATTAACTTTAAACAACTTTATTATTTTAAACTCCACTTTGCCCCGTTTTTGGTGTCTTTGATAACAATACCCAGTTTGGTTAAATCGTCACGAATTTTATCAGCGGTTGCAAAATCTTTGTTCTGTTTTGCACCCTGACGAATGGAAAGAATCGTTTCCATTAAATAACCAATTACCTGGTCGTTACCATCAGAAGCCTTTTCATCGCGTAAACCAAGCAACTCAAAAATGAAAGTATTGAGAAATGATTTTAAGAAATCAATATCATCCTGAGTCAGTTTCTCTTTTCCATCGTTAACCTGATTAATCAGTTTTGCCACATCGAAAAGATGAGCAATTACAATGGGCGTGTTGAGGTCGTCGTTCATGGCCTCATAACACTTTGTTTCAAACTGGCGAACATCGAAAGAGCTTTCTGATGATGCTTTCAGATCACCTAATAAATGCCATGCGTTCAACAGCCGGTTGAACCCTTTTTCGGCTGCAACCAATGCTTCGTTGCTAAAATCGAGTGTACTGCGATAATGTGCCTGAAGTATAAAAAATCTGATAATCATCGGGCCGTAAGCACGATCAAGAGATTCGTGTTTGCCGCTAAAGAATTCATCCAATGTGATGAAATTATTTAGCGATTTTCCCATTTTCTGCCCGTTGACAGTAATCATGTTATTGTGCATCCAGTATTTTACAGGATCGTGCCCATTAGCAGCGTTAGCCTGTGCAATTTCCGATTCGTGGTGAGGAAAAAGTAAATCCATTCCCCCGCCATGAATATCAAAAGTTTCACCCAAATATTTTTTTCCCATGGCCGAGCACTCTAAATGCCACCCCGGATAACCTTCGCTCCAGGGCGAGGGCCAGTGCATAATGTGTGAAGGATCTGCTTTTTTCCAAAGGGCAAAATCGAAGCTGTTTTTTTTCTCTTCCTGTCCGGCCAGTTCGCGGGTGTTTTCAATAAGCTCTTCAACTTTTCGGCCCGAAAGTTTACCGTAATGGAAATCTTTGTTGTATTTCTCAACATCAAAATAAACTGACCCTTCAGCTTCGTAGGCATATCCGTTATCCAGTATCTTTTTTACCATCTCCATCTGTTCGATAATATGACCCGATGCTGTTGGTTCGATACTGGGGTGCAAAGTGTTAAGCTGATCCATATTAACATGATACCTGTCAGAATAGTATTTCACTATTTCCATGGGTTCAAGTTCTTCCAGTTTGGCTTTTTTCTGGATTTTATCTTCTCCTTCATCAGCATCATTAACGAGGTGGCCAACGTCAGTAATGTTACGAACGTAACGCACTTTGTAACCAATGTGCTTCAGGTAACGAAACAAAATATCAAAAGTAATGGCCGGCCGTGCATGCCCCAAATGAGCATCACCATAAACAGTAGGCCCACATACGTACATGCCCACATGTGGTGGTTTAATGGGTTGAAAAAGTTCTTTCTTTCTGGAAAGGGTATTATAGATTTGCAACTTTTGTTCCATGACAATAATTATTAGGCTGCAAAATTAGTAAAGGTTTTGAATAAACGAGTTATGTGGGACTAAAATACAAAGTGGGTAAATAAATCTATTCGAACCTCGGGTTAACCACATTATTAAATATAGAACCAAAGGTGTACGAAAGTCCGGCATGCACCCATAAGGAATAGTTCGACTGCATTTCATGCTGGCGTGTAAGAATCTCTTCGGGTGTGGTACCCGCTTTTCGCAGTGTAATTTGATTACGGGGAATTTCAACAGTTCCGTAGAGTTCAAATGACAATCCTTTAACAATACGAATGGAAGTTCCCAAAAACATTCCCACACTGTAAAGATTAAAATCATGCATATAATTCTCCCAGCTAACGTTAGCATCAATTGAACCCCATTCAGCCACATAACTGAACATGAGCCGTAATTCCTGCTCAAAAAGCCTGTCGTGAAGCGTATTGTAAATGGTAGTATCAATATAATCCATATGCTTATAACCAACTGAATATAAAAATCTCAGCTGTTTGTGGGTAGCTTCTTCGTAGGAAAAAACATTGTATTCAACAGCGGGGCTGAAATTTGCTTTTAACTTTAAGTTGCTGTAAGTGCTGTTCCTTGCTCCTGCAAACCAGCCAATTCCCCAGTGATCGCCAATGCTCCAGGTTGTAAGG
>Ga0256913_10000133_pt1 | contig 34089 bp, 23 predicted proteins | sample Axial_MatmetaG_FD_185970 | JGI IMG/M metagenome (GOLD analysis project Ga0256913, IMG submission 185970) | Deep-sea worm associated microbial mat communities from Axial Seamount, Juan de Fuca Ridge, Pacific Ocean - Axial_Mat | ecosystem: Environmental > Aquatic > Marine > Oceanic > Microbial... | reverse complement strand
TCATTTTGTAAGTAATTATAAAGGATATCATGGAAAAGTTTATTCTGGCTGTAGATCAAGGAACAACGAGTTCAAGAGCTATAATTTTTGATAAGAAGGGAAGTATCAAATCAATTGCACAAAAGGAGTTTACTCAGCATTACCCTCAACCAGGCTGGGTTGAACATGATGCAAACGAAATATGGTCATCGCAAGCTAGTGTAATAATAGAAGCAATAACAAAAGCAGGATTGCATGCAGACTCAATAGCTGCAGTTGGAATTACAAACCAGAGAGAGACAACAGTGATTTGGGATCGTGACACTGGCGAGCCAATTCACAATGCTATTGTTTGGCAAGATCGTCGAACATCAGAATTTTGCTCTGACCTTAAAGCAAAAGGTTTTGAGGGGATGATAAAAGAAAAAACCGGTCTTTTGCTGGATGCTTATTTCTCTGGCACAAAAATAAAATGGATATTAGATAACGTTGATGGTGCAAGGGAAAAAGCCGAAGAAGGAAAACTTGCTTTTGGAACTATTGATAGCTGGCTTATCTGGAAATTAACCGATGGCAAAAAACATGTTACTGATGTTACAAATGCTAGCAGAACCTTACTGTTTAATATTCATAAAAGAGAATGGGATAATGAAATTCTCGAACTTTTGGATATCCCAAAATCACTTTTACCAGAAGTAAAATCGTCAAGTGAAGTGTATGGTGAAATATCACCTTCATTGTTTAATGTACCAATCCCGATTGCTGGCATTGCCGGAGATCAACAATCGGCACTATTCGGTCAGATGTGCACAAATCCGGGAATGTTAAAAAACACATACGGAACCGGTGGTTTTCTCGTTTTCAATACTGGTGATAAGCCGATTGCATCAAAAAATAATTTGCTTACAACAATTGCATGGGAAGTTGATGGTAAGGTTACTTATGCTTTGGAGGGAAGCATTTTTATCGCCGGCGCTGTTGTTCAATGGTTAAGGGATGGACTTGGAATTATTAAATCATCAGAAGAAGTTGAAGAATTGGCAAACTCAGTTGAGGATAATGGCGGGGTTTATCTCGTTCCTGCTTTTGCCGGATTGGGCGCACCTCACTGGGATCAGTTTGCACGAGGATCTATATCAGGACTTACAAGAGGGACAACCGCTGGACATATTGCCCGTGCAGCGCTTGAGGCAATCGCTTTTCAAACGGCAGATGTACTGAAAGCAATGGAGTCGGATTCCGGGTTGAAGGTAACAGAACTACGTGTGGACGGTGGTGCTACTGCAAATAATCTTCTGATGCAATTTCAATCTGACTTGCTTGGAATTCCAATCATTCGTCCTAAGATTTCTGAAACAACTGCTTTGGGTGTTGCTTATCTCGCTGGACTTGCAGTTGGCTATTGGGATGGGCATGAGGATATTGCAAATCAATGGGAGATTGATAAAAAATTTGAACCAAAAATGTCTTCAGAACAAACAGAGGAATTATTAGGTAATTGGAATAAAGCTGTTGGAAGATCTAAAAATTGGTTGAAGTAAAATAAACTTATAGTAAAATAAACTGGAGAAGAGATGGTCCCTTTTATTGGTGAAATTATTGGAACTATGCTTTTAATTATTCTTGGTAATGGTGTTGTTGCGAATGTGGTTTTAAAAAACACTAAGGGAAATTCTGGCGGATGGATAGTTATAACTTTTGGATGGGCAATGGCTGTGTTTGTAGCAGTCTTTGCAATGGGCTCAATCAGTGGGGCGCATATCAATCCAGCTGTTACTATCGGATTGGCATTGGTTGGCAAATTCCCATGGGCTGATGTTCCGGTTTATATCTTAGGACAGTTAATTGGCGCTGCTTTGGGTGCAACTATTGTTTGGATACATTACAAAGATCATTTTGCAATTACGGAAAACGAAGATATTAAAATGGCTTGCTTTTGTACTGCTCCGGAGATCCGATCAACAGTTAATAATCTTTTATCAGAAATCATTGGAACTTTTGTTTTAGTATTTGGAGTTCTTTTTATAGCTGCACCAGAAGTGGGTATTGGTTCGTTAGATGCGCTCCCAGTCGCGTTACTGGTTTTTGCTATTGGTCTTTCACTTGGGGGGACAACAGGATATGCAATTAATCCGGCTAGAGATTTAGGTCCTAGAATAATGCATGCGTTACTTCCTATCCCACGGAAGCGTGATAGTGATTGGGGATATTCTTGGATCCCAATTGTTGGTCCGATAATCGGAGCTGCTTTGGCTTCCGGAGTTTATATGATTCTTTTCTAGATTAAATTAAAATAAGTTTCCGATTAAGAAAGGTTAAATTATAAATAAAAGTTTCTTCGCTAAACTAAAATGTATGATTGGAATTTTCAATTTTAAATCTCTCCTGTAATATTTTTTAATATATTTAGCATTATCTTAATATTTGTATTTATTAGCTACATATATTGTATATGAATTCTGTAAAAAAATATTTTTTCTTATTTCTATTTATATATAGTTTTATCTATTCACAGAATTGGCATTTCGAAAAGTCTCCAACACTCCAAAATTTAGCACGTCTTGATATGGTATCTGATAGTATAGGTTGGGCAATTTCATATGATGGGTTACTACTAAAATATCAAAAAGATAAATGGATACTAGTCGACACTATAAATTCAGCTTCAAAGTATTCTTTTAAAGATGTTGATTCTTCAATAGCTAATTCGGATTATATTGGAGATCTTTACGCTATAAGAGTTTTAAATGATGATGTCGGTTGGATTGCTATTAATAATGTAGCTCAGCAGTTTTATCTTCTTTCGCAATTTGATGTTAAAGCATTAAAGTACAGAGCAAAACATTTTGCTGTTAAAATTAGATCGATGGATTTTTGGGAGCCAAGTACAGGTTATGCTGTTGGGCAAGGTGGAGGATATTATTTTGATAATGGTAAATGGATACCTTTAAGATTACCAATAAGTGTTGATTTTAAGCAAGTTAAAATGGTTTCCAAAACAAAAGTTTTTATATGTGGAGGAAATGGTACTCTATTGGTTGGTAATAAGGATGGGTGGAGACAAGTTGATACTGAGCTAAATGAATTTTTAAGAGGGATGGATTTTATTTCTGAAAATGAAGGTTGGATAGTCGGTAACGGTGGAACAATACTTCATTATAAAGATGGTGTAATTAATCAACAAATAGTTGAATCAGTCAATGATTTATGGACAGTTGATATGCTTTCTTCAACTTTGGGTTATGCTGTTGGAAAGTATGGAACAATACTTAGATATAATGGTGAGTTCTGGGATATTGTAGAGACAACTGCTAATGCTGATTTGCATGACATAGAACTTATTAATGCTAATTTAGGATTTATTGTCGGCGCAAAAGGAACTATATTAAGATTAACAAATAAGTTGATAGAAGGTGGTTCCCAGCATAAATTCTTATTTGCTGACCAAGTTCATCTTGGAAGTAAATACTTAATGGATAGAATAAATGATATTTATGGAATAACCATTGCTGATTTCAATAACGATTTATTCCCAGATATTTATATGACAGGGTATAAAAGTCTTAACCATCTTCTTATCAATAATGGAAGTGGATATTATAACGATTTTGTTATTGAATCTGGGACCGGTGGTAACATAGAAACAAGAGTTGGAAAAGAAAAATATGAATATGGTTCTATAGCTGCTGACTTTAATAGAGATGGTAAAACTGATCTGCTTTTAGCTGGTAGGCGAAATACAACTAGATATTATATAAATAATGGAGATGTTCATTTTGTTGATTATACATCAAATCTTAATTTACCTGGGGATTTGAGCATTATTGATGGTGCTGTTGGAGATTTAAATGAGGATGGTTATCCTGATGTAGTTCTTGCTGACGAAAATAATGGTATATATGTATTTATAAACAAAAAGTATAATCAATTTACTTTATTAAATATTGGCTCATTTAATCTTCCTAAAACAGGTATTCGTGCAGTTAAAATTGCGGATATTGATAATAATAATCATCAAGATATTTTTACAGTTTATCAAAATCAGACTCCTCTGGTTTTATACAATGAGGGCAATGCAAAATTTAATTTGAATAATAGTGAAATAATAAAGGGAAAATATCCACTATTCGTTAATTCTGTTTCCTTTGCAGATTTTAACAATGATGGATTCAATGATTTTTATCTTTGCTCGCAAGAAGGAAATGATGCGTTATTTATCTATGATAAGGAAAAAAAAGTTTTCCAAAATAACTCTATTAAGTGGAATATTAAAAAAGGTGGGCGTAGCTATACTGCTGTTGCAGAGGATTATAACTTAGATGGTTATACAGATATATTTGTTTCTCGTTATGGTCAAGACTTTCTTTATTTGAATTCTGGAAATTCAACTTTTCGTGAGGTTGGAAAAGATACAATTTATACAAAGTCAGGATTTCTTTCAGGATTTAATACAGGTGCTGCGAGTTGTGATATTGATAATAATGGGTCGATAGATTTGTTAGTTGGTAATTCTGATTATTGGTCATCTATTTTACAAAATACTAAAAATAAAAACTCATTTGTAAAAATTTATATTAATGGTGTTGAAGACACAAAAGAAGCTATAGGTGCGAAAATATGGGTTTGGCCAACAGACCAAAAACATATACCGGAAAATTTAATTGGGTTTAAAGAAATAATTTTATCAAATGGATTATTTTCTCAAAATTCTGAAGTCCCAATATTCGGGTTGGGAGATGTTAAAAATGTTGATATCACAATAAGATTTTTAAATGAAGATATTCAAGAATTTAATAATGTTAGTGCTGGAGAAATTCTAAATATTGACCAGAGTCCATACCTAATACAAAAGTCTTATGCAATTGGAAGAGCTTTTTTACAGGTACTTCATTTACCAAATATGGTTTTAGAGATTATTAAATTTATTCTTTTTTCATTATTTATATATGGTAGCGTACGTTATGTTGAGTATAGATATAACTGGCGGTCAACTCATACAGTACTATATGTGCTTTCCATAATAGCACTGTATCTTATCTTACTACTTTTTATCCCAGCGAAAGGATTGTTTTATAATATTTTACCGTTTGGAATGGTTCTCTTTACATTAGCAGTTTTAATAGCTGTTAATGAACCAATTCATAAAGCCAATAAAATACAAAAACTTAGCCAAGAAAAAGTTCGTGAAGCTGGAGTCAAATTATCAAGTGCACAAATATTTAATGAAGCTTTTAAAATAGTAAAGGAAACACTACAAATCATCTACCCGTTCGACTTTATTGTTTTTTATCTTTACAATATAAACGGAAATGTTTTTTCGTTAGGAGAATTTGAAGGTATTGTTAAATCAAAGGTCTTAACAAAATTTTCAATAAAGCGTGGAGAATTAGAACTACTAAAAAATATGGAAGGTCCAATAAATATAGGGAAAATTCCTTTTTTAAATAGTAACTATGCTGAAGTTTATAAAGCAGCAAGCTTATATCCTCTTGTAAGAAAAAATAAAATACTTGGAGTAGTAATTCTAAAATTAAAAGAAAATGTAAATGAAAAGAAAACTCCAAATTATGAGTTAATAAAATATTTGTTTCTACAGCTTTCTATTGCCCTAGATAATATTAGAATACTTAAAAATTTAAGCGATCATGAAAAAATTGCAGCTATTGGAACGTTTTCTAGTGGTATAATTCATAATTTAAAAAACCCTATTGATGGATTAAGAATGATCATCGAGATTTTAAATGATGAAACTTCAGAAAACGATCCTAAGAAAGAGTATATTGATGAATTATATAACGGCATTATATCATTAAAAAGTAAACTAATGCACTCTTTCGATTTTATAAATTATGGTGAACTAAAAAAAGAGAAAATTTTTATAAATAAATTAATAGCAAGTATTATAAATGATAATAATAAATCACATTATTCACCTTTTGAATTTAATTTATCAGAAAATGATTTTCAGATACTCGGTGATTCAGAGCAGCTAAAATTTGTTTTTGAAAATTTAATTCAAAATGCAGCAGAAGCTTCAGATCTAAAAGACCCTATTATAATTAAGACATCTTCTGAAGATGGCAAGCATGTAAAAATTGATATAGTTGATTTTGGTAAGGGAATTGATGATGAATATATTGATAAAATATTTGATATGTTCTTTTCTACAAAAGGAAAAAGTAGAGGTTTAGGACTAACCTTAACTCAAAGAATTATTAAGAATCATGGTGGTTTCATTAATGTTTCTAGCGAAAAAGAAAAGGGTACAAAATTTAGTGTTGTTTTACCAATTGTTTAAGAGGAAAAATTGTGAGTAAAATTCTTATCATTGATGATGACAGAACCGCAAGAAAAGGGTTATATTTTATCTTAAAAACATTTACTAGTAACATATTTGAAGCTGCCTCTACTGCTGAAGCTGAAAGCTATTTACAAAAAAATGAGTTTGATGTTATTGTTAGTGATTTGCGGTTACCCAAGGAGGAAGATGGAATTGCTCTTGTGAAAGAAATAAAACAGATGTATCCATTAACGCCAATATTAATGGTTACTGCTTATGGTTCGGTTAATAGCGCAGTTGAAGCAATTAAAGCCGGAGCATATGATTATATTACCAAAGATTTTTCCAAAGAAGAAATAATTTTGAAGATAAAGAAAATGCTTGAAACCAGACGGCTTTGGTTATCAAACATCCGTCTTTCAGAAGAAGTAAGCGCTCTTAAAGATAAATATATTTACAAACCGAGTTATGATAAAATTATTGGAGAAAGTTCGCAGTTAAAAAAAATACTAGATATGGTAACGAGGATTGGAAAAGATAAAGATTCAACTGTGTTAATTCAAGGTGAGAGCGGGACAGGCAAAGAATTAATTGCTAGAGCTATTCATTATAATAGCGTTGAAAGAAGCAAAAATAAGTTCGTAGTAGTAGATGTGGCTAATATGCCGGCTTCTCTTTTGGAAAGTCAGTTGTTCGGGCATGAAAAAGGTGCTTTTACTGATGCACGTGAAAAGCATATTGGATATTTTGAAAAGGCTAATAAGGGGACTATTTTCCTCGATGAGATTGGGGATTTCCCGCTAAGTTTACAGGTTAAATTGCTTAGGTTTTTACAGGAAAAAACTTTTATCCGTGTTGGTGGTACTGATCCTTTATACTCTGATGTCAGAATTATCGGAGCTACTAATAGGAATCTTGAACAAATGATTGAAGAAGGAAAATTTAGAGAAGACTTATTTTATAGATTAAATGTTATTAATATTAAATTACCACCATTACGAGAACGAAAAAATGATATTCTACCTTTAGTAGATTATTTTAGAATGAAATATGAAATATCTAAAAATCGAAAACTTTATTTCCCACAAGATGTAATAGAAAAACTTCTAAATTATGATTGGCCAGGTAATATTAGACAATTAAAGAATTTAATTGAAAGATTATATGTGCTGTCACCTGGCAATACTGTATCAATTAATGATATTAATTTCGATAATATTAATAATTCTACAATTTTAGAAGAAACTTCTGAAAATCTTTATAACCTACCTTTAAAAGAAGCTAAAAGAAAACTTCTTGAACAATTTGAACAAGACTATATCAAAAACAAATTAGAGAAAAATGAGGGAAATATTAGTAAAACATCAACTGATATTGGTCTTTCTCGTGAGGCTCTTAGTAAAAAGATTAAAAAATATGATATGAAATAAGTGTAGTGTGATGTGTACTTCACACTACGTTATACTGCTGTGAACTAGACTTCACGATTTTTTAGTTATCAAAATGAAAATCTTCGTTTTTAGTCTGTTTTTATAATTGTATATCTTGGTATTGTTATTGTATTATATGGTTTTAACAGTAACAAAAAATTAATAATGAAAAAAATTCTAATTATTGATGACGAAAAAACAATTACTACTGCACTTAGTTTTGGATTAAAAAAACTGGGACACGAAATCGTTGAAGCTGAAAATCCAATGGATGTTCTTACAAAATTAACAGAAAATAGCTTCGATCTTTTAATTTTAGATTACAATTTAACTTTTTTATCTGGTAACGATATAATTAAATTGCTACAAAATAATAATATACAAATACCTATAGTTATTATAAGTGAACACAAAGCCGAGGAAATTAGTAATTCTACAACTGTGAAGTCTTCTTCACATATATACATTTCAAAAGATCAAACAATTGCAAAAATTATCAATCAAATTAAGGATATTCTAGTAATTACAAATTATAATCATTATCAAGGAGGTTCATATGCAGAAAGTTAGTTGGACTATTTTTATTATGTTTTTACTTATCTGGGGGAATTTATTAGCACAAACATCTCCCATGGTTGTAGCAGAAGAAGTTCTTACTGGTTCGCCTTTATATTACAATCATACTCCTAATATTACAAGAAGTAGTGATGGTACTTTAGTTGCAGTGTGGAAATCAGGAGAAAGCCAAATTGTTTATTCCGAATATGATGAAACATTTGGGACATGGTCTCCCCCAATATCCTTATCTAATGCCGGTGATAAAGCTGAAAAAGCAGGTATTACTTCTGGCGAAAATGGTGATATATATGTTGTTTGGCAACAAAGAGAAACTAGCGGTGAAGATTTTGCAATATATTTTACAAAAAAATCGAATGGCTTTTGGTTTACTCCAACAAATTTAACTGGTAATGATGTTGAGAATGAGGAAGCTTCAATTGCTGTAAGCGATAATGGAACTATTTTCGTTGCATGGAATACTGATTCTGAACCAGATAGTTCGGAATTCGTCCTTTGTATTACAAGTACGGATGGTGGTACTAGCTGGAGTGAGCCAGTTATATTGTCTTCAACTGATGGTATAATAGGAGGAACAAGTACAACTTCTGGAAGACCATATCTCGCGAAAGCTACCAATGGTAAAATGGTCTGTGCTTGGCATGAGGAACCTGATGGACATCCAGATAGAGAAAGTTTTATAAACCAATTTGATGGGACAAGTTGGTTAGGACCAATTTCGTACATTAATTCTGCTGATTCAGCAAACACTATGTACCCAGCTGTTGCTGTTGATAGCGAAGATAATATTTATATGGCAGTTGTTTCATACACAAAGATTGAAAGACTGCTTTTCTTAACAAAAACATGGGATGCTACTAGTTGGCCAGATGGTGAAGAAAAAGTATTAATTGAAGACTCACAATTAACTAAACCTGTGATGGGAATAGATAGTAATGACAATATTTATTTAGCTTTTAGAAGAGATAATGCTGCGGATACGACTTATGGAATTGAAGAAGTAGCATTTATTACCTCAGATGATAAAGGAGCTACTTGGTCTGAACAAACACGTTTAAGTAGAGAAAACTATGATGCTGGATATATTACAATGGCAAATACTATTAGAGATAGTGGAATAGATTTTTTATGGAGAGAATCTTATAGACCTTTTGCAGACGATACAGATACAACTTCTATTATGTATGGCCATACTGATTTATTAACTGATGTAGAAAATAATATAGATTTGAATGTTAAAAATTATGAACTACAACAAAACTATCCTAACCCTTTTAATCCTTCAACAGTAATAAATTATTCAATTCCCAAGAGTGGTTTAGTTACAATAAAGGTATTCAATATTTTAGGGCAAGAGATTACTGAGTTGGTTAATGATGTGAAACCGGTAGGAACTTATCAGGTTTCTTTTGACGCGTCAGACTTAACTACCGGTATTTATATGTACAAGATTCAAGCTGGTGATTTTTCAGCTACTAAGAAAATGATGTTAGTTAAGTAATAATTCCAGAACATTTATTTTATAGTTCGATACAAATACGGAAGCATTTGTATCGAACTTTTTAATGTATCGAGGTAAAATGTGAAATTTTTTACAGCTTTAGTTATTATTATATTACTTTCTTCAAGTTACGTATTTGCTGCTGGTAGTGGCAAAATAACAGGAGTTGTTAAAGATGCTGAAACTGGTGAGCCTTTAATCGGTGCAAATGTTGTAGTATTAAACACAGAATATGGTGCAGCAACAGATGTAAATGGGAATTATACTATTATTGGTATTGAGCCAGGTACCTATTCAATCAAAATCTCATCAATTGGATATCAAAGCAAAATTGTTAACAATCTGATGGTTATTAGTGAATTAACGACCGAGCTTAATGTTTCACTAAAGGTCCAATCAATTAAAATAAAAGATGAAGTTGTAGTTGAAGCAAAACGTCCCGTTGTACAAAAAGATTTAACTTCTACTAGAGTTGTTGTTGAAGGAAAGATGATTGTTGATGAGTTACGGGCTCAAAACTTAAGTAACGTTATTGAACTACAGCCTGGTGTAACTTATGGAACAGATGGAAGATTTCATGTTCGTGGTGGTAGAGCAGGTGGTTCTGTTGTACAAGTTGATGGTGTTCCGTTAGTTAATCCTTTTATGAGAACTACATCTGGTGAAATTGATGTAGAAAGTGTGCAAGAGTTTCAAGCGTTACTTGGAACATTTGATGCTGAATATGGTAATGCGTCGGATGGTATTCTAAATATAAGCACGAAGGATGGGGGTAGTAAATATAGTATGAAAATTCTATATGAATCTCCTCAGTTAAATTCTTCACCATATCACGAAAAAGATTGGAATTTAAATAGAGACGATATTAAAAGTCTTCCACCAGAAGAACAAGAAAAATATAAAGATGTAATTAGAAAACCGGATGGAACTTCGGCGTATGACTATGTAAGTGTTCTTGATGATAAATATGCTCAAAAATATTTACCAGTTAAAGTTTTGGGTAATTTTTTGTTAAAGTTTGCTGGACCAGTTCCGCTTATTAATAATTTGTCATTTTTCCTATCTGGAAGAATGCGAAATGAAAATAGTCAGCTTCCTTGGGGCTATAGTTTATATAAGTTACTTGTAGGCAAGTTAACTTATTCACCATTACCAACGACTCAAATAAGGTTTACATACAATTGGTCAAATGAAGCACGTCAAAGGTATAATCATCAATATAAATATTGGAGATGGTTTGATTCTGGGCTTGATACATTGGATAGGCGGGGAAGCTATCCAATAACGGAAGCAAAAGCAAATAGACAAATTCTAAATTTTAAACAAGTTCTTTCAAATAATACTTTCTTTGATCTTACTCTTGCCCGAATTTACGATTATTATGATGATGTAGTTCCTGAAAGAACTGTTATATATGACCCTAATAATGGAGAGTTAATTTCTTCTGATTATTATAAAAGACATTATGTAAGTGGGATTAGTGGTAATTTTAGATATGGTGACGTGAGATATTGGTTAAATACAGAAAATACCCAGTATTTAGCAAAAGGTAACTTTGAAAGTCAAATTACAAACAATCATTTACTTCGTACTGGATTCTCAGTTAATCAATATGAAATTAAAAGACACAGAATTGGAATGCCGCCAAGAGAAAATCTACAATTTTTTGATTACAAACCTATACAAGGTGCAATATATCTACAAGATAAAATAGAATATAGCTTTATGATATTGAAGTTGGGGTTACGATTTGATTATTTTGACCCTAAAGCTTCGGCTTACCCTGACCCATCAAATATTTTGGAAGTTTACACTGATGATAGTGGGGTAGCAAGGTATAAAACATCTGAGAAGGTTCCTGTTAAACCTCATACTCAATTTAGTCCTAGGATTGGATTGGCACATCCAATTTCTGAAAACACTTCAATTTATTTTGCTTATGGACACTTTTTCCAAATACCTCGTTTTTATGACTTGTATCGTAATCATGAGTTAAGTGATATACTAGCAAATGATGCTTTGGTGGGTAATCCTGCACTTAAACCGGAAAAAACAGTTTCATTTGAAGTTGGGTTACAGCAGAAATTAACAGAAGACTGGGGATTAAACATTACTGCTTATACAAAAGATATATCAAATTTGATTTCTAGTCAGTATTACTTTGTTGGAAGAGATTATACTACATTTACAAATGCTGATTATGGTACAGTACGTGGCATTGATATTACTATAGATAAATTATACAGTAATTTCTATAATTTTAGACTTACTTATTCACTGATGTCTGCTATTGGTAATGAATCTGATCCTACGGAGGGTTATACGTATAGAGAGGACAGAGCACACTTGAAACCAAACAGAAATTATCCATTGGATTTTGATCAGAGACATAAAATAGTTGCTCTATTTACGTTAAGATTCCCAAGGAATTTTGGTGGTCCAGTATTTAATCTTTTTACATTCAATACTGTTTTTACTGTTGGAAGTGGATTACCATATACTCCTACGAGCAGAGAAGCTGATGAAAGTAATATTGTACCTGAGCCGAATAGTGCAAGACGACCTTGGACTTACAACTTAGATATTAGATTATCAAAAGAATTTCCTATGAACTGGATAAATTTAGTTTTGTATATGACTATTAATAATGTATTTGATACAGAAAATACGCGTTTTGTTTGGACAAGAACAGGTGAAGCATTGACACAGGGACCTACTTCTATTTTACCCTATGATAGACAAGCAAATCCGGCAAATCTATACCCAAGAAGAGATATACGATTTGGGCTTTATCTACATTTTTAATTACGGAGGTTAGTTTATATGTTATTAAAATATAAATCGGAAATAGTAATGTTATTTACAATAATTGTTATACTATTTCTAGTATCAGATATTGCATTAGCTCAAGATACGGATGCCCCGCAGAAAGGGATAAAGTCGCTCTTAAAAATTCAAGGTTTTGCAGACGAAGCGGTAGGCTTACAAACCAAAGGACAACTTCAAAACTTAACTATGAATTATGGACAGATTACCGATACAAGATATGAAGATAGGGGCAACGCTCCGACTGATTTATTTTTTGATTTCCGATATCCACGTGAAAACTTTACGGGTTTGTCAGATGACTTTTCAATATTTTTTGCTATTAAAGAAAACTCAAAAAATGGCGATCAAGGAAATGTTATTGATGCTTGGACAGATAATGATAATGAAGATTTTATAGCTAAAGATGGGGCATATGGTAATACACACTATAATCCAAATACAGATCCTTCACCTCATACACCTTTACTTTATAATGGACAAACACCATACTTAGCACATAGTGACTTACCTGACACTTGGCCTGTAGATAAAGACGGCCAACCATTTTGGCCTGGTATTTTCAGAAGAGATCCAGAAACAGGTAAAGAAATTGAGGGGGAATTTGCTTCGGATAGGGATATATATATAGAATTTGATGACAAGAATAATCAGCAAGGGGATATTATAGGCATTGAAGTTCATGAAATGGCATATAGTTATGGTAGAATTTATGCGGATAATATTTTGTTTTATGAATTTTGGATTATCAATAAAGGGGACAAAGATTTAAAAAATTGTTATACAGGGTTTTATCAAGACCCTGATTGTAGTGATCATGGTGAGGAAACATTTTTAATAAAGGATTCAACATTTGCTGATGGCAGTAAGCTATGGTCTATTGCACAAAGAGATTTTGATGGAGACATTGGGGGCGCGACAAGACCAAATGCATTAGGAGTAACAGAAGATTATACTTTTGGAACAGTATTTTTAGAAACGCCAAATGATATTGGTGTTACTGATTTTCATTATTTTATTGATCCTGGTCCAACAGATGATGAAATACTTTGGCCAATAATTACTAGTGACAAAACTAATCCAAACCTAGCTGGAATTGTAGATAGATATTTTCACGGAAGCAATCCGCATTTTGATGATGTATCACTTATCACTGAAAAGGCAGACCTTGTCTGGATTGTCTCATTTGGCCCATTCGATTTAGCAAAAGGAGATACAGTTAAAAGTATGGTCGCTGTAGTAGTTGGTGATGATGATGCTGATTATTATAAAAATGTTTGGCAAGCAAAATTATTATATGATGCCTCTCTTAATGGTCCGACAGCTCCATCTTCTCCTGAATTAAAAGGTGTTGCTGGTGATGAAAAAGTTACACTTTATTGGGATGATTCTCCAGAAACCGAAAAAGATCCGTCAAGTGGCGAAGCAGATTTTGAAGGATATAAAATTTATAGAAGCGAGGATGGTGGTGTAACATGGGGAACAAAAATTACGGATTCACGTGGAAGAACTTATGGTTATGTTCCAATTGCACAGTTTGATTTGAAGAATAATATTAAAGGAATTGATCCTAAGAATTCACTTATCTGGCTTGGTGAAGATAGTGGGTTACAACATAAATGGGTTGACGAAAATGTGATTAATGGAGTTAAATATTCTTACACTATTGTTTCATATGATAGAGGTACTGAAACGCTTTTTTCTTTAGAAGGAACGAAAGGAGATGGCCCAGATGTTCCAAATTTCATTAATATTGTTCCTACTCCTAAAGCAATGAATGCTATACCTGCAGAAATAGAATCATTTATACATACATCTGGCACTGGTGAAGGAAATATAAATATAGAAATTATTGATGATAGTGAATTAACTGACTATGAATATAAGATAACTTTTGAAAACACACCAGCGACACATTTTACAATTACTCGTGTTGATAATGAGGAAACAGAACTTTTTGTATCTCATGAAATTAATGGTGAAGAAACACCAACAAAAGATGGAATAAGTGTTAGTATTACAACTGATTCACAATTGGGTGGCTTAAAATCTATTACAGATACCGAAGGTAATAGTGTTGAAGGAATTAGTAATGTAGTAGATAGTTCATGGTATGTATCCGCTAATTTATTCCCGTCGGCTGATACATTATCAAAAACTACAAGTTACTCAATTCAATTTAGCAATGAGGATAAGAGTCTCGCATATTCTTGGGGTATTGGAAGTTCATCGGTGGCTTCTTTTGAAACTCCTTTTTCTATTGTAGATTTAACAAATAATAGAAAAGTGTGTTTTGAAGTTCAAGATGTAAATGGAAATAATCAATGGGAAAAAGGGGAAACAATTTTTATTACACGTGTACCTTATCCTGATCCACCTCCTACTATTGGTTCTCTAAATCCAGCAGATGATGTAAAAGAATTTGCTTATCAAGTTGTAATCAATAATGCACCAAATGGAGATTTAAATATTCTTCCCAAAGTGGGAACTGTGATAAATCTGAATAGCTATAATCCTCTTACGGAAGTAGATGAATTCCATTTTAATCTCAAGCCAACTTCATATACTCCAAGTAAAATTGATTTAAGTAAAGTACGAGTTGTTCCTAATCCATACATCGTTGCTTCAATATATGAATCGCAACAAAATGTTCGTGAAATACAATTTATGTATTTACCAAAAGAGTGTACGATTTATATATATACTATGTCAGGAACATTGGTTAAAACATTATACCATAATGATGGTAGTGGTTCCATTAGTTGGAATTTATTAAGTGAATGGAATCAAGCACTAGCTTATGGAGTTTATTTCTTTGTTGTAGAAGATCCTCAAGGTAACAAATACACTGATAAATTTGCTTTAATTAAATGAGGTTTTCAGAATGAGATTTTTCTATACTTTTTTAATAGTATTAATAGCAGTTAGTTTTAGTACAGGACAAGAAACTAATAAATCAGGAACAGCTGCTGCACAGTTTCTTAAAATTGGAGTTGGCGCAAGAGCAACGAGTATGGGAGAAGCTATAGTTGGTTTGGTTGACGATGCAACAGCTACTTATTGGAATCCTTCTGGGTTAGTTGGTGTAAAGAAAATTACATTAGTGGCCAACTTTACTGACTGGTTCTTAGATGTTAATCATCAAAATTTTGCACTTGTTTTTCCCATTGATCAATCACAAAATATTGCAATAAGTGCTACAATTTTGAATATGGGGGAAATGGAAGTTACAAATGAAAGAAATCCTAAAGGTACAGGATACTTTTTTAATGCTTCTGATATATCAATTGGACTAACATATGCTGTTCAGATTGTTGATTTTTTCTCTTTTGGTGTTACAGCTAAATATATAACACAAAATATTTATAATGAATCTGCATCAGCTTTTGCAATTGATTTAGGAACTACATTAACAACTGGATTTAAAGGAATCAAAATAGGAATGTCCTTTCTTAACTTTGGTTCAGAAATGCAATTAGAAGGACCAGATTTACAAAAATCGTATGATCAGAATCCAAACAATGCAACTAATGTAGGTGTTGTTAGTAATTTAGCAACAGAATCGTGGGGTTTACCGCTTATTATTAAAGTTGGTATTGGATGGGATATAATAAGTAATACAGATGCCTTAATGTGGAGTGAAATGCATAAGTTAAAATTTGGTATAGATGCTAATCATCCTATGGATGCTCCTGAATACTTATCAATTGGTACTGAATATGGGTGGCACAATATAGTCTTTTTGAGAGGGGGATATAGTTTTAATAATGGCGAAGAAAGAGATTATTCTTTTGGCGGTGGTTTACGTTGGGCTATATCGAATAGTTTCATTTTTAATTTTGACTACGCATATGTTAATTATCAGAGAATGGGGGCCATTCATAATATTACTGTCTCTGTAGGCTTATGAGGATTTATTATTCATTTAATGCTGAGAAAAATCAATAATGATGCCTGAAATATTTTATTTTATTTTAATGATCGTTGCATTTATTCTTTGTGCAATGTGGGTTAAGCTACCCATAGGAATCTCACTAATTATTTCTTCTATTGTTGGAGCGCTTGTTGCGGGTTATGGTATTCCAATTCGTCATCTCGTTGAGGGAACTTTTGCGTATCTTGATCCAATACTAATAATCACAACTGCTTTGATATTTATGGAAGCGTTGCGTCGCTCAGGTGCTTTAGGTAGCATAAGTACTCTAATTATTACTAAGATGCATAACAGACCATTCTGGTTGATTATTCTTATAACTGTTTTCATAATGTTTCCGGGGATGATTACAGGGTTATCTACTGCAACGGTACTAACTACTGGTGCATTGGTTGCTCCGGCTTTAATTCTTTTAGGTATTCCACATGTTACAGTTGCAGCAATGATAGCAATGACTGCAATTTATGGTATGATTGCCCCACCAATTAATGTACCGGCAATGATAATTGGTGGAGGTGTTGATATGCCCTATATTGGTTTCGATTTACCACTTCTTTTTGCAACCATGCCTTTAGCTTTTGGAGTGAATTTAGCTTTGGGATATAAACATATTAGAAATGTGGATATTGAAAAAATAAAACCCAAACTATCAGAAAATTATTTTCCTAAATATGGGTGGATACTTTATACTCCTTTGTTTATTGTTGTAATATTATTACTTGGTGTTAGAATTTTCCCGGAAGTATTTCCTAATCTTGGAGTCCCATTAATATTTATGATAGGAAGTATTATAACTTTATTTACTGGGAAGAAAATTAATTATTTTAAACTATCACATACTGCTATTAAGGATGCTTTACCTGTTCTTGGAATTTTAATAGGTGTTGGTATGTTTATTCAAATAATGACACTTAATGGTGTACGAGGAATGCTTGTAATAGAAAGTTTAGGAATGCCATCATTTTGGCGATATCTAAGTATGGGAATAATGATCCCATTATTTGGGGCTGTATCAGCATATGGTTCTGCTTCAGTATTAGGTGTTCCATTTTTGTTGTCATTTTTGGGGCAAAACGAAATTATTGTTGGTTCTGCGTTATCATTGCTAACAGGCTTAGGTGATTTAATGCCTCCAACTGCCTTAGCTGGTATATTTGCAGCTCAAGTTGTTGGAGAAAAAAACTATTTCAAAGTGTTAAAAATAACTTTTATTCCAGCTCTTGCTACAATAGTTTGGGCACTTGCAATGATATTTTTTGCTAATGAGCTGGGTCGGTTTTTATAAATAATATTTTGGTGTTAGATGTTAATTAAAATTATATATCAAATAATTATACTCTTTATAATAATAGTTATAGTATATGATGTTTTTAAAGAAAAATCTAAAATGATGAAAATAACTGGTGCATTACTTTTAATACCACTTATTTTAAGGTTTTTGATGATTAAATAGTTTTATGATTTTATGATAAAAAATATGATAAAATTTATGACAAAAAATATATTCGCAATATTGTCGCTTCTTTTTACAGTTGTCATTTTAATTATTTCTGCAAATGAATTTCTGGATCAGCATAATGCTCAACCGCTTTATCCTTCAAAAGCATTAACAAAAATTGAAAAATTAAGCAAATACAACCCTTATCTGATGGGAACAAATGGTGATACCGACATCTATATTTTTGAGGGGAAAGAGCCAGGTGGAAAAACTTTAATTCTTGGTGGTACCCATCCAAATGAGCCAGCTGCTTATATAACTACGTATTTGATGCTTGAAAATATTTCTGTTAGCAAGGGAACAGTAATAATTATTCCCAGAGCAAACAACAGTGCTTTTACGCATACTGATCCTCAAGAAGGAAATCCGAAGTATTTTCATATAAAAGGTAAAAATGGTTTAAGAAAATTCAGATATGGTTCTAGAGTTACGAATCCTGTCGATCAGTGGCCTGATCCTGACATATATTTACATTATCCATCCGGACAAAAATTAGCTGGTTCAGAAACAAGGAATTTAAATCGATCTTATCCAGGTATAAAAGATGGAACATTAACTGAGCGCATTGCATTTGCGATAGTAGAACTAATTAAAGAAGCTAAGATTAATTTGGCTTTTGATTTACACGAAGCTGCTCCAGAATATCCTGTTGTTAATGCTATGGTCAGTTCAGAACGGAGTCAAGATATTGCATCGGAAGCAACTATGGAATTAGAATTTGAGGGATTAAATTATTCCTTAGAACCCTCACCATATAATTTTCATGGTCTTAGTCATAGAGAATGGCAAGATTTTACGGAGACTTTTCCAATATTGTTAGAAACAGCAAATCCTATACAAGGGAGGTTACGTGGTAGAACAGATGAAGCTTTATTGCTTACTGGTAAGGACAAAATGTATCTAAAAGCTGTTGCACTTGGAGAGTTACATGTTCCATACGATAGTACCGGTATTCCAATTCGATTACGGGTAGGAAGACATATTGCGGCAGTGACAAAAATTATTGAGGTTTTTTCGAATAACTATCCAAATAAAGCCATTTATATTTCATCTATACCAACTTATGATGAAGTAATGAGTTTTGGTTTAGAAAAGTATTTTAATTAAAATAATAAAGTGAGGTGAATTATGAAACAATTTCTAGCTATACTTTTAATAGTCTTTATGAGTAATATTCTTTTTCTTGATGCACAAAGTAACGACACAGATAAATTTCATGCTGAAGATCCTGTATTAATTACTAGCTCGGGACAAAGTTCAGATGTATTAATGGTTAAAATATTAGCTAAAAAATCTTCACTTAATTATAAACTTGAAAAACTAGCTACTCCAGAAATGATTAAGGATATTAAAAGCTTAATTATTGTTTCAGGAGGAAGCACAAAAGGACTAGGTGCTGCTAAAATTGATAAAGAAGAGGAATATGCTAGAACAGAAAAAGTTATTAATAAAGCTAAAGAAAAAGGTATAAAAATAATTGCCATTCATGTTGGTGGAAAATCTCGCAGGGGTGCGTTATCAGATTATTTTAATAAGTTAGTAGCTGAAAATGCAGACCATATTATTGTTGTAAGTAGTGGTAACGAAGATGGATTTTTTACAAATATAGCAAAGGAAAAAGGAATTGGAATTGATAGTACTGAAAAGATAGTACTAATTACCGATATCCTAAAAAGAATTTATAATAAAGAATAAAAAGAATTAAATGAAAAATATTAGCATTTTACAATTTGTAAGAGAATAAAGAGTCAAATTATGAAAGGTTTAACATTAAGAATATTGTTTCTGTGTTTTTCATTAATTTATTTTAATTCTATAGCATCAACCATTGGAATTGCCACAGGTAACAAAACAGTTGATGGAAGACCATTACTTTTTAAAAACAAAGACCGTGTAGATAACTATCCATCAGATGTAAATTATTATGATGGAGGTAGTACATATTATAGCTATGTATTTCAACAAAATGATGGACAAGATCATACTCGTGCCAGAATGGGAATAAATACAGTTGGTTTTGGTATAGTTTATTCCGACAGTGAAAATCTGGAAGGTGCTTCTATTGGTCCATATGGTTCGCAGTTAACGGCAATTGCACTTAAAACTTGTGCAACTATTGATGACTTTCGTAATCTTCTAAATGAAACTAATGGAGCACGAAAAGCTCACAATCATTTTGCTGTTATTGATTCTACAGGTAAAGGCTCCATGTTTGAAGTCAGTGGGTATAGTTATGTTGAAATTCCCGTAATTGACAGTATAGGTACAATGGCAAATACTGCTAAGTATCATCCCGATAGAGGAGATCCTGCTGCAGGAAGTACATCACCTCAAAGGGAAGCTCGTGCAAATTATTTACTTACTCATGGACCGCAAGAAGGACTAAGCTATCGGTATTTTACCGATGAAATCATAAAGGATTTTTGTGAAACTCAAGAAGATGAAGATAGTATGCCAGTTGGGCAATATTATACAAATCCAGTCTTGTCACGTTATAAAACAGCAGCTGGATCTGTTATTAAGGGGATTTTACATGGTGATAGTATTTTAGTGGAAAGTGCTATGTGGCTTTGTTTAAGTGAGCCGTCTTTAACAATTGCGCTTCCTTTTTTTACTAATGTTTCAGAAATTCCACCATTTATTCGTTCGGGTGCAAGTGGTGACGGAATGGCTGGCTCTTCTGACAAAGTAAGACAGTTGGTGTATAATTATGCCGGCGGAAGGTATTCTGATAGATATGCAGATACATATGATTTATTAAGGATAAGAGAGCATACTTTTAAAATTCAGGATAGTTTATTTAATAGTTATGAAGAGCATTTAACAGACTGGTTGGGACAATCTCCTGAGGTTGCTGCTGATAATATGAAAGATTGGATGTATGATATAGATACGTGGGCGAAAAGCAAATATGATTCGTTAATAATAATTTTGGATGTCAATGATATTAAGAATCCAAATATAAAGTCGTTTGAACTTAAGCAAAATTATCCCAACCCATTTAATTCTATGACAAAAATTAAATATTCAATTCCACAGAAACAAAATGTAAAATTATCTATTTACGATTCCTTGGGTAAATTAGTAACCATATTGGTAGATAAAGAGCAAAGTAGTGGGAAATATGAGGTTGTCTTTAATGCATCTTCTCTTTCTAGTGGCGAATATTTTTATAAATTAGAAATTGATGGTTATATTAAAACGAAAAAAATGATATATCTTAAATGACCGATTTTAGAAAAGTTAAAATATTATTTATAGTTCCCCTATTATTCTTTTGGACATTTAATCTTCTTGCTCAAGAAGTTACTAAGATTGATACATCAAGTAAAGCAATAATTGTTGCTGCTCATCCGGAGGCAGTAAAAGTTGGACTTCAAATGTTGAAAAGTGGAGGTAATGCTGTTGATGCCGCAGTAGCAACTGCTTTTATGATTGGTGTTGTTGAACCACATGCATCTGGCTTGGGTGGTGGTGGTGGAATGTTAATATATTTAAAAAATGATTCTTCATTCCATTATATTGATTATTATATGCAGACATCACTACATCCTGATACAAATTATTCGCGTAAAGATATTTATACAGCTCGTTCTATTTGTGTTCCAGGAACTCCCGCTGGTCTTCTTAAAGCTCATAAGTTATTTGGTAAGTTATCGTTGCAAATTATTCTTAAGCCTGCAATAAATGTAGCAAGAAACGGATTTGTTGTTAGTGAGAAATTTTATACTAATATATTAGATAAGTTAGATGTAATAATTTCAAATCCAGAAACGCAAAAATTATTTTTTAAAGATGATTTCCCATTTGAAATTGGAGATACTATTACTAACCCGGAATTAGCAAATGTTTTGGAGAAATTAGTAACTGATGGTGTTGATTATTTTTATCATGGAGAATTTGCAGAAAAAGCGTCTAAAGCAATTCAAAATGCTGGAGGATATTTAACAAAAGAGGATTTTGAAAATTATAAACCCTTAGTAAAAAAACCAGTTAAAGCTTCATATAGAAATTATGACGTTTTTTCTTCTCCACCGGCTCAGTCTGGTACTACAATGTTGGAAATACTAAATATTTTTGAGAACAAGACTATAACTAGTAACTATTGGAATTCAGAAACGATTCATTTATTTTGTGAAGCAAGTAAACGAGCTGATGCCGATAGATATATATTCCTTGGTGATCCGAGAACCGTTAAAATTCCAATAGATGGTTTGCTGAGTCAAGAATATGCTAATGAAAGATATAGCGACATTGATTTAAGTAATATTAAGTATAGAGATAATAAAGAAATTCCGGCGGGAAATCCGTGGAAATATGAAGGAAATAATCAATCTGAATTAAATAATTTTTTTGATGAAGAAGGTGGTCATACTACTCATATCTCTGTTGTTGATAAGGATGGAAATGCGGTTTCATTGACCCAAACAATAGGAATGTTTTTTGGTAGTGGTTTTACTTCACAAGGTGTTATTTTTAATTCAGCAATGTCGATATTTTATAAAAAACCTTCTCCAAACTATATTGCACCCAAGAGACGTCCACTAACCACAATAAGTCCCACAATCGTAATGAAAAACGGAAAACTATCAATGGTATTAGGAACTCCCGGAGGTGGACGAATATTTAATGTTATTGCTGAGAAAATAATAGAACTAATAGATTTTAAGATAAGTCCTTTAGATGTAATGTTAAATCCTCGTTTTAATGTAAGGATTAGTTCTAAGTATTTGTCGATGGAAAAAGGTTTTGATAGTGATATAATTAATAAATTAGAAAAAATGGGTTACCATATTAAATTATATGGTAATCTGGATGCACATTTTGGAGGAGTTCAACTAATTTATTTTAATGACAAGATAAAAAAATTTATTGGAGTTTCTGATCCTCGGCGTGATGGCGGTGTTTTAAGTATTGATTAAATTGAGGGAAAAATAAGATGAAAATAATTATAAAAGTATTACTAATATTATTCCAAATATTTCTTTTTCAATCAAATGTTGTGGCACAAGAGCTTGAAGAATGTACAATTGGTGTTGCTTCAGGAAAGGCAACAAGTGACGGTCGTCCACTAATTTGGAAAACCAGAGATAATTCTTCAGCTCCGAATAATGAACTTGTTTATAATACATCTTTTGACCTAAAGTTTCTTGAAATTGTAACAGCTGGTAAAACATATGCGTGGATGGGTGTAAATGAAAATGGATTTGCAATACTTAATTCGCTTGCTTCTGATTTGCCAACTGGAAGTACAGGTTTTAGTAACGGGGCTTTAATGCGTGAAGCACTTGGAACTTGCTCAAGTATAAGTGAATTTCAAGATTTCCTTGATGAAACAAATACAACTGGACGAAAAACTCATGGAAATTTTGCTGTGTTAGATAGTTCTGGAGAAGCTGCACTTTATGAAATTGCTGGGACAACATATTGGAAATATAATGCAGATGATTCTTTAGTAGCACCGGAGGGATATGTTATTAGGACAAACTTTGCATTAAATGGAGATGGAAGCGGTAGCGGTTATGAAAGATTTGAAAGATCAGCAGACTTAATTCATACATTTTACAGGGGTGACACACTAAATTATAATAGTATTCTTAAGTATCAAATGAGAACTTTTTCAGATTATGATGGTCAAGGAGTTTCTGTTCCTTACCCAAACGAATGGACTTCTGGACGTCCATACGGATATATTTATACAGATGTAAGTATCTGTAGAGCAGCATCTGTTTCTGCTACGGTTATTCAAGGGATATTACCTGGAGAATCAGAAAAACTTACCACAATGTGGACTATGCTCGGACAACCAGCGGCGTCAATTACAGTTCCATATTGGCCGGTTGGAGAAACTCCAGAAAAAGCTAACGGAAGTTCTACTGCTCCATTATGCGATATTGCTTTACAAATTAAATCTGTTCTTTTTGATTATCCGGATAATTCAAGTTATATAGATTCTTATAAATTATTAGATGGTGAAGGTAATGGTCTCTGGACTGAAACTTTTCCAGTTGAAGATTCAATTTTTTCCTCGGCAGAAAAGTTACTTAGCAGTTGGCGAACAGGAGAGTTTACAGTTGATGATCTTTTAACTACCGAAGAAAACTTTGCGGACTTAGCTTATGAGGCATTAAATAAAGCATACAATAATTTAATAACAGATGTTGAAATGCCTATATTGAGTGAGGTACCAAGCAAGTATATGTTAAACCAGAACTATCCGAACCCATTTAATCCAAGTACTACAATTGAATATTCATTACCTAGTTCTGGATATGTAACTTTGAATATTTACAATTTGTTAGGAGAAAAAGTTATAACATTAGTAGATAAAGCAATGAAAGAGGGGGTACATTCAGTTACATGGATTGCTGATCATCATTTAACAAGTGGTGTATATATTTATAGAATAAATGTTAGTGGAGATAAAGAATTTACAGCATCAAAAAAACTTATTCTTTTAAAATGATATATGACTAATAAAATAAGGAGTTGTTTTGAAACAAAGTTGTGATACTATTATTGTAAATTATAGAAAAGATGTTTTTTCATTTTTGCTTTTAGCATTACTCTATTTCTTAATAAGTACAAATCTCTATTCGCAAGATGTAGTAGCAAAAAACGGAATGGTTGCAAGTGCTCATCCGTTAGCTTCTAATGCAGGATTGCAAATTTTGGAGGAGGGTGGAAATGCTATTGATGCAATGGTAGCAACGGCTTTTGCCTTAGGTGTTGTTGAACCAAATGCTTCAGGGATTGGTGGTGGTGGATTTATGACTTTTAAATTAGCATCAAATAGTAATGGTGTAACTATTGATTTTAGAGAAACTGCACCAGCAAAAGCAACCCCAGAACTTTATTATAATAATGAAAAATCATTCAAAGCACTTGTTCATAGTGGGGAATTATCTATAGGTGTACCGGGGACTGTAGCAGGGCTTTCGTTAGCTCTTAAAAAATATGGAACGATGAGTTTAGCGCAAGTTCTTAAACCAGCTATTAATTATGCACAAAATGGATTTAAAGTTTCAGAAAAACTATCGAATATGATTGTAGAAGCATATGATGTGATTTCTGAAAATGAAGCAACATCTAAAATATACTTACATGATGATTTGCCAATTATGGAAGGTGAAACAATTAAAAATCCAGATTTAGCTAATTCATTGATAAAACTTGCAAATAAAGGTCCTGAAGTTTTTTATACTGGAGAACTGGCTGAAAAAATAGCTTCAGAAATGAAGAAAGGGAATGGAATAATTACTATAGAAGATTTAAAAAACTATAAAGCAGAAATAAAACATCCGGTTATTGGAACTTATCGAGGTTATCAAATTATTTCAACAGCTCCTCCGTCTGGAGGTGGAACACATTTGGTCGAACTTCTAAATATACTTGAAAATTATAATTTAAGTTCTTTTAAGCATAATGGTTTTGAATATATACACTTATTGGCTGAAGCCATGAAGATTGTACTTGCTGATAAAGCTGTAAATATGGCTGACCCTAATTTTTATTCGGTTCCTGTTGAAGAGATTACTAGCAAAGCGTATGCCGATAAAGTGCGAAAGTATATTAATTTAGAAAAAGCTAGCTTTGAGTACAAAGCAAAAAGTATGCTTAGTAGAGAATCTAATAGCACTACACATTTATCTGTTGTTGATAAAGATGGAAATATTGCGGCTCTTACACAAAGCATTAATCATTGGTTTGGTTCTGGAGTTACAGTAGCAGGAACAGGAATATTGTTAAATAATCATCTTGGTGATTTTTCGAAGAAATCAGGTAGCCCGAATTCAATTGAACCGAATAAAAAACCAGTGAGTAGCATTGCGCCAACAATTGTATTAAAAGATGGGAAATCATTCCTTACAATTGGAACTCCCGGAGGTTCTAGAATTATTGGGGCACTAGCGCAAATAATAATAAATATTATTGATTTTAAGATGAGTATTGATGATGCTATAGAAGCTCCGCGTGTGCATGCTTTCAATGGTATATTGCATGTTGAAGGAAGAATCGATTCTAATGTTGTAAAAGAGTTGAGAAAACTTGGTCATAATGTAAAAGTTCATCCTGACTATGATAATTATTTTGGAGGAGCACAAGGTGTAATGATTGATCCTAAAACACATGTATTAAAAGGGGGAGCAGATTCAAGACGCGACGGTGTAGCAGTTGGTTATTAATAAATTAGAGATTTTAAATTGAGGTTAAAATGAGAACAATGATAAAGTATTTGTATAGTGTATTAATAATATTATTTATATCTAGTTGTCAAACAAATACACCCCAAAAATCTTTTGATCAGTTACTAAATGAATTCTTTCAGAAAGATAGTGTAAGAATAGTAGTTACTGATTCTGGTCTAGGTGGCGTTTCCATTGCTGCTGATGTTGTAAAAAGAATGAAAAATTCAGGAGTTTTTAAAAATGTTGATGTTATATTTTTTAATGCACAACCACATAAGCGCTCAGGCTATAATTCAATGAAAACAACTGAGCAAAAAGTAGAAGTATTTAACAATGCACTTAAAGCGATGGAAGAGCATTTTCATCCTGATCTTCTTTTAATTGGATGTAATACTTTATCTGTTTTATATGATTATACTGAGTTTTCAAAAACTGCAAAATTTCCTGTAGTTGGAATTGTTGGGACAGGTGTTGATCTGATTAAACAAAAATTGGATCAAGATAAGAATTCGGATGTAATTATTTTTGCAACAAAAACAACGGTTAAACAAGGCCAACATAAAAAAGGGCTTATTAAGTTGGGGATAAAGGAAAGCAATATTTATACACAAGCATGTCCAAAGTTAGCTGGAAGAATTGAACGAGGGCCAGATAGTGATACTACAAAGTCCCTTGTTAATATTTATGTAAAAGAAGCATTGCAAAAATATAAAAATAATGGCAATCCTCTTTATGTAAGCTATAATTGTACACATTATGGCTATGTCGATACTTTATTCAAAGAAGCTTTTAAGAGGAATGGTGTTAAGGTTAAGGAGTTTTTGGATCCTAATCCATTAATGGCTGATTTTATATTTACACCCGATCATCTCAATCGGTTTAAGGATACTAAAGTATCTGTAAGGATAGTTTCACAACCAGAATTATCACCAGGCAAAATAGGAGCAATATATAGTCTAATAGAACCAATATCTCCTGAGACAGCTGAAGCATTGATGGAATACGAATATACTCCCGATTATTTTGAATGGGAGTCAATAGCAAATAAAAAATAAAATATGAAATTAAAATCCATAATATATCTGTTATTGGTTGTTGTAAATGTTGGATGTTCATCGTCGTACAATTTAACCAATAAAGCACAAAAAGTAATTAATGATTTCTCTAACATTAAGAGTACAGAAAAATTAGAGTTGTTAGATGGAACCCCTTACTCGACACCAGCATTTATTTTTGATTCTAAGAAAAGCGGTAAAACTGTAATGATACTTGGTGGTACACATGGAAATGAACCAGCTGGTTATGAAGCTGCACTAAGAATATTGAAACTTCTTGAAAGAAATCCACCAAAGAATGGGAAGGTAATTGTAATACCCCTTGCAAATCGTCAAGCTGATAAAAACTATGAAAGGCGTATTCCAGTTCCTAATGAAGTAAAAGATATCGAACGTGGTAATCTTAATAGATGTTATCCGGGAGATAAAAATGGTTTACCAATGGAAAAAATGGCTTACGAAATAACTGAAATAGCTAAAAGAAATAAAATTGATGTTTTTATTGATTTACATGAAGCAAGATATTTTCACTTAAATACTCCTAAGGAAAGCAAAAGGGAAAAAGGTCTGGGCCAAACTATTATTTATTATCCGAATGAAGAATCATCATGGCTAGTAATGAATTTATTGGATAATATTAACGAAAATATTGATGATCCAAATGAGAAATTTTCTGCTGTAGAACAACCAATTATGCATAGTGCAGCTTGGTGGGCTGGTAAAGAATTAAACATAGCAGCATTTACTTTTGAGACAATGCGTAAGTTGGATTTGGAAAAAAGAATATACTTTCATATTCAACTTGTTAAAATAGCATTAGAGAAGTCAGATATTTGGTAATAGTTAATCCAATTTTTTATAGATAGTGATATATACAATTGATGCAACTAAAACTATTAATAATAATGTAATTATTAGTCTTGATTTTTTTTTAGTAAAATATAAATCTGATTCTCCAAGTTTATAATTTTTATACGGAGTTAAATCTATTCCATTTTCTAAAGCTAAATCTTTAATATTTAATATATGAATAATGGGTGTCTTATTTCTGTTTATTATATGTATAAGACCAAAACAATCTGAGGGACAATTACATTTTAAAATATTTTTTATAAGTCCATGCGGTAATTGCATACTGCATGGTATAATTCCCAATGCTGCTTGATTTCCACCAATGTTTATGAATAATTTAAATGGCTTTTGTGAATTAATAAATTCTAATTTTTTAGTTATTGCCTCTGATAAATTCGATGGTGTATTGATATGTAAGGAATTTTTTTTAGCAGCATTTAACATTATTTCAAAACCATTTTCCCAGAATGAAGAACCGTTATCATCTTGCCCACCTGGAGTCGCATATATAGTTTTATGATGTATAATATTTTTGCTGAAAAGGAGAGTCTCAATATCCCAATAGGTTAATGAGGGAATATTAGCTCCAAAGCTTGAAGCCCCGATAGAGCTTATTATTATTGGGGTTAAACCATATACTTCGGAGGCAATTATAGAAGCAATACTTAATGCGGGGAAAGATCCTGATAGATGAATAATTATTTTATCTCCTTTTTTTAATTCAAGTTCATCAAACCATCGAACAAATAATGCAGCAAAATCTGGATTGGTAGAAGTTTGTTTCGCTTGTAAATCTCCAAGTGTCGTAGTAATAGGTGAAAATTCAATGCCGATAAAACCTGATAGTAAAGGATCATGTTGTAAATCTATTTTTATATTATTTGTTATACGATATTTACTTAGAATATTCTCAGCTTCAACCATTTTATTCGCAGCAATGAGCATCATTTCTTTTTTCTTATGTGGAGTTTTTACTTCGGTTAGTTGAACTATTAGAATTGTCGATATAGCATAAAGAGAGATAATAAATAATTGTTTAAATGATATCTTAATTTCTGGTAGTATTTGTTTTTGTTTGAGTAATATTTTCATTCTAATAAATTATATTCAAGATTAAATAAACTATGGAAACTACAATAATCATTGCCATTATCGTTTTCCCAACTCCTTGTTTAAAAAATTCGTTAGCAATTATTCCTGGTATAATATAACCAATTGCTTGAAGTTCAATTCCTGGATCAGGTAAAAATAAATTAGAGTAGTCCAAACTAGATCGAATTAAAAATCCTACTAAAATCATTATAAAGAAACGCCTTTTCCCGAAAATAATAATTCTATTAGAAAGCAAATAAACGAGTCCATATGTAATTAAGCTGACTATGAGAGTGATTATTATTCTTATTGGATTGTTTATAAATAGTGCTAAGTAACCAGGGACGATTATTCCTCCGGCAGTAAGTCCACTAATCTCGAAAAAGATAAAACCAGTTGTTATACCAATACCAAATGCAGCAACTAACATATTATATGATTTCCTTTTTACTATTGCTTAATTCTTTAAATTTTGAAGTGAGTAGCTCTGTCTTCTTATGATTCCCAATACAATATAATATTGAGTTTTGTAGTAGTTTGTTTTTAAGCATCAAAATAATTCCCTTTTGAGTTGTTAACAATAGGTTATCTACTATAAAGTTGTTCTGAATAAAAAATTTTCTTGCTAAATATTTTCCATCTCCAAATAACCAGATTCTGGAATTGGAATAATGCTCTGATATATAATCAACAAATTCTTTTGTTCTTAAAGGTCTATCAATTCTAGTATTGAAAATAAAAATAATATTTTCTTCTTCTGTAGAATTTTGTAAGTATTTTACAAATTTGTGAAATGTTCTAACATCATTTACAGAAAACAAATTCCAAACAGTAACACTGTTTTCATGAATGTTCAGTTTTATTTTTTTACTTATTAATTCCCACTCTTTTAGGAATCGTTTTTTTGCAATTTGTATATCTATTCCAATAAGTTGAACAAGTTTTTCTATTACTTCCCAACTTTCTTTAACAATACTATATGGTATGTTGTTAATATTATTATAACTTAATTCAATGCTTTTACAAATTTCAATATTTTTTGTTTTTAAATTTATGTCTTGTAATTGATTAGAAACCTGCTCTGTTATAATGAGAGTTGATTCTGGATGAACACACTGAAGTATTGTTAAAGTGTTTTCTTCAATACTAGTCCCCATTATTTCTTTGTGATCAGGTAGTATGTTTGTAATTATTGTATAATTTGGTTTGAGTATCACTTTACCAAGTATGCTCTGATTTTCGGAATGTAATGCCATGCATTCCATAATTATTGCATCAGGTTTTGTTTTAGAAATATCTATGAGCAATTTTATATTTTCTTTTATACTGGGGGGCGAAAATCTTTTTATTAGTTTTAATGATCCATCTGGCTTTAATAATATAGGATCATCACCTGTTATTTTAGCAAAAACGGTTAGTCCATTTTTTTTAAGAATTTCATAAAGTAATTTTACTGTAGTCGATTTACCTCGTGTTCCGTTTATAATTATTCTGATAGAAATCTTTTTTATAGAAGTAGATAATTTGAGGTATTCAAAGATTAAATATAAAAAAATAGAAATTGTTATAATTGAATAAAACAATACCATATTATGACGGGAATAAAATTATTAACAAGTTTTAAAATGAAATAATTTGAGTAATGATAACACAAAATAGTAAAATAGCTAGTAAAAGTCTCTTGTGTAAAATGTTTTTAATATAAATTACTGCTGTCAAAATACTTTTATAAAACTATTACTACAGAATAATGCATGCACTATTTCCTATCCCACGGAAGCGTGATAGTGATTGGGGATATTCTTGGATCCCAATTGTTGGTCCGATAATCGGAGCTGCTTTGGCTTCCGGAGTTTATATGATTCTCGTTTAAATTGTATCAGATATAAAGAGAATAATCTTTTTTGTTAAGTAAACAGTCACTAAATTTATTCTAAATGTTTTTTGACAACTTTTCTTTTATTTCAGAAGCATCATCTTCTTCGTATCAACAAAATTATCAGTTTGTCCATCCAAAGGGATAGCTTGAATTCTATAAAAGTAAACACCGCTTGATGTCTGGGAATTGATTGATGAAGCTTCAAATGTAACCTCATAATACCCTTGAGGTTGTTCCTTATTAACAAGAGTTGCTACCTTTCTTCCAAGGAGATCAAATACCATTAAAGTTACGTGGCTTTGCTTAACTATTGAATAATTAATTTTCGTTGTTGGATTAAACGGATTCGGGTAATTTTGAGATAAGTGATAATTAGTTGGCGATTCAACTATTGTTTTTTGAGACACACTATTTGGAGAATTAAAAAACTTTAAAATTTCAGATGCAAAAATATTGCGATTAGTTTCGGGATATATTGTTTCAAAAGGAAATCCGAGTGAAATTATTTTACCAGGTTTGTCTCCACCGGGAAATAAACCTTCGAACAACAAACCTGCATAACCGCTTTGTGTATCTAAGGCAGCATATTTAATGAACCCTTTACTACCTTGGGATTCCAGAATAACATCCGGCCATTTTACATCATAAGTACCATGTGAACCATTATCAAAGAAAAAAGAAGTGGGATTATAAATATAATCATTTTCCACTAATTCTACTTCGTAATAGGTGCTGGAAGTATTATATGGAGCATCTGTTGCGAATTGCATCTTCAAAAAATTCCGTATAAAATATTTATCATTCGATGAACCTTTATAATCAAGGTCCCATGCAATTTCGCTGCCAGTTACAAGTAGGTTACCACCGTTTATCAAGTAATTGGAAACTATTGATTGTTCTGTACTATTAAATGATTCATCGGCAGTACTTTCTTCTCCTAGAATATAATCAACAATTGGATAATCATTTAAATTAAAAAGTCCGTTTATAATTGCTTCATTAGTTGCTGAATTAAAACTAACAGCGTTGTAATAAAATGCTGATCCATGTTGACGAATAAAATCATATGTATTTCCGTCTGTGCTTCTATCAAAAGCATTTACGATCAATAGATTCAATGCCATATTAGAAGAGGGAATTCCAGCTAATACTTCAGAATAACCCGATTCACCTATTTGATTAACAGCTTTCAACTTTAAATAGTAAATTGAATTTTCCGATAGGTCATTAATCGTTAAATCTTCTGCGGATAATTCAATTGGGTCGTTAAAATCAATGCCATTGTTGCTCAAATATATTTTATACGATGTTACATTTGAATCAGGTTCCAAAAGAATTTTCAAACTATTTGCCCCGAGGTTGATAACACCAAATGATATTGGCTTATCCGGAATACCTGGAATCTTCAGATAGCTAGGTTGTTCCATTGCGCCGGTTTCGTCACTCAGAATTTTATAAAGTTTGTCATCCATTAAAATATTCTGATATATGGCCAAGCTGTCATCAATAAGCATTTCGCTATTTATAAATCTTATTCCATGACTATAATCAACATAAGTATTTAAATGTCCGCTGTAGAGCGGTTGAATTGGTTCTCCATTCAGTTGATGCCATCCGTAAATTACAACATGATTTGCTGATGAAGGATCAACAATTCTATTACTTATCACTACATCTTTTTTTATCCCTCCCACTAATTGCCCCAATATTGCATTAGCAGCTCTACGCTGAGCTTCAATATCATTATTGTGTTCAACAAACTTTGATACCTTTACACTCTCATCACTCCAAGGGTAGGTTACTGGCGCCAGTTTTATTTCGGAATTAACATAAATGTTGTTAACAAGTTTTCTTGTCGGCATTGCGGCGCCAAATAGGTCTGCTAATTTTTGTGCGGTTATTGGACCCATTGGAATTCTACAAAAATCTTCGTCTGAACCTATTGCTAAATAATCAGGCATTACCTCATAATTTACTGTATGAGCAACTCCATCAGCATCATAAAAAGTAGCTTCTATTTTAGTGAGTGTTCTTAAAAAATTCGGGATATTTCCGTTTGATATCTCTTCGAATATTCTGTTTTCTCTTTCTTCAAAAGTTGAATTCATCACACTCTGCATAAACTCTGAACCGGTCATTGCATCCACGGGGCGGGGAGGAATATTTAATGAATTTAGATTGGCTATTTCTTTTTGTATCGTGTTTGAATAAGGTTGGTCTCCGTGACTTGTACCAAAAACTATTACATGCATTAATACATTAAGTAAAAGTAGGATAAAAAGAATTGTTTTTATTTTCATTATTAGACTAAGCTACTTTTTCGATTTGATTACAAAATAAAGAAAATAACTACTATTATTTTTAAAATATAGCTGGTACTAAAAATCTACCCAAGTTTTGTAACAATATTGTTTATCATATGGATTGAGAGTATTAACAAGATAGTGTAAATAAAAAAATTACTCCCTTTTTACTCCTCATTATCTTTAAAGACCAATTTGTTGATATCTTGTGAAAGTTTTTTCTGATTTGCGATAGTATAGTATTTTAGTGTTGTTGAAATATTCTTTGGTACATTGACGAGAGCCACTCTTTTGTTGAGGATAATAGAATGAGACTTCAAGTAACATTCCCGGAGCTTACTCTTAATGACGGAAGAAGTGATATTGCAATGAGTCTGTTTATCCACAATAGTTACGACGGTTCTGAAGGTGTTCGTATGTACTGGGGAGCAATAAGAGCAATATGCAGCAATGGGATGGTCTTCGGTGAAACCCTTGCAAAGTTCTACTCAAAGCATACTAGCGGAATTGTTGTGGAAAATCTTAAAGAACAGATTGAGGAGACTTACGATCAGATACCGGTTATAAAACAAAGGATAGAGATACTTCAGAACTTAAGTGTCACGAAAGAACTAACAGATAATATCACAGATAAGTTAGGTAAGAGTATTACAAAATATGTTGAAGAGCAAGAATACCCCGAAAGTCAATGGAAG
>Ga0256913_10000132_pt1 | contig 34264 bp, 31 predicted proteins | sample Axial_MatmetaG_FD_185970 | JGI IMG/M metagenome (GOLD analysis project Ga0256913, IMG submission 185970) | Deep-sea worm associated microbial mat communities from Axial Seamount, Juan de Fuca Ridge, Pacific Ocean - Axial_Mat | ecosystem: Environmental > Aquatic > Marine > Oceanic > Microbial... | reverse complement strand
TTCAGTAGTCGTCAAAAAATAAAAATATATTAGAAGAGGAGTTTGAAATTTAGGTAAAATTACCTTGTGAAAAAAAACAAACTCCAAAAGAATAATAGCATATTAGAAGAAAAAATCAAAGAGCAAAATAGATTTTTTCAAAAGTTCAGATTTAATATGAGTATTTTCCTTTATAGACTTGAATATCTCTTTCTAGTCCCCAAATTAGAATTAGGGAACTTATTGAAAAAGAGAGAACAAGATGTTCTATAGAAAATTAAATATTATCAATAATAGTATTAAGTGTAGCAGAAGGTCTCATAGCTTTTTGGGCTAACTCATCATTAGGATGATAATATCCACCAATATCTTGAGGTTTGCCTTCTATAGCTAATAATTCTTCAATAATCTTAGCTTCATTATCTTTTAGAGCCTGTGCAACAGGTGCAAATTTCTCTGCTAGTTCTGCATTTTCTCCGTTTGCTAACGCGTCTGCCCAGTATTGAGCTACAAAGAAATGAGATGCTTTATTATCAGGCTCACAACATTTTCTGCTTGGTGCTTTGTTATTGTCAAGGTAACTCTCATTGGCTTTATCAAGACCTGCTGTTAATGCTTCTAGTTTTTCATCAGAGTGTTTTCTACCAATAAATCTTAGTGATTCTGCAAGTGCCAAAATTTCTCCAAGACTATCCCATCTTAAATGACCCTCTTTTAAGAATTGCTCAACATGTTTTGGAGCTGAACCACCTGCACCTGTCTCATATAATCCACCACCTGCTAATAATGGAACAATAGATAACATCTTAGCAGATGTTCCAAGTTCTAGGATTGGGTACATATCTGTAAGATAATCTCTAAGAACATTTCCTGTTACGGCAATAGTATTTTTACCTTCTCTTACTCTTGCATTAGTAAATCTTGTAGCCTCTGCAATCTCCATGATTTGAATATCAAGACCATCAGTATCTAAATCTTTAAGATACTCATTTACTTTTAAAATCATCTGTGCATCGTGAGCTCTATTTTTATCTAACCAAAAAATAGTTGGAACTTTTTCAATACTTGCTCTCTCAACTGCAAGTCTTACCCAGTCTTTAATAGGAATATCTTTTGCTCTACTCATTCTCCAAATATCTCCAGCCTCACACTCGAAACTCATAAGAACTGTACCATCTTGGGCAGTAACAGTTACAGTTCCAGCTTCTGAGAGTTCAAATGTAGTTGGGTGAGAACCATACTCTTCTGCTTTTTGAGCCATAAGCCCAACATTTGCAACAGAACCCATTGTTGATACATTATATTGACCATTTGCTACACAATCAGCTACCATCTCATTATAGAACATACCATAAGTAGCATCAGGAATAACAGCCACACACTCTTTAGCATCACCATTTCTATTCCACTGTTTTCCACCCTCTCTTACCACTACAGGCATAGATGCATCAATAATTACATCATTAGATGCATTGAAATTTGTTGTTCCTTTATCAGAATTAACCATTGCAATTTCAGGACTATCAGACTCAACAACTGCTTGAAATGCCTCTTTTATCTCTGCCTCTTGTGCATGACCTGCTATCTTTTTCTCTAAGTCACTCATACCAAGATTTGGGTTGACATTAAGCTCTGCGAATGTCTCTGCATACTTATCAAATACCTCTTGGAAAAATACTGTAAAGGCATGACCAAACATAATTGGGTCAGAGATTTTCATCATAGTAGCTTTGAGGTGAATTGACCAAAGAACACCATTTGCTTTTGCATCTTCTATTGATTTAGCAATAAATGCTTTGAGTTTAGCCACAGACATAAATGTACCATCTAAAATTTCTTTCTCAAGTGCATCAATAGTTGCTAACTCATTTCCATTAAGGGCGATAGTTACTTTTTGTGCTTTATCTATAGTAACAGATTTTTCATTTCCATAAAAATCTCCATCTCCTGCCATATGTGCTACATATGCTTTTGAATTTTCTGAAAATGCTTTGAGTCTATGTGGATGTTTTTGTGCAAATCTTTTAACAGCTTTTGCTGCTCTTCTATCTGAATTTCCTTCTCTAAGAACTGGGTTAACTGCACTTCCTAGACAAGTATTATATTTTGCTCTAATTGCCTCTTCATCAGCATTTGCTGGATTTTCTGGAAAGTTAGGAATATCATATCCTTGACCTTGAAGCTCTGCAATACACTCTTTGAGTTGACCAATAGAAGCTGAAATATTTGGAAGTTTGATGATATTACCATCAGGTTGTAAAACAACTTCTCCAAGTTTAGATAGGTTATCCTCTGCTAAACCCATTGCCGAAAGAACTCTACCTGCTAGTGAAATATCAGAAGTTACAACCGAAACACCTCCTGCTTGTGTAAATGCATTTACAATTGGTAACAGTGAATAAGTAGCTAATGCTGGAGCCTCATCAATTTTTGACCATATAATTTTTGGTAATGACATATATCATCCTTGTGTGTAGTTTAATAGCATGAGTTTATCAATTTTTCTTGAATAGGAGAATTAAACTCTCATTTACTAATCATTCTATTTTTTATATGTTTCTTTATTACACAAAGAAATTATAGATTTTTATCCTCTATAATTTATGGTATAATAATTGTTTTAGCTTAAAACCTAATATATATTTAAACAAAGGATGTAAAAATGCGTTTAATATTAACTCTGTTGAGTGTCTCTTTTGGTTTGCTTTATGGAAATGGAGGATTATTGAAAGTAGATTGGTCAAAAACAGTTCCAAATCAACAGAAATTACAACTGTTACCTAAACTCTTAAAAGATGGCATCAAAGATGTGAGATTACCTGTATATATTCCCAAATACTATATATATGAAAAAAATATCTCTGTTATCTCAGATAAAAATTTCTATACTATTACAATTTTTTTAGACAAAGCAACATTAATGATTTCAGGAGATAGAACTTATCAAGAGAAAATTACATCTAAGAGAAATAACTTAATAACCAAGATGAAAGCAGTAACAAATAAATTTATACAAGCTGAGGGTATAATGAGTGTAGATTTTCATAGAAATGGAGTTAACTACTCATTAAGTTTAGAGTGTAATGCTCCTAGTAGTGACCCTAGATGTACAGATAATAGATTTCTCAAAAGAGTTTATACAGGATTAATCTTAGTAGGAGGTAAAAGATGAGAACTCTATTGGCTATAACTATTTTGTTATTTATATCAGCATGTACACATAATAAAAAATTATCCAAAGAGGAGAAAGCATTTAAATACACTCCAGCAGGAGAATTAGTTCCATCTAATAGTGGTAAAGGAAGAGTAGGAGATAACTATATTTATGCTCCAAATATTCGTTTTCCTATAGAAGAAGCTCCAGCTTATATCAATTCACAAGTCTATGGCGTAGGTGGTATGTATGGTAAAAGAGGACGACTATGTAGTAAAGAAAATTATCAATACCCTTGGCATGATAACTATTGTGAGCGTCGTTCTTGGAGTATGCCTATGTGTCCATCAGGCAAAGGACATCAAGGTGTTGATATTAGAGGTGCAACTTGTGAAGATAAAAAATATCATGCTGTTGCAGTTGAAGATGGAGTTATTAGTTATATTGGAAAATATTCTGTATCACTTAGAGGAAAGAGTGGTAGGACTTATCGCTATTTACATTTAGACTCCAAAACACTACAAGTTAGACGAGGTCAAAAAGTCAAAAGGGGTCAAAGGATTGGGCTGGTATCTAATAATTTTGGAAATACCAAAACCACTATACATTTACATTTTGATGTCAAAGAGACTATTGTAGTAAATGGATATGCTCAAAAGGTATTTATACCTATATATAGCTCATTAGTAGATGCATATAAACGATTATTAAATGGTAACCCATAAAATATATTTCATAAATTTATACTACTAAATAGATATAGATTTATAGAAAAATAATATCTTTTTAGATAAACTTCCAAAATATTGAAAGGATAACTAATGAAGAGATATAGACACTATAAAAAAGATAAAGCTATAATTTTGGCTTGTTTTGGTTCTGTAATAGAACAAGATATGTATCTATCCCTAAAAGAAGAGGTAGAAGAGAGATTTAAAGGTGTAGATGTCTTTTTATCATTTAGTTCAAGAATGGTACTTAAAGATTTACAGAAAAGAGATATGAATTATAAAAATTTACCACAACTTTTAGCTGATGTGGATATGTTAGGATATAAAAATATAGTTGTAGCCTCTATTAATCTTTTTCCTACAGATGAGCATGAACTATTAGTAAGAACTGTTAAGGGATTTAATAGTTTTTCTCTATCTAATATTCGTAATACCAAAGCAATTATAAATAAAACAAAAGAGTCTTCTCTTGCTTTAAAATCTTTAAACCAATCTATCAGTAGTGAAAAGTATGCAAACTTATATGTAATTCATGGTGTTCCTTTATTGGATTTAGTAGGATTGAGTTCTGTGGCTTATGCTGATGAGTTTTTAAAACTTATTGGGAAAAATAACTATACATGTTCACTAGAAGGAGCTTTTCCTTATTATGCAATAAAGCATAGATTAATAGAACAGATGAAAAATGATGGAATAACTCAAGTTCAAGTTATTCCTATGTTATTAGTAAGTGGCAATCATTATATTAAAGATATGGTGGAGATACGAGATGAGTTAGGAGAATATTTTAACTCTAAAATAGTTGCTTCACAAACTAAATCAGATAGATTTAATCTAATAGAATTAGAAGATATTCGTAATATTATTATGCAAAATATCCAAGAAGAGATAATCAAACTTGGATAAGCAGTTATATATGGTCTCATTAGGGCCTGGAGACATTGAGCTAATTACTATTAAAGCATTGAAAGCTTTGCAAAATAGTGATGCAATCTGTATCCCTACTAAAAGTAAAGATAGTAGTTTCACTAAGTCACTAACATATAAAATAGTCAAATCTTTAATGAAAGAGCATAATTTTAGTAATCCTATTATCCCTGTTTATACTCCCATGCACTTCAAAAAAGAGGATTGGCAGTATCAAGTAGATGTAATATATAGTGGATTTGAGCAAAATAGTTCTTTAAGCTTTGTAACATTAGGAGATAGTGCTGTATATAGCACTGTATATTATCTACTAGATATTATTAAAGTTCAAAACCCCAAACTCTATTGTAATACAGAAGTAATAGCAGGAGTAACCTCATTTTCACAAGCATCAGCTAGAGTAAAAAAGCCTCTATGTGTAGGAGATAGTAGATTTGAAATAGTTCCACTATTAGATAAAAAAGTTCCAACTACAACTATATATATGCGTCCCAAAATAGGAATGGATACAGATAATATTTTGGAAAAAGGTGATATATATACTTTTGAAAATATAAACTATCAAGGAGAGGATATAACTCCTTACAAAAAAAGCAAAGTAGAGAAATATATGACTCTATTTATAGATTTTTTCAAATAGGATAAATATGAAATTTAAACAAGAACAACCCCCCATCAATATAGGAGCAGATATTTCAGTTCGCTCATTTGAAATAATAGCACAAGAGCTAAAAGAGTATCCAGAAGCCAAAAAATTTAACTCTAATGAGATAGAAGTCATAAGCAGACTTATCCACACCTCAACATGTTTTAAATCTGTTTTGGAGAATATATTTTTTACTCCAAATGCTATTGCTAGAATACAAAAATTATTGCAAAAAAAAGCAAAAATCATAGTAGATGTTAATATGATAAAAGTAGGATTGAGTCAATTTTATTTAGATACTTATCAAAATGAGGTAGTATGTTATATCAATGAACCATTTACTTATGAATATGCCAAAAAAAATAAAACAACTAGAAGTTATGGAGCAGTAGTAGAAGCTATTAAAAAGCATAAAGATGAACCTATGATATTAGCATGTGGAAATGCTCCAACATTTATTTATGCTGCGATAAATACCTTATTGAATGAGGGTGTTGACCTTAAAAATGTAGCATTTATTTTGTTTCCTGTAGGATTTGTAAATGTGGTAGAGTCCAAAGATTATGGTAAACGATTTTGTGAATATTTTGATATACCTGCTATATTGATGCAGGGTCGATTTGGTAGTTCTACTATGACTGTGGCTACACTTCATGCTACTTATAAATTGATAAAAGATTATGATGGAGTGGAGAAATATAATGGCAAATAGTTTAACTAACTCACACTCTTCATCAAAATATGGAGTAAATCCAGTAAAAAAAGGTGAAATTCGCTTAAATGAGATGGGTTCAGAAGTAGTAGAGGGTTATACCTGTAAACCAAAAGATTATGACCCCAATCGTCCAATTATGCACTATAAAACACTTCTACTTTTATGTGATGATGAGAGATGTAGAAAAGCAGGAAAAAGTGACAAAGCTTTACATCTACGAGAGATATTAAAAGATATGGGACTAAACAAAGGTATTAATCGTATCAAAATATCAAGGACTCAATGTTATGGTGCTTGTAGATTTAGACAAGTTTGTCAAGTAACACAAAATACACAAGCTAATGGGAACCCACAAAATAATGCTATCTGGTTACGGCATACACATAAATTCAAAGATGAAGAGTGGAGAGAAATTTTTACTCTACTCTCACAAGATAAAGTTTTGATAAATGAGTTAGATAGCAATCACTTTATTCCTATGAAAGTTTATGAGTAAAGAGCTAAAAAGAGGTTATACAACAGGAGTTCACGCCTCTTTTGCCTTTAAATCTGCATTAGAAGCTTTTTGTATCACAAAAGAGAAAAGTATCACCATTACACAGAAAATGGATAATGATGATTTAGATATAACAAAAGGTTGTGAGATAGTTGTTACTATCTCAGATAGATTAAATGATTTGGAATTAAACCCTATATCTCATAAACCTTATATTATAGGTTCTATAGAGATTTATGCAGGAGTTGGGGTTGGAGTTGTAACCAAAAATGGATTAAAGCCCCCAAAAGGGTATCCTGCTATCAATCCTACACCATTAAATGCGATAAAGGATATTTCTAATAAATTTAATATAACTCAAGAAAATATATATGTTACTATATCTGTAACGGATGGTGCAAATATAGCCAAACAGACAGCCAATGCCAAAGTTGGGGTATTGGGTGGTATATCTATTTTGGGAACAACAGGATTTGTCAAACCTATATCATCTTTGGCATATATAGACTCAATTAGAACAGAGCTAAATTTTATTAAAAGCAATGGATACCAAGAGGTTATTTTAACTTTAGGTAATAGCTCATTTATATATGCCAAAGAGAATTATAATAAAGAACAGATAATTGAGATTGGTAATTTCGTTTATGACTCTTTTGAGATGTCTAAAGAGTTAGGAGTTACAAAAGTTATTTGGATTTGTGGTATAGGCAAAGCTACCAAAGTTATGCAAGGCTTTAAAAATACGCATAATAGATTTGGTTCTATTGATTTTGAAAGTCTTAGAGATGATATAAAAAATAGTTTGGGTGTAGAGGTAAATATAGAGAGTACTCGGACTGTTAAAGGGGTATCTATGCAGTTAAAGAGAATAGATAGATTAGATGAGTTTTATAAAAAAATAGAGATTAAAGCAAGAAATCAGATAAAAAAGTGGTTTCCCACTCTTAATATAGATATAAGGATTTTAAAATAGTGTTAACCATAATAGGAAATGGAATGGGAGATTACAATTTTGATAATCTCACCATAGAAATAGATAATTTTGACAAAATAATATGTGACAAAAATTTCAAAGAAGATGCTCCAAATATTCTAAAACTTAGTTTCAATGGAGCAAAAGAGTATATATTAGAAAACTATAATCAAGAGAATATTCTTTATGTAGTAACAGGCTCACCACTTTTTTATAGTGCAGGTATCTTAATAGCAAACAAATTGCCAAAAGATAGCATAATGATTATAAATAATACCTCCTCAAAATCTTATCTTTTAGAAAAGTTATTTATAAGTGAGAGTGATGTGGATACTATATCTTTGCATGGGCGAGATAGAATTAATTTGACTAAGTTCTTAACCAATAAATATACTTTTGTACTTTGTGATAGATTTACTATAGATAGAATTAAAGAAGCAACTAAATATCTAAATAGTCAAGATATAGAGGTAACTATTGGATATAAACTAGGATATATTGATGAGATAATAGAACAGATAAATATCTCTGATTATAGCTATAGAAATTTTGATTTAACTCAACCTTTTGTCCTTTTAATAAAAAAGCTTTTTGTTTCAAAACCTATTATTAGTATAGATAGTGATTTTCAAACAGAAAGAGGAATGATAACCAAAGAGTATAAACGAAATCTATCTTTGCAGAACCTCGACCTTGAACCAAATATGATATTATGGGATATAGGAGCAGGAAGTGGTAGTTGTGGAATTGAGGCATATAAACGATATAGCCTAAAAACAGTATTTTTTGAAAAACAATCATTGCGTAATAAATATATAAAAAGTAATCTAACAACTCATTATGTTTGTGATACCCAACTTTTGGAAGGTAATGCAGAGGAGCTTTTTGAGTTGGTTGAACCTAATCCTGATAGAATTTTTGTGGGTGGAGGTGGAGTAAAAGTGATTGCTAGACTTCCTTATCTATATGAGAGATTAAATCCAAATGGTATAATTTTAATTAATGCAATTACTCTTAAGAATTTAACACAAATGATAATGGTATTGAATAGAGCTAAAATTGAGTATAAGGTTATCTCTTTGTCACTTACTACTTATAAGGGAAAGCTTGATTTAATAGAGCCTGAACGACAACTATTTCAGATAAAGGTAAGTAAATGATATATTTTATAGGAGCAGGTTCGGGTGACCCTGATTTAGTTACAATAAAAGCCCAAAAAATTATGCAAAAAGCAGATGTAGTTTTATATACAGGCTCATTAGTACCAAAAGAGGTTTTGAAATGGTGCATGGATGAGGCTTTAATAGTCAATTCACAAGAGATGAAATATCCTGAGATATTTGCTTTTTTAGAAAAATATAGAGATAAAATAGTCGCTCGTATTCATACAGGAGACCCCTCGATATACTCTACTATTGCTAAACAGATAAGCTTTTTGAAACAAAAAGGGATAGAGTATCAAGTTATACCTGGAATTACAGCTAGTTTTGGGGCAAGTGCTAGTTTGGGTATAGAATATACAATTCCAGGAGTTTCACAAACTCTTATTATTAGTAGAGTTGAGGGGCGAACTCCTAATCCTGAAAATTTAGAGAATATTTTAGCTTGTCGCAACTCTTCTTTAGTCTTTTATTTATCTATTTTATTACTTAAAAAGTTGAAAAAAAAGGCTTTAGATATGGGTTATAGCCCTAATACCCCTTGTTGGGTAGTAGAGAGAGCTACTTGGGAAGATGAAGCTATATATAAAGGTACAATATCCAATATAGAAAATCAAGTCTCTCATATTCGTGGTGTGGCTTTGATACTCTTTGGTGATTTTTTGTATCAAGAGGAGAGTGAAGAGTCTCATTTATATGTAAAACAAAAAACTTATAAAAAGGGGGGATATATTGAAAATAGCAATCGTAACAATCAACCAACCTAGTCTAAATAGTGCTTCTAATTTAGTTTCATATTTAGAAGATTATCAAGTTGATATATATGGCAAAAAAGAGTTAAAACATAATTTAAAAAAGCTAAAAACTTATAATAAACTAGATGATATATTAGTACCTGCTTGGAAAAATTATGATGCTATTATATGTATATTAGCAATGGGAGCAGTAGTTCGTAAAATTGCTCCTTTATTAAAAGATAAATCAACAGACCCTGCTATTATAGTTATTAATCTAGCATTAGATAAGGTTGTACCTTTGCTTAGTGGACATTTAGGAGGTGCAAATAGATTAGCTAATATATTGACTTCTCGTTTACCTAAATGTATTAATTTTATATCAACTGCAACTGACCAGACTAAAACTTTATCTTTTGAAATGTTGGCAAAGGATAGAGATTGGGAGATAAAAAATCTAAAAGCTTTAGCCAAAATATCTAATAGACTACTAAATAAACAGAAAGTAAAAGTAGCTACATATTCACAACTTTTTAATTCTATAAAGAATAGAGATAATTTGGAATTAATTGGATTTGATAATTTGGATTTAGATACTGTTGTTATCTCTCCTATAGTTAAATCCAATAGTTTAACTCTTCGACCAAAAGTATATTTGGGTATTGGTTGTAATAGAAATACTCAATTAGAAGAGATAGAAAAGGCTTTTGAACTCTTTTTGGATAAATATAGTTTAAAAATAGAAGATATAAAATCTATAGCCTCTTTTGAAGCCAAAAAAGATGAGGTAGGATTATTGAATTTTGCTCAAAAGTATAATCTTTCTATAGCATTTTATAAAAAAGATGATATAAATGCTCTTGAAAATAGCTTTTCACCATCAGCATCAACTAAATTTTTTGGACTTAAAGGTGTAGCAGAACCTAGTAGTATTTTGGCTTCAGAGTACCAAGAACTTATAATAAAGAAAGAGGTTTATTTTAAAGTAATAACTATTGCAGGAGCTATTTAAATGTCATCTAAAAATAAATATGATATAACCCACCAAAAAAGTAGGTAGATATGAAAAAACTATATATATTAAGTTCAGGTGCAGGTGGTACAAAATATATGACAACAGAAGCACTAGAAGCACTAAATGAGAGTGAAGCCGTAGTAGGATATAGAAATTATGTAAAAGAGTTAAAAGAGCTAATAGGTAATAAACCTCTATTTATGTCAGGAATGACCAAAGAGATAGCAAGATGTCAAGAGGCCATTAACTATGCCAAAGAGGGCAAGACTACATCTATTATATCTAATGGAGATGTAAATGTATTTGGTATGGCTACACTTGTAACTGAATTAATAGATGAACAGGGATTATGGGATGAGATAGAGGTTATATCAATAGCAGGAGTTACCTCATTTTTGGCTACAGCCTCACGGATTGGAGCACCTATTAGTCAAGACTTTGCTGTTATTTCTCTCTCTGATAAGCTAACAGATATAGATATAATAGATAAACGAGTTAGAAACTGTTTTGATGCTGATATGATTTTGGGTATATATAACCCCAAATCCAAAAAACGGATTTTACCTTATCAAAACTTTTTAAAAGCATTAAGTGAGGGTGAAGAGAGGATAGCTATCATTGCTTCTCATGTGGGACGAGATAAAGAGAAGATAATAGTAACAACTACAACCGATTTAATAAAACAAGATATTACACATCCTCAAATCACTATGTCCACACTTATCATTGTAGGAAACTCCCAAACTAAGCTTACTACTAATGGATTGGTTCTGACTCCTAGAGGTTATCTAAATAAATATGAGATGAGTGGTAAGTTAAAAGATAAATGATAACCCTATGTATATCAGCTATAGCCTCAAATCAAGGTAAAACTATACTTACAACTGCTCTACTATATCATTTTAGAACCTCTGTTCGTCCTTATAAAATAGGACCAGATTTTATAGACCCACAGTTTCACAAAAAGGTTTGTGGAACTGATAGTATTAATTTAGATAGCTTTATAATGAATGAGAAGCAAATTGAGTGGTTATATTATCATTATAGAGATAAAGAGGTAGCAATATTAGAGGGAGTTATGGGATTTTATGATGGAGAGAATAAAGGTTGTAGTGCTTATAGTGTATCCAAACTTTTAAATATTCCTACTATTTTAGTTCTTGATGGAAGTGGTAGCTATATTACAATATCGGCTGTACTAAAAGGGTTATTAGATTATAAACTAGATAATAGTATAAAAGCAGTAGTTTTAAATAATTTATCTTCTGTTATGCACTATCAACTAATCAAAAATCAAATAGAGATAGACCATAAAAATATAGTAGTTTTAGGCTGGATAAAAAAAAATTTACCCTCACTTAGTGATACCCATTTAGGATTAGATTTAGAAGATTTATCTAAAATAGAACAGATAAGCCAAGAGGTATTAGAGCATATAGATTTAGAAAATCTATATAAGGTTGGTTATTCAAAACAGCAAAAATCTGAAATAGCTTATCCTTTTCCTCAAATTAATAAAATAGATAAAAAGTTAGCAATAGTAAATGATAAAAACTTCTCATTTCTATATTATGACAATTTCTGTTTTTTACAAGAGATATTTCAAGAAATAGTTATAATTGATGCAACTAAAGATGAGGTCATACCTATAGATTGTGACTTTGTGTATATATGTGGTGGATATATAGAGACAGATAGAGCCTATCAAAATATAAAAAACTCATACCATTTCAAAAACTCACTTATATCTCATAGTAAATCAAAAAATATATATGCAGAGTGTGCAGGATTGTTATATCTATCAAAAAGAGTTGATAATAAACAGATGAGTGGGATTTTGGATATTGAATTTATTTTAGATGATAAATTTAATCGTTTGGGTTATTATTATAACCAAGCAAATATTAAAGGTCATGCTTTTCATTATACTAAACCTACAAAAAAAACATTAGAAAAAGGCTTTAATATTTTGAGCAAAATACCTAATGGTAAAGGTATTGTAGGAAGTTGGCAAAGTTCTAATGGTAAAGTTATTGGTACTTATTTTCACAAGATGTTTAGAGGATATGAGTTTATCTCTTGTTAAATATTAGAATATGTATGTTTTTTAAACACTATATTTTTATATAAAAGTACAAATTGCTTATTTTTTAATCATCTATATATAAATATATTGATTAAAATCAATCTTTATATACATAATTTATCTTAAAATACAAAGTTACTTATATTATTTATAATATTAAATAATATTTGCAATAATTTTAAAGGAGAAAAAATGACATTTACAAACTCAGTTGAGTTATTGGCTTTCCATAATGTAGCCTATACAATCTATGCGTTTATGATTATTTCTATAATTGCATGGTTTGGGTATAACTTAACACAAAAAGAGAAAGTTAAATCAGTTGTGCGAATACCTTTTTATACATATATCGCATTCTTAGTCGCAGGTGGGGTGGGACACCATATTTTTACATATAATACTATTCCTTGGGTATCTGAAGATATTACAAGGCATGAGATTAAACCAGATGCAACCTATAATTTTGAGATTACAAAACATAAATGGAAACTTCCACAAAAGAAAATTATTGTTCAATGTGGACAAAAGATTATGTTTAATGTAAAAAGTAATGATTTAATTTATGGTTTTGGACTTTTTAGACAAGATGGAACAATGGTAATGCAGATGCAAGTTAATCCAGGAAGTAGAAATGACCTTTTATGGACATTTATGCATAATGGTGTATTTGACTTAACATCAACAGAATATTCTGGACCTAGACAATATAGTGAAGATGGGAAAATTGACTTAATGAAAGTAAAAAAACTTGTTGAAGTTGTAGGTTGTAAAGAAAATGGAGGTAAAAAATAATGAGTTTTGTAAACACATTAATAAATGGAACAAACTTTGACCATAAAAGTTTAAATGCACTTCAAAAGGTAACACTTAGAGCTGTTGTTATGAGTTTTCTATTTTTTGGATTAGTAGCAATTGAGGGAATGATTATGCGTATGGTAGTAACAGGACCTGCAAATCCTCTACCTAAAATGTTCTCACACCCTGAACACTACTTTTCTATTATGACGGTTCACCCAATAGTTGGTATCTTTGGTTCAACCTATCAATTAGTTTTTGCTGCATTTATGTTTTTAGTTCCTTTCCTTACTAAGAAGCCTTTATATAGTATTAAATTGGCTAACTTTGTATGGCTTAGTATTACTATTGGTACAGCCTTGGCTTGGATTGCTGCATTTGTATGGCAATATGCACCTCTTTATACACTATATTGGCCTCTTCCTGCTGATACAGAGCAGTTTCAACTAATTGGAGGTGTGGTATTTGTTTTAGGTGTTGCATTAATTATGCTTGGAACATTTGGATTTATCTATAATATCTATGCTACTATTTTCGCAAGAGTTGGAGTTCATAAAGACAAAACTACAAAAGAGCTTTTAATTAGTGGATTTGGTATTGATGGAATGCTTAACCTTTGGAATAAACTTATAGGTAAACAACCATACTCAAAAGAACCAGCATTAGCTCTCCCTGTTGTTGCAATTTTCAGAGGAACAGTTGATACATTCCTCGATGCAATAGTAATTTTGGGTGCTGGACTTTTGGTTTTAGTATATCTAATCTTTGATGCTAGTGGAAGCCCTCTAAATGTAGCAACTATTGATGCTCTTTTATATAAAAACTTCTTCTGGTGGGGACTTGATTTGGTAGCTGATGGATTGGTACTTATCTATGTAGCTGGTTCTTGGTATCTATTGGCAACTCTTATTACAGGTCAAAAGCTATTTATGGAAAATGTAGCAAGAGCTGCTTTGATGTTAGAGCTTTTGGTATCTTGGATGGTGTGGTCTCACCACCTATTAGGTGACCAAGGACAACCAGAAATGATGAAACTAATCTCAGGTGAAATGGTAACAGCATTTGAGCTTTTAACACAAGGCTTGGCACTATTTATCACACTTGTAACTCTTTGGAAAGCTAGACCTCTAAAAATGACAATGGAACTAAAATATCTTCTTGGTGGTTTAGTTGGATTTGGTTTAGCAATTCCAGCAGCAATTATTCAAGCAGATATGGGTATGAATAGAGTTTTACACAATACTCAATGGATTATTATGGCACATGTTCATATTGCTTTAATTGTTGGTTTATATATGACACTATATAGTGCATTATATGTTCTTTGGCCAATAGTTACAAATAATACTAAAATGTGGTCATCAAAACTATCCAATATTCACTTTTGGTTATATCTAATTGGTGGTATCGGAATGGGTGCATTTGGTGGAATGGCTGGACTTGATGGAATGCTTAGACGACACCTATATCTAAATGGTGAGTTTAATACATATATGATATTGGCTGCTATTTGTGGAACTATGATTTTAATTGCATGGGTTATATTTTTACTAAATATAGTTATGTCAGTTGGAATTAAAGGACTTATTGGTATCTTTCTTCCAGCAGAAGATAAAACAGCCTCTTATGGTATTGAACCTGAAGAGATAGCACAAAATCATAAACAAAATTAATATGAAGACAAAGAGAAATATCTCTTTGTCTAAAAATTAAAAAATTGATATTACATCTACTTTCACTGATTTAAATCTAGCTGTTGCAACTAACTCATCTGCCTCATCTCCAAAGAGTGCATTAACTCTTGATTTCGAGTGATGAAAGGTTACAAATAGGGTTCTAGGTCTTATCTTATCACTAAATTTTATTGGCAACTCTGCTGTCTGACCATAAGAAGATTTTAGAATAACTCTATCTGATAAGATATCTTTATCTTTAATGGAGGCTAAAATTACATCTTCATTATATTTTGTTAATAGTTTTTTACTCCTTTTAGTTTGAGCAGAGTTATTATAATGAGCTAGAGTTCTACCTGTAGTTAAATAAAACCCTTTTAAACTATTATTTTTATAGAAAATTTTATCCAATATCTCTTGAACCATTCCTCTGGGTTGATACTGCTTATAGATAAAATTTCCTAAACCATCATCAGTTCTAAAATCCAATAGATGAAGTATAGGAGTATCTTCTATATATATTGGCCACTGCATTCCTCTTTTGGCATGTCTCTTCATTCTATAATATTTAGCTCCACTAAATCGTCTATGAGCTACCTCTGTTACCTCATTCCAAATCTCTTGACTATCTTCATAATTAAAAGAGCCATTTATCTTATTCTCTATTAACTGTAATACCTCCCAATCATCAGGTAAATCTGTCTCAATCAATGGCTCGGATAGATGAAGCCGTCTCATTGCACTTATATAAACCCCTCTCTTTTCATAGGCAGAACTTACACCAATAATAATATCTGCTCTCTTAGCAATATCGGTCATAAAAAGCTCTTGTACTACAATTAACTCTAAATTATTTAATGCTTTATCTATCTTATTGATATTTGGATGAATATGGGCAATATCCTCTCCCATATTAAGTAGTGCTTTTATTTCGCCATCTAACATTTTATTAATAAGCTTTGGAGTTGTTAAACCTATCTTATCAGGAGTTTGATAATCAGGTAGATAGTATGGCAAACAACCCATATCGCAAACCCCTTGAACATTATTTTGACCTCTAAGAGGAAGTAATCCAGCTCCAACTTTGCCAATATTTCCTGTCATCATTGCTAAATGAGTAATTGCCATAACAGCATAAGAGCCATCAAGATGTTGAGTAACACCCAATCCCCACAAAATCATAGATTTTTTAAAGGCATACTCTCTTGCAATATTAGGAATATCTTTTGCTAAATACTCATACCCCTCTATATCTTTAAAGAAGTTAGGATTTGCATAGGGGTCATTTAAAATTTTCTCTTTAAACTCATCAAACTCTTTAGTTCGACTTGCTACAAAATCCTTATGATATAGCTCTTCATCTATAATTACATAAGCCATCATATTAAGTATAAGAAGATTTGCCTCATAAGGAATAATAGTGTTATATTTTGCATATTTGGCAAGTGTAGTCTCTCTTACATCTATTACAGCTAAATTATTTTCCTGTTTTGCCATCTCCACAATACGATTTGAGACAATAGGGTGTGCCTCCATTGTATTTGAGCCTATAACTATAATAAATTCACTTTTATATATATCATTATAAGGGTTTGTAGATGCTCCCTCTCCAATAGTATCTTTCATACCTTTTAGAGATGGAGAGTGACAAACTCTTGCACAGTTATCAATATGTGGGGAGTTCATAGTTTCTCGGCAAAATTTTTGAAAAAGATATGCACTTTCACAATTTCCTCTAGCACCACCAATAGCACAGAAACTATTACCACCATATTTATCTTTGATTTCACCCAATTTTAAAGCTGTAATGGTAGTTGCTGTATCTAAACTACAACTATAAAATTCACTATTAAAGTGGGATAATTTATCTTTAACTTTTTCAAAAATATGTGAATTATTTTTTAAGAAACTTTTTCTTATTCTTGGTGTTCTAATTCTATCTTCTGCATCAAGAAAATCATAACCATATTTTCCTTTGATACAAAGTTTCCCTTGAGAGACAGTTCCATCCTTTTGGGCATAGATTTTTTGGATTTTATTATCGTTTACTACTGCTGTAATATCACAACCTACACCACAATAGGTACAAACACTTTCAATCTCTTTGATTTGATTTTTAGACATTAATAACCTTTAATTTTTTATTTAAGATAAAATCTATCCTAAAAATGCTTAAAGTGAAATAAAATAAAGGGGTATAGTAGAGGATACCAAAAGGTATCCTCTTTTAAGAAGAGAGTATTCTACTCAATAAAGAGAGAAGTTTTAATCATGTGCATCTGGATGCTTCATAGAGTTTGTTAAAAGTATAAACGCAAATAGCGTTGCTGCCAGAACAAACATCCATGCACTCGACCAAAGTCCTGTGAGTCCTAGTAACCATCCGAAGATAATTGGAGAGATAAATCCACCAAGTCCACCAAGAACACCAACGATACCACCAACAACACCAACTTCTTGTGGGTAGCTCTCTGCAACAAGCTTATAAACAGAAGCTTTACCAATTCCCCAAGTTGCACCAACGATAACTGCTAGGATACCGAAAATCCATACATTTGCTTGGAAGAAGATATTAGTTGTACCTTTAACAAGTAGTTGCTTTTTAGTAACTTTATCACCAACTTTAACGATAGCCTCTTGTGTAACTTTTTTGGTAGGGAACATAAAGAAGTCACTAGTATCTTTATTAAAGTCACCTACTTGTGGAGTAAATTTATAGACTCTTACACCAGCTTTAGGATTGGTTACTTCTACTGTATTTTCTGTAACTTTGGTTACTTCACCTGGAAGTTTAGAAAGTACACCTTTTCCTGGAGACTCTATAGTCATTTTTGGAACCATAAGCATTGCACTAATAGTAATTGCTGTAATAAATACCCATAGAGAAACTCTATTACCACCAAATCTATCACTTAAGTATCCACCCAATGCTCTAATTACACCTGATGGGAAACTAAATGCTGCTGCAAATATACCTGCTGTTACTAATGGAAGTGCATAAACATTTACAAAGTAAGGTACGAGCCACTGTGAGAATGCTACAAATAAACCAAATACAATAAAATAGAAAGAACCAAGTCTCCATACAGCTATATCTTTTAGAGGTCTTAGCATCTGACCAAGAGTTCTATCTGAACTATTAGGCTTTCTATTTTCTGTAACTAAGAAAAAGATAACAGCCATAACTGCTAACATAATCGCATACATAATTGGAAGTTGTCTCCAAGCATCCATATCCCCACCAGCAATAAGGTTATTTAAAATAGTTGGGGCAAAAAGTGCAGTTAGTGCCGCACCTGCGTTACCCGCACCAAAAATACCAAGTGCTAAACCTTGCTTTTCCTTAGGAAACCAAACTGAAGTAAATGCAATACCTACTGCAAATGTAGCACCAACTGTACCAAATAGTAGTGAAGCAATAATAAAGTCACTATAACTATCTGCTCTGGACATAAGAACCATACCCAATGCTGCTACCAATAAGTTAATTGTAAAAATTGGTCGTCCTCCAAATTTATCAGTTAAAATTCCCATTGGTAATCTAAATAAAGCCCCAGTTAAAACTGGAATACCGATAACTGTACCCATTTGAACTGCTGACCAATTAAGTACACCATTTGAAATTAAAAATGTAATCAATACCCCATTTGATAACCATGCTGCAAAGGCAATTGTAAATGCCAATGTGTTCATAACTAACATCCTATAAGATTTAGGTGTTGCTTCTTTCATCATGCTCATATAAAACCCTTTTTACTCCGACAGGATTTCCCCTTTATAACCAAATGATGGAGCAGTATCATTAAATTTTTGGTATTTACGGGATCTCTTTTCCTGCTTAAGCTTATTATAATATAAAATTTGTAAATAAATTGTGGATAAGTATAATTATACTTCTACTCATCTAAAGTATTTCTATGAATGATACTTTTTGATACACTAATTATTATTAAAATTATAATTTTAAATTATGTTTAACTGTTTAAAAGAATTATATGGTACCAAAATACACATAATACCTTTTTTTATGTTATAAATATAATATTTTTTATTAAAAATATATTTAATATATTAATCATATAAAATAATATTTAAAATAAAAAAAAGAAATAGATAGAGTAATCTTCTAAAAAAAAGGAGTTATTAACTTTAAATAGTCTAAAATGCTTTTTGTAATATTTTATTTTATAAAAAAATAATTAAAAACATTTTATGTTTTTATCTCAAACTTTATATTTTAAAGTATTATATTATTTAAAGGAGAATAAAGAATGACACAAAATTTTCTTACACCAGCAGAGACTGCCAATGCTTTTATTGCAATTGGAGAGTATAAAGCTAAAATGTCAAAAAATAAGGTTTTAGTTTCAGGTTTTTTAGCAGGAGCTTATATTGCATTTGCAGCACAACTTATGAATATGGTTACTCATGATATGGTAGCTCATTTTGGAGCAGGATTTACAAGTTTTATTGGAGGAAGCGTCTTTGGGATTGCGTTAGTTCTTGTATTAGTAGCAGGTTCAGACCTTTTTACAGGTAATACTATGCTCTCAATGGCTTGGCTCAATGGCAATCTTAATACTAAAGAGGTTCTTAAAAATTGGACATGGGTTTATATTGGTAATTTTATTGGAGCAACATTTTTGCTTTGGATGATGTATAATTCTCATTTATGGGGTGGTCATGGTGGAGAAGTAGGTGCTAATGCAGTAGCTCTTGCCTATAAAAAAACACATTTAAGTTTTAGTGAAGCTTTTATTAGAGGTGTAGGATGTAATTGGTTAGTCTGTTTGGCTGTAGTTATGGTAGTCTCTGCCAAAGATATTATTAGTAAAATTGCAGCAGCTTGGTTTCCTGTAATGGCATTTATTGCTAGTGGATTTGAACACTGTGTTGCAAATATGTTTATTATTCCTGCTGGGATTACTGCTAGTCTTGACCCAACGGTGGCATCTGCTGTTATGGCACATCATCCTACATGGGACTTAGCAACACTTAATACTTCATCATTTATATTTGGAAATCTTATTCCTGTTACTTTGGGCAATATTTTTAGTGGAGCTATATTAGTAGGGGGTATCTATTGGTTTCTTTATATAAAAGAAGAGAATAGAGAATATCTAAATATTATTAAATTAGATAAATCATTACAAATGTATATTCATAATGCTACTGAAAAATTAATAAAGCAATACCAATATCTTAAAATATCATTATTAAAATATAATAAAAATAAACATAATTAAAAATAGAGTGCATAATGTCCTTTTTGGACTTTATGGAACTCATTTTGAAACAAAACTGCCTTAAAATAGAGTCTTGCCTTAATATTCCCTTTTTTTTTAAATTTAGAATATAATATTTATTAATATTTTTACTTGATTTATGTTCTTAATATAAGCAAAAAATGTTAAAATTCATAGTGTAAATAAAATAGGAGAAAACTTAATGAATATTACCCGTTTAATAGTTTTAAGCCTACTACTTACTATCTTCTCTTTTTCTGGAGAGGTAGAGAGTGGTGCGGCTCTGTTTCAAGGAACAAAACCATTTAAAAATGGTGGTGTTGCTTGTATCGCATGTCATAATGTTAATAGCCCCAAAGTTATAGCAGGTGGCTCTTTAGCAAAAGATTTAACAATGTATGGAGGAGAAGATATGGCTATGACTATAGGTATGATGATTACCTCATCTGATGCTATGCCCTCCCCTCTTATGACAAAAGCTTATAAAAGTCATAAGATAACAGAAAATGAAAGAAAAGAATTAATAGCTTTTTTTAAAAAAATTAATCCAAAATCAACTCAAAGTGGAAAAGCAACATTTTTTTGGATTTTGGGTCTATTAGGTGCTATCGGAATATTTAGTGGATTAATACTACTTGGTAAAAAAAGAGTTAAAAACAAATCAGTCAATCAAGCTATGTTTGATAGACAATTAAAAACAACATGGAGGTCATAGAATGAGTTGGATACAAGATATTGTTGACCCAAAAACAAGAAAATGGGAAGAGTTTTATAGAAATAGATTTCAACATGACAAAATCGTAAGAAGTACACACGGTGTAAACTGTACAGGTAGTTGCTCGTGGCAAGTAGCTGTCAAAGATGGTATTGTGGTGTGGGAGACTCAACAGCTTGATTATCCTCTGCTTGATGATAAGCTTCCTCCTTATGAGCCTAGAGGGTGTCAAAGAGGTATCTCTTTTTCATGGTATCTCTATAGTCCTGTTAGAATTAAATATCCACTAATTCGTGGTGCTTTGCTTGATGCTTATAGAGCAAAGAAAAAAGAGAATGGTGGAGACCCAATGAAGGCTTGGACTGCTCTTCAGGCTGATAAGGATGCTAGAAAAGGCTACCAAGAGGCTAGAGGAAAAGGTGGATTTAGGAGAGCTAGTTGGGAAGAGGCGTTAGAGATTTCATCTATTGCTAATATCTATACAGCTAAAAAACATGGACCCGATAGAGTAGTAGGTTTCTCTCCTATTCCTGCTATGTCAATGTTAAGCTACTCAGCAGGTGCTAGATTTTTACAACTCTTTGGTGGGGTAAATCTTAGTTTCTATGATTGGTATTGTGATTTGCCACCTGCATTCCCAGAGGTTTGGGGTGAACAGACCGACTGTGGAGAGTCTGCTGATTGGTTTAATGCCAAAATGATTATTGATATGGGTGCAAACCTAAATATGACAAGAACTCCAGATGCCCACTTCTTTGCAGAGGCTAGACATAATGGTACAAAAACTATTGTATGTGCGCCTGACTTTAGTATGGTAAGTAAGTTTGCTGACCAGTGGGTTCCTCTTCATGCAGGTAGTGATGGGGCGTTTTGGTCTGCTATTAATCATGTTTTACTAAAAGAGTTCTATGTAGATAGAGAAGTTCCATATTTTATCGACTATATCAAAAAATACTCTGATATGCCGTTCCTTGTTAAAATTGAAAAAGATGGAGATGAGTATAAATCAGGACGACTTCTAAGAGCAGGTGAGCTTGAAGCCTACAAAGATATAGAGAATGGTGAGTGGAAATTTATCCAAATTGACAAAGATAGTGGTGAGTTTGTAGTACCAAAAGGGACAGTTGGTCATAGATGGGACAAACAGGATACTGGAAAATGGAATACCAAACTTGAAAATTCTATTGATGACAAGCCTTATGACCCAATCTTAACACTTATTGATAATGCTGATGATGTAATAGAGGCAACATTTGAAGAGTTTGGTCTTGATGTTAAAGCCAAAAGAGGTGTTCCTGTTAAGTATATCACAACTGCTAATGGTGAAAAGATAGCCGTAGCTACTATTTTTGATGTTCAGATGGCTCACTATGGTGTTCCAAGAGGATTAAGTGGTGACTATCCAACAGATTATACAGATAAGAGTTCTGCCTATACTCCTGCATGGCAAGAGATTTTTACAGGAATTGATAGTAAAACCATTATCTCTATTGCTAGAGAGTGGGGAGAGACAGGTGAGATAACAGAGGGTAAAAATATGGTTATCGTGGGTGCTGGTGTAAACCATTGGTATCACTGTAACCTTATCTATCGTTCTGCTATTATGGCATTGATGTTTACAGGAAGTATTGGTAAAAATGGTGGTGGTATGAACCACTATGTTGGTCAAGAGAAACTAGCTCCTGTTGATGCGTGGGGTAATATCACCTTTGCAAAAGATTGGAACTCTACTGCTAGACTGCAACAAGCTCCAATTTGGCACTATCTAAACACAGACCAGTATAGATATGATGGACACCACTCAAAATATAACGCTGTTCCTGATAATGATATGACAAAAGGACACATGGCAGATGATATTTATAAATCGGTGCGAATGGGTCACATGTCATACTATCCACAGTTTAACAAAAACCCACTAGACCTTGCAAAAGAGAGTGGTGCGAGTAGTGATGAGGAGATTAAAGAGTATGTATTAAACTCTCTCAAAGATAGAAGCTTGGAGTATGCTGTAGGTGATGTAGATGCAGAGGAGAATTTCCCAAGAATTTGGTATATCTGGAGAGGTAACTCAATATCAGGTAGTATGAAAGGTCAGGAGTATGCACTTAAGCACTACCTTGGAACACATAATAATACCATTGCAACCGACCAAGAGCCAACAGAAGAGATAAAGTGGCATGAGACAGCACCAACAGGCAAGATGGACTTAATAGTTGACCTTAACTTTAGAATGGACTCATCAGCTCTATACTCTGATATAGTTCTTCCATCTGCTTCATGGTATGAAAAAGCAGATATTAATACCACTGATATGCACTCATTTATTCACCCTCTATCAGAAGCTGTTCCTCCTGTATGGGAAGCCAAAACAGACTGGGATATATTTAAAGCTATCTCAAAAGCAACAAGTGAAGTAGCAAAAACACATCTTCCTGAACCTATTAAAGATGTAGTTACCTTGCCTCTAGGTCATGATACCGAAGATGAGATAGCACAACCTACTATCCAAGATTGGTACAAAGGGGAGTGTGAAGCAATCCCTGGTAAGACTATGCACAAGATTGCAATAGAGGAGAGAGACTACACCAAAATTCATGACAAATACATAACACTTGGTAGAAACTTTAGAAATAAAGGTGGTGGAGCACATGGTAGTAGTTACGCATGTGATGATTTGTATGATGATATGATTGACTCTAACCACTTCTCTACAACTACCTATGAGGGTGAGAAGTACCCATCACTAGAGGAGGATGTAGATGCTATTAATGCTGTTCTTAACCTCTCTAGTGTAACCAATGGAAAATTAGCAGTAAGAGCCTATGAGAATGCAGAGAAAAAGACAGGTCTTGATAATCTAGCCTCTATTATTAAACACAAAGAGGGTGTCAAGATGCAGTATAAAGATTTGCAAAAAGCACCACAGAGATACCACTCTTCACCTGTTTGGGCAGGACTTATGAATGATGATAGAGCCTATGCACCTTATACCTATAATGTTGAGAAAAGTGTTCCTTGGAGAACCCTAACAGGACGACAACATAGCTATATCGACCATGAGATGTATCTTGGATATGGTGAGTCTCTACCAACCTATAAGCCATCTCCAAAACCTGAAGTCTATGGAGACCTTAGAGAGACTGTTAAAAATGGTGATGCAAAGGTACTTAGTTGTCTAACTCCTCACGGTAAATGGCATATCCACTCAACCTATATGGATAATATCCGAATGCTTACACTCTCAAGAGGAATTGAGCCTGTTTGGATTAATGAAGAGGATGCTAAAGAGATGGACATCAATGATAATGATTGGGTAGAGGTGATTAACGATAATGGTACCTATTGTACTAGAGCAGTTGTAAGTACCCGTATCCCTAAAGGGGTAACCATACTCTATCACACTATTGAGAGAACTATTGGATTACCAATCTCACAAGAGCGTAAAAAACGAAGTGGTGGAAATAATGCCGTTACTCGTGTTCGATTAAAACCAAATCTACTAGCAGGTGGATATGGACAGTTTACCTACTACTTCAACTACTGGGGTCCTGTAGCAGTAAACAGAGATACGCATGTTATTATCAAAAAAATGACCGAAGTGGTCTTTTAAGAAAAGGAGTTAAACAATATGGATGTAAGAGCACAAATATCAATGGTATTTCACCTAGACAAATGTCTAGGGTGTCATACCTGTACAGTAGCGTGTAAAAATATATGGACAGACCGTAAAGGTGCTGAGTATATGTGGTGGAATAATGTCGAGACTAAACCTGGTACTGGGTATCCTACCAAATGGGAAGACCAAGAGATTTATAAAGGTGGTTGGGAGAGAACCAAATCAGGTAAGATTAAACTCAAAGGGGCAGGTAAACTAAAAGGGCTTATGAATATTTTTCATAACCCCAATCTACCTGTAATTGATGACTATTATGAGCCATTTACCTATAAGTATCTCGATTTAATTGAGTCTCCACAACAAGATGTGCAACCAGTTGCTAGACCTATCTCTCTTATTACAGGAAAACCTATCGACATCAAGATGGGGCCAAACTGGGATGATGATTTGGGTGGAACTCCTGATTTTGCTAGAAAAGACCCGAACCTAAAAAATCTAACTCCTGCTGAACAGGAGTCTATGTTCCAACTAGAGAAGATGGCATTTTATTATCTTCCAAGAATTTGTAACCACTGTCTAAACCCTGCTTGTGTAGCTAGTTGTCCATCAGGTGCTATCTATAAAAGAGGTGAAGATGGTGTTGTACTAATCGACCAGAGTGTTTGTAGAGGTTGGAGAATGTGTATCACTGCATGTCCTTATAAAAAAGCTTACTACAATTGGAACACAGGTAAATCTGAAAAGTGTCTATTATGTTATCCAAGATTAGAATCAGGTCAAGTTCCTGCTTGTATGCACTCATGTGTTGGTAGAATTAGATACCTCGGTGCATTACTTTATGATGCAGATAAGATTGAAGAGGTAGCATCATCTCCAGATGATAAGTTGATTAGCAATCAGATGGATATATATCTTGACCCTAATGACCCAGAGGTTATCGCAGCAGCCAAAGCAAATGGTATTCCTGATTCGACTATTAAAGCGGCACAAAAGTCACCAATCTATAAGTTTGTAAAAGAGTGGAAACTAGCACTACCACTTCATGCAGAGTTTAGAACACTGCCAAACCTATTCTATGTACCACCATTATTACCTGTTATGGCAAGTGTGACTAATAATACAAATGACAATAGTACACTTAATGATATGGCAAAACAGTGGAGTGATGAGTGGTTATATGATACCTCTATTGAGGAGATTTTTGGAACTATTGAGCAGAATAGATTTCCTATTAAATATATGGCAAATCTATTTGGTGCAGGTGATGAGGAGATTATGGTTGATAAGCTCAAAAAGCTTATGGCAATTAGAATATATAGAAGATATAAGAGTGTAGGAGATATTACCAAAGAGAAATCAGATAGAGCTTTAGCAGAGGTAAACCTAACCGAAGAGGATGCAGAGGGTATCTACTATCTTACTTCACTGGCTAAGTTTGATGATAGATTTGTAATTCCTGCTGCTCATAGAGAGCAATCTATTGAGATGATGGAATCAACTGCTGATGTCAAAGGTAGTACAGGATTTGGCTTTAAAGAGCAACCTGTAAGAGGTATATAGATGAAGTTGAGCCAATATCAACTAATCTCAACACTATTTGATTATCCTCGTGATGGGTATAGAGAGAGTATGCAAAGAGTAGCTGATGGGTTAAGAGCCGACTATCCTTCTGCCTCTGTAGAGTTGGAGAAGCTTTTAGGGCTTCTCCCTACAGATATATATAAAATTCAAGAGCTATATACTAAATCATTTGAAGTTCAAGCAATAACTTCACTAGAGATTGGTTATGTGCTTTATGGTGATGACTATACTAGAGGAGAGGTTCTTGCTAATCTAAGTGCTGAACATAAAGCTGTAGGCAATGAGTGTGGTGGTGAACTAGCCGACCATCTAGCCAATGTGCTAAGACTCGTTCCCAAGATAAAAGATAGAGAAATTCTTTTTGATTTGATGAGACTTATGGTAGCTCCTGCTGTCGAGAATATGATGAAAGAATATACTCCATCAAGTATGAAGCAGAAAGAGAAGCTATATAAGAAGCAGTATAAGACACTAATTATCCCCTCAACACCACTGGGTATCTATCTGCATCTATTCAAAGCACTATATACGCTATTAGATAGTGATTTTGAGTTGATTACAGAGAATAAACCTTTTGAAGATGTTAGCTTCTTTGGCTTTTTGAAAAATGAGCTAGAGGTAGAAGAGGGTAAAAAAAGCTCTAACAGTTGCTCTATGAAGTTTGATACTAATGGTATGCCTGTTCGTAGTTGTGGCGTATAAATAAATATAAAATAGGAGAAAAATATGGATATGTTACTTTTTGGGGGATTTCCCTATGTTGCATTGGTTGTTTTTATGATAGGAACAATCTATAGATATGGTCATGGGTTTAAATACTCATCACTATCCTCTCAGCTTTTAGAGACCGAGAAGCTGTTTTCAGCCTCTGTAGCTTTTCACGCAGGAATTATTATGATATTCTTAGGACACCTGCTCGGATTTTTGTTCCCATCACTCTTCTCTTCTTTTGGAGGAGGAACACTAGTAATGCTAGAGACTATAGGTGTTATCTTTGGAGTCTTGGCTATTATCGGTTTGGTTCTGCTTTTTATCAGAAGACATACTAATGATAGAATTAAAGTGGTTACTAATAGAATGGATACAGTGATTGAAGCAATGCTTATCATTCAGTTTATCTTGGGTGTAGTTATTGCAATTGGTAGTAGATGGGGACTTAGTTGGTACGCTTCTGATATGGTTCCTTATCTACACTCTATCTTTACCTTTACTCCTGATATTAGTGCTATCGTGGTGCTTCCTTGGATTGTAAAAACACATATTGTATTAGCATTTGCTATTATCTTATTAGTACCATTCTCCAGATTGGTTCACTTCTTAGTAGCACCTTTCCACTACATTACACGACCATTTATTGTAGTTAGATGGAACTGGAACAGAAAAACAGTACGAGACCCAAAAACATCTTGGGATGATATACGAAGACCAACAAACAATTAAACCCGTAGGGTGCGTTTGCCAACGCACCTATATTAAAAACAAAGGAGACCAATGAACGCAGTAGCAGAAATAGAAGAGATAAACATAGGAGAGGCAGAGATGTCGCCTTTTTCACCACCAAGTGCCTATGATGCCCCAAAAGAAGAAGAGGTAGCATATGAAGATATGCACCCACTTTTGCAACAGCTTATGGATGAACACAAAGCCTACTCTGATAAACTAGAGATGTTTGAAGAGACCATTATGCTAATAGAGGGTGGACGAATAGACAAAGAGATAGATGCAAGACTAAGAGAGTTTTTTGCCTATATGGATGAAGAGGTTATCCCACACAACAGAGAAGAAGAGAAAGCACTCTTTCCTGCTATTAGCAAAAAGATGCTAGAGGATGGCAAACACTCCAAAGGGGCAGATAAGTTTAATGTAATAGATGTACTCGAAGATGAACATGTCAAAATCATCCAAATGGTATCTGTGACATTTAATATGTTTGCTCTATTTGTAAGAATTCCTGATGAGAGAAGCCGTATTATGATTTTAGATGTGGCACTTAACCAAGCAAAAGAGTTACTAGAGCTACTTAAGCTTCATATCTATCGAGAAGATACGATTATCTTTAGTTATGCTAATCGAAATCTTTCTGTTGATGAGTTAAATCAAATTTAATTGTATGAATAATATTTCAGTTAAAATTAAAGTAGTTATGGGTATCTTTCTTTCAAGAAAAACTATAGTATAAACTTATAAATAAACTTAATATAGAGATAAAGATAGATAATCTTATCTCTAAAAAAGATATAAAATAAAGGAAGTAATTTGATATACCTAGAACGAGTGGCACTAGAGATAAAAAATGTTGGTTTGTATAATTTAATTTTACAAGATGTAGAAAAAATAAGAGAAAAAAAACATCTAACTAAAGATGAAATTTTAGAAACCATACAGACCCAGCCTCAAATATTAGAAGATTATAAACAGACAAATACAGAGTATAATATTAGTAACATTCATATTAGAGATATTGAAAGTTCAAAATTAGAGGAGAAATGTAAAGAGAAAGCCCAAGAGATTAATAAAAAGTTAAACTATTTAAGAGAGATAGAGAAATATACACTAGATTTTGAACAGAGTTCAACCTTGGTTATTATATTCTCTATTGAGTTTTTTGTACTATTTTCAGTTCAATATTTTATAGTTTTACTTGATTTAAAAGAGTGGCAAATGCTTATATACTCTCTTTTTGCAAGTAGCGTGGTGATTGCTTGGTGGTATGCTAAAAAAGAGAGAAAAAAATATGAGAAAAATAGTGCTATATATAAAAAAGAGTATATAGAAACTTTAAAACTTATAGAGAAGCTAGAAAATGAGGGGTGTATTAAAAAAGAGGATTTAATTATAAAAGAGTGTGATGAACATGTCTAATATCAAAATATCATACATTTGGGACAAAGAGATATATTTAAAAGCTACTAAAATAGCTTATGATTATGAATTAAAGAGGTCATCTAAAAGATTTATAGGGTGGATATTTATTGCAATGAGTCAATTTGGAGTAGTTCAAGCTATGAAAGGTGGAGGAGTAGGATTACTTCTTCTCTCCTCTATACTAATACTATATTGGTACTATTTTAGATGGGAGATAAGAAAATCTATATTAATAAAAAATTTCAAAAAATCACCCAATGCTAACCATAAATTTAATATTTTAGCTAATGAAAAAGGTATAACTATAGATGATAGATTAATACAATGGAGTAAGATAGAAGAGATTATATCTCTAAGAGATGGATTTTTACTTTACTATGATAACTCTTTTTTATTCTTTCCACTTAGTGCATTTAAAGATATAGAGAAGAAAAATCAATTTGGTCTGCTTGTAAAAGCAAATATTAAAGCTAAAGATTAATTTAATTACTACTAATCCTTAAAAGATTTATAGAGTTTTAAACTCCATAAATCTTTTTGAAAATTATCATCCCTAAAAATGTAGCACCCAAACACAAAAATATATTAAGACCAATATTTCCTACTGCCTTGCCCCATAATCCCTCTTGTATCATAAATAGTGTCTCCCAAGAGAATGTTGAGAAAGTTGTTAATGCTCCAAGAAGTCCTGTTACAAATATTGCTTTTTGATGTATAGATAGATTAATATGCTGAAAATATAAAAACAAAAAGCCTATTATGAAACTACCTAATATATTAACCCCTAATGTTCCAAAAGGAAATAATGAGCCTGAACTCTTTTGAATCCAGCCTGATATTGTGAAACGAAATATTGCACCCAAAAATCCACCTATGCCAACAGCTATAAATATTCCTAAATTCATCATTGTTGTACAAATTGCCAATCATCACTATTTTTTTCAAATGCTTCTGTTTTCTGTTTGAGTAGAATATTTATAATATCTAACTCTTTTTGAAGTGACTTATCTTTTAATATCTGCATTTGACTTATATAAATTTTTCTAAACATTTGAAAAAGTTTTTTGTATCCATCTGAAACTCTTAGTTTACAAGATTTTCTCTCCCATGTTTTGATTGTTGGATATATGGGTCGTTTTGGAGGGAAAATCATACATCTTTTCATAATAGTTACATAATCTTGCATTATCCATTTAACATTATCATTACATCCTGCTCTTGCATCAATTAGCCAATTTTTCATAATAGTTACAAAATCACTAACCAAAATAGCTTTTTGGATACCACTATTGTCATAATATACATTTTTTTTATGATTAAATGAGATACTCTGCTTATTGGAAAATGGTTTACCGTTAACATTAGTATAACTAACTTTTAGTTTAATATCATCAGAACCTTTTCCTATCTTTTTGAGTTTTAAAAGTATCACGCCACCTTTAGTTTGACTATTTTCTGTAGCAGAAGGAAAAAGAGTATTAACTCTCATAATCTCACCAGTTGCTAGTTTGGCATCAGGAGAGCCATATACTGCATCTATCTTATATTTATTACTATCTAGTTGGAGTTTTAAATCATAAACTAATGGAGTTACCATATAATCAAACTCTTTATCTAATAGTTTTTTAAACTCAGTTGATGAGTGAACAGAGAAATAGTTTGCACCTTTTGTTTTAGATACATACTCTACTAAATCATTATTAAAATCAACGCCAATACCTATAAATGTGGTGTGTATTCCTCTCTTAGAGGCCTTTTTTGCCATTCCAAATAGCTTATCTTTTCGTAGTTCACCACTATTGGGCATAGCATCAGTTAAAAATACTATTCTATTTTCGTAATCTTTATTTAAATCAATAGTATCAAATAATTTTAGTCCCTCTTGGTAACCTGCACTCCAATTTGTTCCACCTTGCTCTTTGAGTGCTAAGATATGGTCTCTAATTGCTTTTTTGTTTGTGCCTCTTACTAATCTTAATGGTTTTGCTGTATATGCTCTATGGTCAAAAAGTGCAATCCCAACTCTATCATCATCTTTTAGGTGAGAAAGCATTGCAACTATAGACTCATTGGCTATAGTCATCTTTTTTTTGCTTTTTTTCTCCTTATTCTCTACTTTATTACCACTTTTATCATAATAGTAACTATCAAAACCTGCACTCATAGAGCCAGATATATCCAATACTATTACTAAATTTAATTTTTTCCGTTTAAAATCTTTTGCATCAATTCCAGAATTAAGTCCAACTGATAAGAAATACTCCTCTTCATTTGAAAAATTATTAACTCTTTTTGCTGATGAATAACTAGGACAAAATAGTGATTTACACTCTTTGCCTCCTAAACCTGTATCAAAATAGTGATTATAAAACTGTCCCTCATAAGTGATAGAGTCTAATTTTGGTAGATAACCATTTTCTATATTGGCTTTAAAATTATTAGTATCTTTAGCTCCACCTACTGACATGCCAAGTTTAGAACCAAGAGATTTTGGAGCTATCGCTCTACTCATACCCATTCGTTTAGAACCTATAACAGCACCAACAGGAGATAATAATAGACCATCTTCCATAACTCGCGTACCATTATACTCCCAATCATCAGTAGCATTTATATCCACTTTTTTACTCATAGCATTCAGAAGTGTTACACTTATTAGCAATATTATAAATATAAGCTGTTTCATTTGTATATCCTTTTGTTTTAATTATATTATAACAGAATTTTTGAATTTATGCTTTATAGTTTTTGTCTCTAACACTCATCTGTTTACTTTTTTCATCCATATATATATCAAATATATCTATAGATTTTAGAAGACCACTTAATTTTTTATATCCATAATTAATAGGAGAAAAAGAGCTATTATTACTGATATAAGCTCCCATATCTGCTAAATTTGACCATCCAAACTCATCCATTGTTTGACTATGAGCATTTTTCAAAATATTCAATAACCATTTGTCAGATTTTAAATCTTTGGATTGTTTTTTGATTTGATGGGTTGTTTCCGTATTTGGAGTAGTACTATTTTCTGTAAGATTTTCTGTAAAAATGAATTGAGAACATGCAGCCATAAAAGCTTTGGGTGTTTTTTTCTCCCCAAAACCATAAACTTTAATGCCCTCTTGTTGAACACGCATCACGACAGGAGTAAAATCACTATCACTAGTAGCAAATGCAAAAGCATCTATCTGTTTGGTATGCAACATATCCATAGCATCAATTGTCATCAAAATATCTGTTGCATTTTTATTTTTGCTATAATCAAACTGTTGTATAGGTTTAATAGCAAATGCTAAGAGTTTCTCTTCCCAGTTTTTTAGATTATCTTTTGTCCAGTTTCCATATGCTTGACGGATATTAACTACTCCATATTTACTAAGCTCATTGATAATCCCCTCTAATGCTCTATGAGAAATATTATCACTATCTATAAATAGAGCTATATGTTCTCTATTTTTCATTAATTAAGCTCTTTTGGTTGATAATAGGTCATGGTAGAACGACCAAACTTTTTGCGTTTGCTCTGCTCCAATGCACCAATCTCTTTAGGCATATCAAGTTTACTCATATGTTCAACTATAACCATTGCACAAAAAGAACTATCTATTTTTTCTATCAAAGATATTGTTTTATTATAAACATCATCCATTCCATCACGAGTAGAAAATGGTGGGTCAAAGTAAAAATATGTCTTCTCTTTATTATGTTTAAGCATATCTAGCACCATATCAAATTTCTCAAAACTATCACCAAAGAAATGATGACATCTGCTAGGGTCAAGTTGTTTGATATTTTGTTGTAAAACTTTATATGCAATCTTGTTATGTTCTATAAAATAACACTCTCCTGCTCCACGGCTCAATGCTTCAAGTCCAATAGAGCCACTTCCTGAAAATACCTCTACAAAGTTTTTATCTATAATATCAAACTGTAAGGTATTAAATAGAGACTCTCTTAAAATACCTTTGGAACTTCTAGTTGTTGAGATATTTGGTATCTCTATAAACTTACCTTTGTATTTGCCACCAATTATTTTTGTTCTGAAATTTCGCTCTTTTTTCAATTTATATCTTTTTAATTTTATTATATCTAATTTAAGATAATTTTTTACGAACAATTGGTAAAAGTTTCTCTTTTATCTCTTTGGTTGTCCGTTTAAATAACTCAAAATCCACTCCTATAGGCTCTTCAAAACTAACAGAAATTATCTCAACTCCTTTTGGAAACTTATCTGTAATATCATTTATAGTATCACTTACTATTATAACTAAATCAAACTCTATATCCAAAAGCTCATCCAAATTTTTAGAATGATAAGAATCAATCCATGCATCTTCTAATTGGAGAGCTTTTATACTATTTGAGTCAATCTCTCCTATTGGCTTCACTCCTGCACTATAAGCTCTAATACTGTTTAAATATCTATTTATCAATGCTTGTGCTATAATAGAGCTAGTACTATTAGCTCTATCAATAATTAATACTTTTTTCATTAAAAATCCTTATATATTATAAATAAAGCATGAATAATAACATTAATAAACATTGAAACAGATATAAATGATAAATTAACTTTTTAAATAAAGTAAACTTATAGAGTATAATTAGGGTATAATTAGTGATAATATAATAAAAATTAGGAGAGATAATATGATAGATGTAAAAAAAGAGTTAAGCAGTGAACAACATACTCTATATATAGAAACAATTCCTGAACACAAAAGGGTTATCAATAAAGAAAAAAATATTTATGAGGTAACACCTAAACACAAAAGATATAGAGTTTATATAGGAAGATTTTTTGAACTAAAAAAAGGGTTACACTCTGTATTTAATGGATTAAGAGAAGCTACAAGCAAAGATTATTTGGAACTTATGATAAACTCTGGTGGTGGACTTGTTAATGAGGGTCAACAATTCTATAATCTTATGGAATCTAAATTTTACAAAAGAACTATATCTTATCTGGATAACAAGGGGTATAGTATGGGTGCATTACTATTTTGTATGGCAGAGAAAAGGGTAATATATCCATATTCTGATTTAATGTTTCATACCTATTCTCATGGCTCTCATGGCAAAGGTGGAGAGGTAAAAACGCATGTTGACCATACTTCTAAAAAACTAGAAAAATTTTTCTATGACCTT
>Ga0256913_10000131_pt1 | contig 34623 bp, 29 predicted proteins | sample Axial_MatmetaG_FD_185970 | JGI IMG/M metagenome (GOLD analysis project Ga0256913, IMG submission 185970) | Deep-sea worm associated microbial mat communities from Axial Seamount, Juan de Fuca Ridge, Pacific Ocean - Axial_Mat | ecosystem: Environmental > Aquatic > Marine > Oceanic > Microbial... | reverse complement strand
CTATTAATAATGAAGCATATTCAAAAGAAAAAGAAATATGGATTCATCAAGAAGAATTTAGAGCGCGTCTTGACATGGGTTCAATAAAGCATAATAGAGGCGTACAACGTTATAAATGGATATATAAAGACCATAAAAATAATAATACACCACTAAAATTAAAATATAGCTTTAAAAGTATTGATAAACCTCAAAACACTCAATTAGTAATTGAAAATATTAGTAATTTTAATAAAATAACGCTAAATGGCAACAATATTCCAATTAAAACAAAGGGCTGGTTTATGGATAAGAAATTTAATAAAATTTCATTAGATGGCATAATAGAAGGTGATAATGAATTAATTTTAGAAGGTAACTATCGAAATGATATGGAATTAGAAAATATTTATATTATTGGAGATTTTGCTATTAATATTAAAAGAGAATTTGTTAAAGAATCAAAAACTATGCATTTTGGTGATTGGGCTATGCAAGGCTATTTATTTTATCCAGGAAGCATGACATATAACTTTAAATATAATCATGTAACAGATAAAAAAGATATAGTAATAGATGTACCTGTTTTTAGTGCTTCGGTTATAGAAGTATTTATTAACGGTGAAAAAGCGGATTACATTCCTTGGAAAGCAAAAAGTAAAATAGATATAAGCAAATTAATAAAAAAAGGGAAAAATGATATTTCAATAAAATTAATTGGTACTCCTAGAAATATGTTTGGACCGCTACATTTTGCAAATTGTGATAATAAATATCATAGCAGTTATACATTTGCACCTGATGAATCAGAATATACTAATGATTACATAACACATCCATATGGATTGTTTGAACAGGTTTACATTTTAGGTAAATAATATATAATATATTTAAAGAAATATTGGAGGAATATAAATGGTAAAAGTACTAGGATTTGATTATGGAGCAAGCAGTGGCAGAGCAATGCTTGGTATATTTGATGGCAACAAAATAATATTAGAAGAAGTTCATCGGTTTTCAAATGATCCTATAAAGATTAATGGTACTTTATATTGGGATATTTTACGTTTATATCATGAACTTAAAACGGGTATTATTGAGTGTAGAAAAAAGGGCCATGGAGATATAAGTGCCATTGGTATTGATACTTGGGGTGTCGATTTTGGATTACTAGATGACAATGGAGATTTATTACAAAATCCTGTACATTATAGAGATGATAGAACAAACGATATGATGGAGCAAGCTTTTAGCATTCTTTCAAAAGAAAAAATATATAATGATACTGGAATTCAATTTATGCAATTTAACACACTTTTCCAGTTGCTTGCTTTATCTAAAAAACAACCTCAGTTATTAGAAAAAGCTAAATCTATGTTGTTTATACCCGATTTATTAAATTACTTTTTAACAGGAGAAAAATATAGCGAATATTCAATTGCTAGCACTTCTCAAATGCTTAATATAAAAACACGTGATTTTGATAAAAAACTGCTAACTAAATTAAATATACCAACTCATTTTTTACAAAAGATTATTGAAAGTGGAACAAAAGTGGGGAATTTAAAAGAAGAGTTATGTGATGAAGTAGGAATAAAAAGTATTCCTGTTATAGCAGTTGCTTCACACGATACAGGTTCAGCAGTTATAAGTGTACCTGCTAAAGATGATAATTTTGCCTTTTTAAGTTCCGGTACATGGTCACTATTAGGGACAGAATTAAATAGTCCTGTTACTAATAAATTAGCTTTTGATATGGATTATTCTAATGAAGGTGGATTTAATAAAACAATAAGATTCTTAAAAAATATTATGGGGCTATGGATTTATCAAGATTGTCGCCGTGAATGGAATAGAGAGGATAAAACATATGAGTTTGACGATTTAGAAGCTGATGCAAGAGCACTTGAGCCTTTTAAATGTTTTATTGATCCTGATCACAATATGTTTTATCATCCAGGACATATGACTGAAAAAATACAGCAATTTTGTAGAAATACAAATCAATATGTTCCAATAAAAAAAGGAGAAATAGTACGGTGTATTATTGAAAGCTTGGCTTTAAAATATAAATATGTATATGAGCGCCTTGAAGATGTAGTGGAACATAAAATAACAAAATTACATATAGTAGGTGGAGGATGTAAAAATACAATGATTTCTCAATTTACAGCTAATGCACTAAATAAGGAAGTTACAACGGGACCAATTGAAGCTACTGCTACTGGAAATATAGTAGCTCAATTAATTGCTTTAGGTGAGATAAAAGATATGGCCCATGGCAGAGAAATAATAAGAAACTCATTTGAGTTAAAAACATATAAACCAGAAAATGTAGAAAAGTGGAATGAAATGTATAAATATTTTGAACAAAATATAGTAGGAAAAGGATAGGAGTAAAAATGAATAAAGAATATTTAATCTTAGAAGAAAAGATCAAAGATAAAGGAATCGATATTAATTGGTTGAAACAATCAATAAAAGAATTAGAAATTGAAACACCTTCATGGGGTTATGGTGATTCAGGAACACGTTTTAAAGTATTTAAAAAAGAGGGTGTACCAAGTACTTTATATGAAAAATTAGACGATGCAGCTATTGTTAATAAATATACTGGAGTATGCCCATCGGTTGCAGTACATATACCGTGGGATAAAGTAGATGATTATGATGATGCAAGTGCTTATGCTAAAAAATTAGGCATAAGAATTGGTGCAGTTAATCCTAATTTATTTCAAGATGATGAATATATGTTAGGAAGTGTAACAAATACAGATGAAAAAATAAGAAAAAAAGCTATCGCTCATATGATTGAATGTGTAGATATAGCAAGAAAGTTTAAATCTAAAACACTTAGTCTGTGGTTTGCTGATGGTACAAATTATCCCGGTCAAGGAAATATTAGAAAACGTAAAAACTGGATGCTAGAAAGTTTAGTTGCTCTTGATAAAGCAATGGATGACGACATGAGAATGCTAATAGAGTATAAAGCTTTTGAACCTGCATTTTATCATACTGATATTAACGATTGGGGTATGTCTTATCTTTTATCAACAAAAGTAGGAAAAAAGGCACAAGTGCTTGTTGATTTAGGACATCATGCTCAAGAAGTTAATATTGAACATATCGTAGCTACGTTACTTGATGAACAAAAAATAGGTGGTTTTCATTTTAACAATAAAAAATATGCAGATGATGATTTAATTGTAGGTACAATTAAACCTTATGAATTATTTTTAATATTTAATGAAATTATAGATGCTAAGTTTGATGATAAAACTAAAGCTTGTGCTAATAACATTGCCTATATGATTGATCAGTCACATGCAATAGAACCTAAGGTTCCTGCAATGATAAAATCTGTTATTAATGTTCAAGTTGCGCATGCTAAGGCTCTTTTAGTAGATAGAAAGGCTTTAGAAATAGCAAGGGAAAATAACGATGTATTATTAGCTGAAAGTATTATTAAAGATGCTTACTTAACTGATGTACGACCATTATTAGAACAAGTGCGTGAAGAAATGGGAATAGATAAGGATCCAATGAAAGCTTATTTAGCAAGTGGATATGAAGAAGAAAAATTAAAAAGAGGCTTTGGACAAGGCTGGGAATAAGAAAGGTTGATTATTATGTATGAAAATAAATTAAAACAAATGGCAAAAATGTCACAATTAGTAGGTTCGTCACCTGATTTAGCACAAGGCGGAGGAGGAAACACTTCGGTTAAACTTGACAATCATTTAATGGCGGTTAAAGCATCTGGTTATAAATTAAGTGATTTAACTACAACAGAAGGATTTGTAGTAATAGATTACATGAAAATAAGAGAATACTATGATAATGTGGACTTAAACAAGCAAATTGATTATTACAAAGATAGCACACAATTTGTTAAAGAAAATACCATTCACTTAGATGGACTACAAGAAGGCATGAGAGCATCTGTTGAAGCGGGCTTTCATTCATTGCTTTATGATTATGTTATTCACACACACTCAGTTTATGCAAATATATTAGCATGTACTGGTGAAGGTAAAAGAATTAGTGAAGTGCTATTTAGCAATAGTAAATATGGATATATGTGGATTCCATATATAGCTCCTGGCTTTGAACTGACTTTAGGCTTTAAAAAATGGCTTGAGCGCTATAAAACTGCAAATGGTGAAATGCCAAAAATAATATTTATGGAAAGTCATGGATTAGTTGTAACATCAGATGATTATGATGAATGTATAGAAATTAATAAGTATGTTAATGATGTAATAAAAGATAAAATGCAACTAGCTGAACCTTATGGTTTTGTTGGAATCAAAGAAATTGGTGAAAATATTTTCATATCAGAATCAGCAATATTAACTGATTATTTCAAAGGAACAACATCATATATGGATGCTAATTGGTTTTCAGATCATATCTTATATCCTGATCAAGGTGTTTATTTAAGAGGTAATATTTCTAATAATGAAAAAGAACCTAATAAAATAAATATTAACTTAGAAACAGGAGAAATAATATATAGAACAAATTATAAAGAAGCTATAACAATGGAAGAAACAATAGTAGCTTTTATATACATTCTTGAGAAAATAAGGAAAAACGAATTAACTGTTATGACAATGACAAAAGAGGATGTAGATTTTATTACAAATGTTGAAGGTGTTAAGTATAGAAAAACGTTGTTAAAGTAGATACTAACCATAATATAATTGACTATTAAACACAATATATATATAATACAAATGTTATGCAAAAAAAAACTTAGTTTTTGCATATATTTGCGAAACGGAGGAATAAAATAAATGAAGAAAAAGCTATGGATTAAATTTGTTTTTGCCTTAGCATTAATAGCTTTCTTTATGATTTCAATTACTGTTGGTTCTACTGGAATGGGTGTAAAAAAAGTTTCAGAGACAAAACTAGGAATTGATATTAGAGGCGGTGTTTCAGCGACAATATATCCTGCTGTAGAAAATATAGCTACTATTGATGAACACCAGCTAGAAACAGCAAAAAATATTTTAACACAAAGACTTGAAGCACAAGGAACATTTGATGCAACAATAACAGTTGATAAAGAAGGAAAAAGACTATTACTAGAAATTCCTTACACAAGTGGAGAAGAAAAAAATCCTCAAAAAGTTATAGATGAATTAGGTAAAATGGCATATCTTACTTTTAGAGAAATTGTGTATGTTACTGATGATAAAGGAAAACAAGTTATAGATGAAACTACAGGACAACCTAAGGTTGACACTGTTGTATTACTAGATGGTTCTGATATTAAAAAGGCAGAAGCAGTTTTTCAAAAGAACCAACCAGTTGTATCATTAGAATTTAATAGTGTAGGTGCTACTAAATTTGCCGAAGCAACAGGGCGTTTAGTAGGAAAAAATATTGCAATTTTCTTAGATGATCAAGTTATTTCATCACCTAGAGTTGATGCAAAAATAACTGGAGGCAAAGCAGTAATTACTGGAACATTTACTCCAGAAGAGGCTATAACCCTTGCAAATTATATTCAATATGGTGCATTACCATTCGGGTTAGAAGCAAGAGAAATTAACTCTATTAGTCCTATATTAGGAGATAGCGCTTTAAATATAACATTAAAAGCCGCATTATTAGCGTTTATACTTGTTGTCTTATTCATGATGTTTAGATACAGATTACCAGGTTTAGTAGCAAGTATAGCCTTGACAGGATTAGTTGCCGCTGAAATTTTTTGGGTATCAGCATTTGATGCTTCAATTACATTGCCAGGTATTGCAGGTATCATACTGACCATAGGTATGGGGGTTGATGCGAATGTAATTATATATGAGAGAATAAAAGAAGAACTAAGAAACGGAATGCCAATTGATGATTCCATTGATTTAGGTTTTAAAAGAGCTTTTTCAGCTATTATTGATGCTAATGTTACTACATTATCTTATATACAATGGGAAGTGGACCTATTAAAGGTTTTGCATTAACCTTAATGATTGGTGTTATTATGAGTTTTATTACTGCAATTATGATATCAAAATACTTATTAAAAGCATTATCAACAATAAAAGTTTTACAAAAAAAATGGTTTTATTCAGTTAAGGAGGTATCAAAATGATAGACATTATTGGAAAAAGAAAATACTTCTTTACTTTTTCTATAGTATTAATATTAATAGGAATCTTATTTTTCGTAATACGTGGAGGTTTTAATTGGGATATACAATTTGAAGGTGGAACAATCATTAAAATTGAAATGCTTAATAACGATTATAATCAAAATGATATTGGGGCTAAACTTGAAGATATGTTAAAAAAAGATTTAACATTACAAAAAGAAACTACCTATAATCCAGCAGATAATGCAAATACTATAGCGCTACTTTCTATAAAAGTATCCAAAGATAACACATTAACATCTGATGAAATAAATAGTGTAATTGATTATCTTGAAACTACAGGCCTTGCCAAACAAGATGCAGAAATGCAAATTCAATCAGTGGAACCTTCCATTGGAAATGAAATGAGAAATAAGGCACTATCAGCTGCAGGAATAGCATTAATACTAATAATATTATATGTATGGATGAGATTTAGAATTATGTCTGGTTTAGCAACAGCGTTAACAGGGATTATTGCTCTATTACATGATGCTTTAATAATGCTTACAGTATATACAGTATTTAACATACCTATTAACGAAGTATTTATTGCGGCTATTCTAACTATTATTGGATATTCTATGAATGATACAATAGTTATTTTTGATAGAGTTAGAGAAAACACAGGTAAAATGTATAAAGCAAATATTGAAACATTAGTTAATACCTCAATAGTTCAATCGTTACCAAGAACAATTAATACACTAGTATCTACATTGATGACTATACTTATACTTTATATATTCGCTGTAATATATAACGTGGTATCAATTAAAGAGTTTGCATTCCCACTAATCGTTGGATTAACAAGTGGATCGTATTCTTCTATATTTATTGCCACACCGCTATGGATGATGTGGAAAAAACATCAACATATAAAAAACAAGTTTAAATCATAAAAATAAAACACCACACATTGTGTGGTGTTTTTTATTTCTAGTAAAATTTTTATATATCTATATACTATTAAATATTTTTTCAAATATATCAAGTGCTCTATCTAATTGCTCTTTTGTATGAGTGGAAGTATAGCTAGTTCTAAGAAGACATTCACCTTCATTTACAGCAGGAGGAATAACAGGATTTACATATACACCTGCTTCAAGAAGTAATTTAGTAATAATAAAAGTTCTGTTTGTATTGTATGTCATCACAGGAATTATAGCTGTAGTACTATTTCCAATTGGAATATTTCTCTTTCTGAATCCTTTTCGCATATAATCTGCATTTTTTTGTAAATTAATAACTCTATCAGGTTCTTCTATCATTATGTTAATAGCTTCTAAAGCTGTGGCAGCATTTGAAGGAGGAACAGAAGCACTAAATATAAAAGGCCGTGAAAAATGTTTTACATAGTGAATAACTTGTTCACTTGCACCAATAAAGCCACCTAAGCTTGCTAACGATTTTGAAAAAGTACTCATAATTATATCAACGTCATCTTCTAAATCGAAATATGAAGCAGTACCTCTTCCATTTTTACCTATCATACCAAGGGCGTGGGCATCGTCTATTAAAATCCGTGCACCATATTTTTTCTTAAGTTCTACTAATTTAGGAAGATTACAAATATCTCCGCCCATACTAAAAACACCGTCAGATATTATTAATATTCCACTTTCCTTAGGAACTTTTTTAAGTAATTTTTCTAAATCATCCATATCGTTATGTTTATACTTCAATGTCTTTGCAAATGATAATCTGGTACCGTCAACAATACTTGCATGATTTTCTCTATCGCTTAATATATAATCTCCTTTAGAAACTATAGATGAGATAATACCTAAATTAGTTTGAAAACCAGTACTAAAGGTTAGCGCGGCTTCTTTATTAACGAAATCAGCCAATTTTTTTTCTAATTCTAAATGAAGTGTCAATGTTCCATTTAAAAACCGTGAACCTGAACAACCAGTACCATATTGATCTAATGCGGTCTTAGCAGCCTCAATACAACGAATATCTGATGTTAAGCCTAAATAATTGTTTGAACCTAGCATAATAATTTTTTTACCATCAATGATAACTTCAGTATCTTGTTTGCTTTCTAGCGCATGAAAATATGGATAAAGTCCTGATTTCATAGCTTCTCTAGCTCGTGTAAAATTATTACATTTATCGAATAAATCCATTTATATCTTCCTACTTTCTATTACATATAAAAAAAGTTTATCACATAGATATATATATACAATAGGATTAAATACATGCTAATAATATCTTAATCAAATTTTAATATTTACAGTAAAAAATTAACACGAAGTAGTATTTTTATAATATAATATAAAAGTAAAGAAAAGAGGAACTATGAATAAAAAAATCATTTTAATAACAGGGGGCTCGTCAGGAATAGGTAGAGCTTGTAGTGAATATTTAGCCAATAAAGGACACATCGTATTTGCAACTACTAGAAAAGATGTTAATTATAAAGAAAAAAATCTTGGACTAGGAACGTTAACACTAATAACATTAGATGTAACAAAACAAAATACTATTAACGAGGCAATAAAATATATATTATCAAAATATAAGCGAATTGATGTTGTTGTTAATAATGCCGGATTCGGTATCGCAGGAGCTATAGAAGATGTAAGCTATGAAGAAGCTCTAAGTCAATTTGATGTTAATTTCTTTGGAACTATAAATGTAATAAAAACAATATTACCTATATTTAGAGAACAAAAACAAGGACAAATTATAAATATAGGTTCAGTTGCAGGCTATGTATCACTACCTTTTCAAGCTATGTATTCTGCTAGTAAAAGTGCCATATTATCATATACAAAAGCACTAAGAAACGAAGTTAAACCCTTTAATATTAAAGTAACAATAATAGAGCCTGGTGATATAAAGACCAATTTTACAAACAATAGACAAGTTACTAAAAAATCTGATAACGATTCAATTTATAAGGATAGATTTATCAAATCCATAGAGGTGATGGCAAATGATGAAAAAAATGGTAGTGAACCTATTGTTATTGCTAAAGCGGTAGATAGGGTTATTAATAAAAAACATCCTGCTATTGCTATTACTGTAGGGCTTAAATACAAGTTGTTTAAATTATTATTTAGACTGCTACCAGAAAAAGTTTCCGAATATGCGGTATATCTTTTATATGGCAAATAAAAGAAAAGGATGATATAATACTTTACGTTGACATACTATAGTAGTTATGTTAGCATATGAGACCGATAACCATAAGCTAAGTTTATTGGAAACTCCAACCATATACATGGCTAATGGCGATAAAATTTTAAGGAGAAGAAAATGGATACAGTTAACAAACAAGAAATTATTGAAGAGTACAAAATGAGTGAAAATGATACAGGTTCACCAGAAGTTCAAGTAGCTATACTTACTGCAAGAATTAATTATTTAAATGAACATTTAAAAGTTCACAAAAAAGATCATCATTCAAGAAGAGGACTTTTAAAAATGGTAGGACAAAGACGTGGATTACTTAAGTATTTAGCTAAAAAAGATGTTGAAAGATATCGTACATTAATAAGTAAATTAGGATTAAGAAAATAAACGAGATTACGGTGGGATATTCCACCGTACTCTTTTATAGAAGAAAATATTGAAAGTTGGCTATGGCGAAGAAATATTAGGGAACTTAGGAAAACAAAAACTTGAATCAAAATATTTGATTTGTGTTTTTGTTTTCTAATTTAGAAGTAATGTTTCTCCCATAACCATTATGCATGGAAGGAGAAAATATGCACGACAATCACAAAATTTTTAAAACAATGTTTGCAGGAAAAGAACTTGTTGTTGAGACAGGAAAACATGCTCAACTTGCAAATGGATCAGCTTTATTGAGTTATGGGGACACTGTATTATTATGTACAGCTACTGCAAGCGATAAACCAAGGGAGGGTATTGATTATTTCCCTCTTATGATTGATTATGAAGAACGAATGTATTCTATAGGGAAAATACCAGGAGGATACAAAAAAAGAGAAGGTCGCTCATCTGACGCAGCCGTATTGACATCACGGGTAATTGATAGACCAATGAGACCATTATTTCCAAAAGATATAAGAAATGAAGTAGCAATTATTTGTACAGTTATGTCTGTTGAACAAGATTATCAACCAGAAATAGTTGCAATGATTGGTGCATCTTTAGCAGTTTCAATTTCTGACATCCCATTTAATGGACCAATAGCAGGTGTTGCAATTGGACTTGTTGATGGTAAAGTTGTTATTAACCCTAATTGTGAGGAAAGAGAAAAATCAGAAATGTATGTAACTTTGGCAGGTACAAAGGAAAAAATATGTATGATAGAAGCCGGAGCTAATGAAGTGGATGATGATATACTATTTAATGCACTTTTAGAAGGACAAAAAGAAATCGCCAATATGTGTGATTTTATTAGTAAAATTCAAAAAGAAATAGGTAAAGAAAAATTTGAATATCAATCAAGTGAAGTACCTAAAGAAATTTATAAAGAAATAGAAGCATTTGCAATAGAAGATATGAAAGTTGCTGTTTTAGATGATGATAAAAGAGTAAGAGATACTAATTTATCTGTATTAACTGATAAAGTTAATAGTGAATTTGGTGAAAAGTTTGCTGAAACACCAAATGTTATTGGAGAATGTATTTATAAACTTGAAAAGAAAGTTGTAAGAGACTATATCTTTAATGAAGGTAAACGTGTAGACGGTCGTTCTCTTGATGCTATTAGACCACTATATTCAGAAGTGGGTGTTATTCCAAGAACTCATGGTTCAGGATTATTCCAAAGAGGACAAACACAAGTTTTATCTACCGTAACTTTAAGTTCAATGAGCGACGTTCAACGAATTGACGGATTAGATGAATTAGAAAAAGAAAATAGATACATGCATCATTATAACTTCCCTGGATATAGTGTAGGTGATGCAAAAACTTCAAGAGGCCCAGGACGTAGAGAAATAGGTCACGGTGCTTTAGCTGAAAAAGCCTTAGAACCAGTTATTCCATCAAAGGAAATTTTCCCTTATGCTATTAGAGTGGTATCAGACGTATTAATGTCAAATGGTTCAACATCACAAGGAAGTATTTGTGGTAGTACTTTAGCATTAATGGATGCAGGTGTTCCAATTACTGCTCCAGTTGCAGGAATTTCATGTGGATTAATTACTGACCCAGATGGAGATGATAGTAAGTTTGTTGAATTTATGGATATACAAGGCATAGAAGACTTTTTTGGAGATATGGACTTTAAAGTTGCAGGTACTCATAAAGGTATTACGGCGATACAAGTAGATATAAAAGTTAATGGATTAACTCCTGAAATGATAAAAAAAGCTTTTGAAATTACAAAATCAGGTAGATTACAAATACTTGATGAAGTAATGTTAAAAGCAATTGATAAACCAAATAGCGAATTATCAAAATATGCACCTAAAATAATTACACTTAAAGTTCCAGTTGATAAAATAAAAGATGTTATTGGTTCAGGAGGTAAAGTTATTAACAAGATAATTGAACAAACAGGTGTTAAAATTGATATTGAAGAAGACGGCACTGTTTATGTAGCTTGTACTGATATTGATGCAGCAAATAAAGCGGTAAGTATTATAAAAGGAATTACAAGTGAAGTTATTGCAGGTATGGTATATAACGATGCTAAAGTTGTTAAAATTATGAACTTTGGTGCTTTTGTAGAATTTTTACCAGGCAAAGATGGTTTAGTACATATATCTCAATTAGCGCATGAAAGAGTTAGAAGCGTTGAAGATATTTGTAAAGTAGGCGATACAATGAATGTTAAAGTTATTGAGGTTGATAGACAAGGAAGAATTAGTTTGTCTAGAAAAGCCTTGTTAGATAGACCCGTTGTAGAACATAAAGAACAAACAGATAAGGCATAGCATTAAACATAAGTTATAAACCCGGTTAATACCGGGTTTTTTTAGGAGTGAAATGATCACAAAAAAAATATTTGATAATAATTCGGTTCTTATATATGAAAAACTTCCTCATGTACGTTCAGTATGTATTGGTATTTGGTTTAAAGTAGGTTCTATTAATGAAGATGATAGTAACCGAGGAATATCTCATTTAATAGAGCATATGCTTTTTAAAGGAACTAAAAACCGTTCGGCAAAAGATATTGCTAATGAACTTGATAATATTGGAGGTCAATTAAACGCTTTTACTTCTAAAGAAGTAACTTGTTTTTATGCAAAGACATTACAAGAAGATATTAAAATTGCTAGTGATGTTTTAGGGGATATGATTTTAAATTCAACATTTAAAAGTGATATTATTAAAAGAGAAAAACAAGTAGTAATGGAAGAAATAGCTATGTATAACGATTCTCCAGAAGATAATGTTCACGAGCAATTAGAAGAGAATATATGGAAAGATCATCCTCTTTCATATCCTATTTCAGGTTATAAGAAAACAGTTCAAAAAATCACAAAAAAGCAAATTGTTGAATATATGGATAAATACTATAGACCAGATAACATGGTAATTTCAGTAGTAGGAAATTTTGACGAGGAATATTTAATCAAATGTTTACAAGAATCTTTTGTAACATTTAAAGGAAATGCTATTGAATTTGTTAATACAAAACCACAATTTCATACATGCAATAAAGTAATAAAAAAAGAAATTGAACAAACTTATCTTTCAATCGCTTTTGATGCATATGGATATGAAGATGATAGGCGATTTGCACTACTCGCAGCAAGTAATATTTTAGGTGGAGGAATGTCATCAAAGTTATTTCAACATGTTAGAGAAGAAAAAGGATTAGTATATTCTATTGGTTCTACTATTGAGGCGTATCAAGGTTGTGGAATAGTCGAAATATATGCTGGAATGAATGAAGAAAACTTAGATGAAGTACTAAAATGTATTGAATTTGAGATAAATGAAATAAAAGACAATGGAGTTACACAAGACGAAGTAAATAAAGCAAAACAACAACTAAAAAGTGGGTTAATTATGGGACTAGAAAGTACAACTGCACGAATGAACTCAAATGCCCGTAGCATGATTCAAAGAAATAAAATCTTCAATCAAGATCAATTAAGGGAAAAAATAGATTTAATAACTATTGAAGATATTAATAATGTAATAAAAGATGTTTTTTTATGGGATAAAAAGGCTGTTTCAATTGTGACTTCTAAATAATTATTTTTTTAATAAGTCTTCAATTACGTCATCACAAATAATAGGAGTTACCTTATATTTTGCTAAAGTTGTTAGCAAAGTTTTAGCCTTTTCATAGGAACTAAACTTATTTTTTAAAATGTATTTTTCACCATTATTTTTTTCTACTTTAATACCATAAGGACAAGAGTCTTCGTCTAAAAAACTATCTAAATCTGCAGTAATATAATAATTAATAGTATTTATTTTATTTTTTATTAATAAATTTTTTTTATAAATTAATTTAGCATTATTCATTTATATCCCCTTATTCATCTTCTTAAATTTTAATAAATAGCTAGGTATGTGTCAATTAAATATAATTTAAATTTAAAGGATTTACTAGGGTACATGTTGAATATATAGTTAAGGAGCAAATATGGCAAAGAGCAATTATTATGCAGAAGAGATAATTGAAGAAGTTATTAGTAGAAATGACATTGTGGATGTTGTATCTGATTATGTGAAAATAAAGAGAAAGGGCAAAGACTATTTTGGGTTATGTCCTTTTCATAGTGAAAAAACTCCTTCTTTTAGCGTTGTTCCTGCAAAACAAATATTTTATTGTTTCGGTTGTGGGAAAGGTGGAAATGTAGCAAATTTTATTAAAAATATTGAAAAACTTGACTATATAGATTCAATAAAATTTTTAGCTGACAGAGTATCCTATGTATTGCCTGAGAGTAACAATCCATATGAAATGGAAAAGCAAAAAAAAGCAAAAAAAATAATTGAAATTAATCAAGAAGCAGCTAAATTTTATTATAAAATGCTAAAAAGTGAAGTTTCACTTGAAGCACGAAAATATTTTAGCAAAAGAGGATTAACTGCTGAAACTATTAAAAAATTCGGGTTAGGTTATGCGCCTAATCAATGGAATGAATTAAATAAATTTTTAATATCGAAAGGTTATCAAGAAAAAGACATAATGAATGCAGGCCTTATATCAAAAAGTAGTAATGGAACATATTATGATCGTTTTAGAAACAGAATTATATTTCCTATTATAGATATTAGAAATAGAGTAATTGGATTTGGAGGTAGAATTTTAGATGGCGATGGACCTAAATATTTAAATTCACCAGAAACAGCGGTATATAACAAGCGATTACATCTATATGGAATGAATATTGCCAAAAACACACATAGTAATAATATCATTGTGACTGAAGGATATATGGATTGTATATCTTTGCATCAAGTAGGAATAGATAACGCGGTAGCCTCATTAGGAACTTCATTAACCATTATGCAAGGAAAGTTGCTTAAAAAAAATGTCAGTGAAGTAATAATTGCATATGATAGTGATAGTGCAGGACAAAAAGCAACAATTAGAGGGCTTGATTTATTAGCTAAGATCGGATGTTCTGTTAAAGTAATTATTTTAGAAGAATATAAAGATCCTGATGAATATATAAAAAATAGAGGCTCAAAGCAGTTTAACAACTTAATAAAAAATGCGCTGCCATTAGTGGAGTACAAAGCTCTTTTATTAAAAAAAATTTTTAACATAAATACAACAGATGGTAAAGTTAAGTTTTTAAAAGGTGTCGCAAAAGCGATGTCTCAAGTTAATAATGGTGTTGAAAGAGAAATGTATATAAAAAGCATATCCACAAAGTATGATATTTCAGAGCAATCGCTAATTTTGGAAGTAAGAAAAAATTTAGGTGAAATAACCAATGAAGAACTTGAAAAGAAAAAAGTATTAGAAGTAAAATTAATAAATAATAAAAATATGTTAATAAAGGATTTTTTGAGTGTTATTGCAATACTTTGTATTGAAAATAGTTATATTAACATTGTTAAAGAATATTTAAATAAAGAGTTTTTCACAGAAGAAAAGTATGAAAAATTGTTTAGCGAAATATATAATAGGGTAAGCAATGATAGGAGTTTGGATGAGGCATACATTTTGTCTATTTTAGATGAAGAAGATGGTTCGTTGTTTTCAGGAGCGGTAGTTTCACTTGAAAATAGCCTTAATCTAAAAAAAGCATTATATGAAAAATTACAAAATTATATTATGGCAGTAGCAAAAAAACATATAAATGAAATAACTACGCAATTAGGAAAAGAGAATAATAAAGAAACGGGAAAAAAGAAAAAATTACAAGAAGAGTTGTTATATAATATGAATATTTTAAAAAACATAAAAAAGCAGTAATTGAAGGGAGAATTGGTTAAGTTGGCTAGAAGAAGAAAAAAAAGTGATATGGAAATATCAAAGAATAAAGGTTTAGATGGAACTGTAAAAAAAGATACTGTAATGCTAAATAAACTTAATGATGGGGACGATATATCCTTTGAAAAAGCAGTTTCAGATTTACTTATGAAGGCACAGGTGAAAGGTTCTATTACATTTAAAGAAATCAATGATTATTTAGAAGATGTTGAGTTTGGTTCAGGGCAAATGGAACAACTGTATGAAAAATTTGAAATTGCAGGTATTGATGTTATTGAAGATGATAAAGATATGGAAACAATTGAAGAAGAAATGGGTAAAACCGCAGTTGTACCAGCAGGAATTAATATTGATGATCCTGTAAGAATGTATTTAAAAGAAATTGGAAAAGTAGACCTGTTGACGGCTAAAGACGAAATACGATTAGCAAAAGGTATGGAAGAAGGAGACGAAGATTGTAAAAAAGCGTTAGCTGAAGCTAACTTACGTCTAGTTGTAAGTATTGCTAAACGATATGTTGGCAGAGGAATGCAGTTTTTAGATTTAATACAAGAAGGAAATCTTGGCTTAATTAAAGCAGTTGAAAAATTTGATTATCGAAAAGGCTATAAATTTAGTACGTATGCAACTTGGTGGATAAGACAGGCAATAACAAGAGCTATTGCAGATCAAGCTAGAACAATAAGAATACCAGTGCATATGGTTGAAACAATAAATAAATTAATAAGAGTTTCACGACAATTAGTTCAAGAACTAGGTAGAGATCCTATACCTGAGGAAATTGCTACAGAAATGAACTTACCAGTTGAAAAAGTAAGAGAAATCATGAAAATATCACAAGAACCTGTATCTTTAGAAACTCCTATTGGAGAAGAAGAAGATAGTCATTTAGGTGATTTTATTCCTGATCAAGATGCACTAGCTCCTGCGGAGGCTGCAGCTTTTACTTTATTAAAAGAACATTTAGTAAGTGTGTTAGATACTTTAACTCCTAGAGAGGAGAAAGTACTTAAATTACGCTTTGGTCTTGAAGATGGAAAAGCTAGAACGCTAGAAGAAGTAGGAAGAGAATTTAGTGTTACAAGAGAAAGAATTAGACAAATTGAGGCTAAGGCATTACGAAAATTACGTCATCCAAGTAGAAGTAAAAAATTAAAAGACTATTTAGATTAAAAAAAACTTGACCTACATACATTACATAAGTATAATATATTCTGTGCCCATTTTTGGGTATAATAATCCTCAATAGCTCAGCTGGTAGAGCATTCGGCTGTTAACCGAAGGGTCGTTGGTTCGAGTCCAACTTGAGGAGCCACTAGGGCCTTTAGCTCAGTTGGTTAGAGCAACCGGCTCATAACCGGTTGGTCCGGGGTTCAAGTCCCTGAAGGCCCACCAAAAGAAACCATCTTCTTGATGGTTTTTTTATTGCTTAAAAATATTTATAATTTCTATTTACTTTTTTAATAACATGGTATAGAATATACTTCGGATGCGAAATAATCGCATACGAAGTATATGGTTTGAGGAGGTATCATTATTAATAGAAGTGTAGAAACGAGTTATAATATTATAAAATCATTTAAAATGATTAATAAAAGTATAATGAGTAAAATTAAAATGGAATTTAGTTCATATGGTTTAACAGGACCGCAAGGAATGCTTATAGGAATTTTATTTCATAATAAAGAATTAACAGTTGGTGAAATTAGTAAAAAAATGGGATTATCTCTTAGTACTGTTTCAGGTATTATTGATAGATTAGAAGAAAATAAATTATTAGAGCGAACTCGTTCTATAGAAGATAGAAGAGTAGTAAAGGTTTCTCTAACTAAAAATTTTAGAACTAAAGCAACTTCAAAACATAAAATTATTGAAAATCATTTAGAGAAAGCAATTAGTAAAGCTAGTGATAGTGAATTAGCAATAATATTAGAAGGATTAGAAACTTTAGAATCAGTTATAAATAGAAATAATGAAAAGGAGAATAATTAATATATGTTAAAAATAATGAAATTTTTAAAACCCTTTATAGTATTGGTGATGATTGCTGTAATTTTATTATATGTTCAAGCTATGGCGGAATTAGCATTACCTGACTATATGTCTGATATAGTTAATTATGGAATTCAGCAAAGTGGTATTGATAATGCTATTCCAAGTGTAATAACAAAAGAGGACATGGAAAATTTATTGATATTTTCAAATAATGAAGAAAAGCAAAGCATATTAGCTAATTATGAATTAATAGATAGTAGCAACAGCAAATACCAAACATTTAAAGAAATATATACAAATTTAACTAACGAACAGATATATATTCTTAAAAAAATTGATAAAGAGGAAAAAGCACAATTTGAAAAACTTATAGCTCAAAAGGTACTATCAGTAGAGGGTGTAAGAAAAGTGTTAACAGGAGAAATCCCCCTCGATTCAAGTATGGGTAATTTTACTATACCCAAAGGAATGGATATAACCACTTTTTTACATACTTTGCCTAAAGCAAAAATCACTGAAATTGCCGATCAGGTTAATGCAAAGTTTACAGTTTTAGGAGATAAAATGGTTATTCAAGCTTCTACAGCAGTATTAGCAAAAAATTATGAAGAATTAGGAATGGATATTAAAACCACACAAAGAAATTATATTCTCAAAATTGGAGGAATAATGATTCTAGTTACTCTTTTAGGGGCATTGTGTACAATTATTGTAGGTCTAATATCTTCAAAAATAGCATCAGGTATGGGTAGAAATTTACGTTCTGAATTATTTGCTAAAGTTGAAAACTTTTCTAATGCAGAAATTGATAAATTTTCAACTGCTTCATTAATTACTAGAACAACGAATGATGTTACTCAAATAGAAAACTTAATGGTAATGGTAATACGTATGATGTTCTATGCACCCATTATTGGTATTGGGGGAGTAATAAGAGCTCTTGATAAAAGTACGTCAATGTCATGGATTATAGCGCTATCAGTTATTGTTTTATTATGTCTTATAGGTTTTATGTTTGTAATTGCAGTACCAAAATTCAAAATATTACAAAAACTTGTTGATAAAATGAATATGGTAACAAGAGAAAGTTTAACAGGAATAATGGTTGTTAGAGCTTTTAACACACAAGAGTTTGAAGAGCGACGTTTTGACGATGCAAATACTCAATTAACAAGTACTAGTTTATTTGTTAATAGAGTTATGGCGTTTTTGATGCCTGCTATGATGTTAATAATGAATGGTGTTACTTTATTAATAGTGTGGATTGGTGCTCACCAAATTGCAGAATCCACAATGTTAGTTGGCGATATGATGGCATTTATGCAATATGCATTACAAATCATTTTTTCTTTTGTAATGTTAGCAATGATGTTTATTATGGTTCCAAGAGCAGCAGTATCTGCACAACGTATTGCAGAAGTGTTAGAAACTGATTTATCTATTAATGATCCTATAAATCCTAAAATCTTTGGCAAAGAACTAAAAGGTGATATTGAGTTTAAAAATGTTTCATTTACATTCCCAGGTGCGGAAGAAGATATGCTTAAAAACTTATCCTTTAAAATTGAAGCGGGAAAAACCACGGCTATTATTGGAGCAACAGGCTCTGGAAAAACTACATTGGTTAATTTAATACCTAGATTTTATGATGTTACAAAAGGTGAAATTCTAATAGATGGAATAAATATAAAGGATGTGACACAACATAATCTAAGAGAAATAATAGGATATATTCCTCAAAAGGCATCGTTGTTTAGCGGGACTATCGAAAGTAATTTAAAATATGCTAATGAATATGCTACAAAAGAAGAGATAGATACGGCAATTGATATAGCTCAGGCTCGTGAAATTATTAATGAAAAAGATAAGAAGCTTAAAACGCATATTGCCCAAGGTGGGAAAAATGTGTCAGGAGGACAAAAGCAACGGTTATCTATTGCTAGAGCACTTATAAAGAAACCACAAATTTATTTATTTGATGATAGTTTTTCTGCGTTGGACTTTAAAACAGATTCAAACCTAAGAAAAGCGTTAAAAAATAAATTAGGAGACAGTACAGTTTTGATTGTAGCACAACGAATATCTACTATTAAAAATGCTGATCAAATACTGGTTATTGATGATGGAAGTATAGTTGGAATAGGTACACATAATCAATTAATTAGCAACTGTGATACTTATAGGGAAATTGCATATTCTCAACTATCTAAGGAGGAACTAGCATGAGTGAAAAAAATAATATGAACAACAAAAATGTTGGTTTTAAAGGCCCAGGTGGAGGCCATGGTATGATAAAAGGCGAAAAAGCCAAAAACTTTAAAGGTACGCTTAAAAGACTAGTGAAATTATTACAAGAATATAAGCTAATTATTATAATAGTATTTATATTTGCAATTGCATCATCAGCTTTTTCAATTATCGGTCCTAAGGTTTTAGGAAATGCAACAACTATTATATTTGAAGGCCTACAAGATAAAATAACTGGCGGTACAAAAGGTGTTGATTTCGAAAGAATTGGAGGGATTATATTAACTTTAGGTGTATTATATGGCTTGAGTTCTATATTCTCTTATATACAAGGCTATATTATGGCGGGAGTATCTATGAAAGTTACATATAAAATGAGAAAAGATATTTCGCGTAAAATAAACAAAATGCCTTTAAAATATTTTGATGGAACTAACCATGGTGATGTACTATCAAGAGTAACAAATGATATTGATAATATTAGTCAAACGCTAACACAAAGTTTAACACAAATAATTGCATCTATAGCAACAGTTGTTGGAGTGCTAATAATGATGCTAACTATTAGTTGGCTTATGACAATCGTTGCGGTATTAGTAGTTCCGCTAAGTATGTTATTAGTCATAAAAATTGTAAGAAAGTCACAAAAATACTTTAAGAAAAGACAAAAATTCTTAGGAAGTTTAAATGGTCATGTTGAAGAAATGTATGGAGGCCATGTTATCGTGAAAGCTTTTAATGGAGAAAAACAAAGTATTGATGCTTTTGAAAAACATAATAAAGAACTTTATGGAGTAGCGTGGAAAGCACAATTTTTATCAAGTCTAATGATGCCTAGTATGAAAATAGTGAGTAATGTAGGTTATGTGGCAGTGTGTGTACTTGGTGGAGCTTTAGCAGTAAAAAAAGCAATCTCAGTAGGAGATATACAGGCTTTTATTCAATATGTTAGAAATTTCACACGCCCTATAAGCCAGATAGCAAATATTTCAAATGTTTTACAACAAACAGCAGCATCCGCAGAGAGAGTTTTTGAATTTTTAGATGAAGATGATGAAATTGCTGAAAAGGAAAATGCTGTTGTATTAAAAACTGTTAAAGGAAATGTAGAATTTAAAAATGTACACTTTGGATATTTTAAAGATAATATTATTATTAATGATTTTTCTGCAAGCATTAAACAAGGACAAAGAGTAGCTATTGTTGGACCTACTGGAGCGGGAAAAACCACGATAGTAAAATTACTTATGAGATTTTATGATGTAAATGAAGGTGCCATATTTGTAGATGGTCATGATATAAGAGATTTAAAAAGAAAAAGTTTAAGAGAGAATTTTGGAATGGTACTTCAAGATACCTGGTTATATAACGATTCTATCATGAATAATATACGTTATGGCCGTTTAGATGCAACGGATGAAGAAGTAATTAAAGCGGCAAAGGCGGCTCATGTAGATTCTTTTGTGCATATGTTACCAGATGGATATAATATGATTTTAAATGAAGAAGCTTCAAATATCTCCTCTGGACAAAAACAATTAATGACAATAGCAAGAGCAATTTTATCTAATCCTAAACTATTAATATTTGATGAAGCAACAAGTTCAGTAGATACTAGAACCGAGGTTCAAATTCAAAAGGCTATGGAAAATCTAATGAAAAATAAAACAAGCTTTATTATCGCTCATAGACTATCAACAATAAGAGATGCTGATTTAATTCTAGTTATGAATAATGGGGATATTGTAGAACAAGGAAATCATCAATCATTATTAGAAAAGAAAGGCTTCTATGCTAATTTATATAATTCTCAGTTTGAGCAATAAAAAATATATTTACTTAGTAAATTTTGTGATAAAATAAAAAGAAAAAAGGAGGTTAGCTATGAAAGCCAAAGCAGAAATAAATCCTGGAATATGTGGCCTAACGACAAGTCTTGAAGCTACAAGTGATGAAATGCAAGTAATAACACTAAATGGAACATCACAATGCCCAGCAATTACAAAAATAATTGAAGATTTAAAAAGTGAAGAATTAGATGCATTTGAGTGCTGTTTAGGTAAGATGGATGAATCACCAGTTTATGTAAAATCATTTGGTAAAGTAACCCATGCCGCATGTCCAGTACCTAGTGCTATAATCAAATTAATGGAAGTTGCAGCTAGTTTAGCATTGCCAAAAGATGTGGAAATAAAACTAAGCAAAGAAGATTAATGAATGATATTAATAAAATAATGTCAAATCGACTAAAAATGATTTCTAACAGTGTTAGAAATAGTAATTTAGTTTATGATATAGGAACAGATCATGCATATGTTCCTATTGATTTATTACAAAAAAATATTGCTAAAAAAGCAACTGCAACAGATATAAGAACAGGACCTATTAAAAATGCAAAAAAGAATATAAAAAAATATAAATTTGAAGATGAGATAAAAACAAAAATAGGTAATGGGTTAGATGTAATTGATGACAATCCTGATTGTATTATTATTGCAGGAATGGGTGGTATATTAATTACGCAGTTAATTGAAAATAATATTGATAAGGCAAAAAAAGTAAAGCAATTAATAATTCAAGCTATGAATAATGAAGAATTAGTAAGAGAATATATGCTAAATAAAGGATTTAAAATTGAATTTGAAAAACTTACCAAAGATATTAATAGAATTTACAATCTTATATCTTTTAATTATTGTAATTATAAAAACGATTATGAGGGCTATGAGTTTTACACATCAAAGTATTTACTTCAAAAAAATGATAAACTATTAAAAGAATATTTAATACCTAAAGCAAAAAGGCTAAATGCTATAATTAAAGGGCAAAGTTTAAATAATCAAATTAATGACGATTTAGTGGTTATTAAAAAAAAGGTGGAGGAGATAATATATGGTAATTAGTGACATATTAAAATATATAGATGAGATTGCTCCTTTTAAATATGGAGAGAGTTTTGATAATAATGGACTTATTGTTGGCGATACAAATAGACAAGTTTCTAGAATCTTAGTAGTATTAGATTTAACTTTTAATGCAATTCAAAAAGCAATTGATGAAAATGTTGATGTAATTATATCTCATCATCCACATATTTTTGAACCAATAAAAGTAGTTACAGATCCAATTATTATTAAATTAATAAAAAATGATATTGCATATATTGCTATTCATACAAATTATGATAATGGTAGATTAAATGAGCAATTTGCTAAAAAACTGCAATTAAATGATATCACTAAGATTCATAAAGGTGATAACGGAGGCTATTTTGGAGGAATTGGTGTATTAGGAAAAGAAATAGATACAAAGGATTACATAAATAAATTAAAAGTAGCCTTTAATATACAATATGTTAAAATAGTAGGGAAACAGAAAAACACTCTTAAAACTATTGCATATGGAAATGGTAGCACATCTTCTTTTATAGAGGAGGTTATTAGTTTGAATTGTGATGTATATATTACAGGAGAAATTAAATATCATGATGAAGTTAAATATGTGAATAATAATTGCTTTGTTATTGTATTAGGTCATTTTGAAAGTGAAAAGTTATTTATTGACGATGTAAGTGATATGATGATAAATAAGTTTAAAAATATTAAAGTAGTCACATATACTCAAAAGATTGCAAAGATTATTTGATTTAGTATAAATGATAATATATAATATTTCATGCTGAGTAAGCCAGATGATCGCATGTATATACCGAAAGGTAGTACCTGAGGAAAGTCCGGGCTCCATAGGGCGAAGGTGCCGGGTAACTCCCGGTGAAGGCGACTTTAAGGAAAGTGCAACAGAAATAAACCGCCTATTTATAGGTAAGGATGGAAAGGCGAGGTAAGAGCTCACCGCTGGTTTGGTAACAAGTCAGGCAATGTAAACCCCACCCGGAGCAACATCGTGACATGAAACAATATAATAGCCCGTTAGTTTCATAGAGGTGGCTTGAATTAAATAGAAATATTTAGTCTAGATAGATGATCATCCAATACAAAACCCGGCTTATAGACTTACTCAATACATGTAAAAACCCATCTAATAGATGGGTTTTTGCTTAAATTTATTAATTATATAATTATTAATTCATTTCATTACTTTCAGCGATTTCCCAAAGTTCATTAAGCTGTTTTTGCATTATAAGCATGGCAACAGGGAATAAAAAAAACATTGATAAAAGAGATAAAAGGATGCCATAATCTTTTGTTATAATTCCTTGTTTTTTACTTATATCAACAATATATTTTTCGTATTTATATGTCCAATATACTAAATAGATACCAAAGGTTAGTATACAACCAAATAACTCAATTGTAGGATTTAATTTATCATCATCTGAAACTTGCTTAATTTCATATGATACTGTATGAGCCCAATAAATATTAAATAGTCCTAATGAGACAATAGAAAGAAATAGACTTATACCTAAGGGTCTTGTTTCACCAATATAATTCATAGTAACACCTCTTTTTAATATATTATCAAAAAAAAAATTTTAAAACAACATAAATTTATTATATACTTATTCATATGAATAAAAAGAAGTTTTTATATAACACATCAATAGTATTAATAATCTTTAGTTTTAATAAAATTTTAGGTTTTTTTAGAGAAACTTTAATAGCTACTAAATATGGAGCAACAACAGCTTCTGACTCTTTTTATTTTGCTCTTTCAATTGCAGGGTTGCTTTTTATTATATCTGGTTCTTTCTCACAAATTATTAAACCAATTATTATAAAAAAACAAAAAGAAAAAGGGATATTAGAAGGTGAAATATTCTTTAATAGAATGTCTAATTTTATTAGCCTAATATTAATTGTAATGTGTATAGTCTTAATAATATTTGCTAAACAAGTCATTTCAATATTTGGATATGGGTTTTCACAAGCTGAAATGAATTTAACAATTACATTATTTAGAATTGCGTTAATATCTTCCTATTCAATTGGTATGGCCACCATATTTGCATCTTATTTTGATTGTAGAAGAATGTTTATATCCTCTGCATTTGATGCCTATTTCTTTAATATTATAACCATATCGTTTTTATTTATATTTGCTAATGAACAAAATATTATATTATTTGCATATATTTATGCCTTTGGAGAATTTTTTAGATTAGTATATTTTGGAGTTATATTAAAAAGAAAGAAATATCATAGTAATTTTTTAGATATAGGAATAAAAGATAAGGACGTGCGAAAAACAGCAAAGTTGGCGGTACCAATTTTAGCTGGAAGTTTAAGTGGAGTATTTAATAGATTAGTTGATAGAATTTTAGCATCAACACTAACAACAGGTTCAATTGCGTCTTTAAACTATGCAGATAAACTTACAAGTGTTTTCACGGGATTAATTCTTAGTGCAATTATGAAAGTAGTTTTTCCTTCGTTAACAGAGATATCATTATCTAATAAAGAGGAATATAGGAAAAAAGCAGCATCAATATTAAATTACACATTATTTTTAGTTATACCGGTTGTTACCGCATTTATTGTTTTTGCAAAAATATTAGTTATTGTTGTTTATGAACATGGTATTTTTACAAGAACAAATACAATAATGGTAGCTGAAATTGTTGTAATATATGCAATGTCTATGTTTTTTAGTTCACTTAACTTAACAATGGGTAAATTCTTTTATATAAATAAACAAACAAAGATTATATTAATATCAGGTCTATTAGGCTTTGCAGTTAACATTTCTTTTAACCTTATATTAATACAACAATATCAGCATAAAGGCTTGGCATATGCAACTTTATTAGCAAGCTTTATAAGAACGTTGTATATGTTATATATTATGCATTTTAAAAATAAAATGCTTCTAATTAAAGAAAATTTGAAATGCTTATTTAAATGTTCCTTTGCCAGTTTAATTATGATAAGTGGGGCGTATGGTGTTAGTAAACTTTTATATAATTATATGTTTAGAGGAGTTATTATTAATGAAATTTTAGGGCTTATAATAATAGCAACAACGGGAGTTATATTATACGTGAGCACACTATATATTATGAAAAGCAAAGAATTAAATTATTTTTTACCAGCACGATTTAAGAATATAGAAGAAAAATAACAATTTCAAGGAGGACATTATGAAAAAAATTGCATTTATTGGAGCGGGAAGTTTTGGCTTTACTAGAACGCTTGTAAAGGATATTTTATCTTTTGAAGCACTTAATGATATTGAAATAGCTTTAATGGATATTGATAAACAAAGACTTGAATTAATTACAAAAGCTGTTAATAAAATTATTAAAAAGGGAAACTACAAAGCAACTGTGTTAGCTACGATGGATAGAGTAAAAGCACTAAAAAATGCTAATGGAGTTGTATGTACAGTATTAGAAGGTGATGTAGATATTTGGAGAAAAGATATTGAAATCCCTAAAAAATATGGTGTGGACATTAATATCGGAGATACAAGAGGTCCATCAGGAATTTTCAGATTTTTAAGAACTTATCCATTAATGATGAGTATATGTAGAGATATTGAAAAATATTGTCCAAATGCAATTTTTTTAAATTATACAAATCCTATGGCAATGCTTTGTAGGGCAATGCAAGAGCAAAGTAAAGTTAATGTAACAGGATTATGTCATAGTGTACAAGGTACTGCTAAAATGTTAGCTGAGTGGATTGAGGCACCAATAGAAGAGATAGATTATGTTTGCGCGGGAATAAATCACCAAGCTTTTTACCTTGAATATAAATGGAATGGAAAGGATGCATATCCTTTAATAACAGAGGCTATTAAAAAAGAAGAAATATATAACAAAGAACAGGTAAGAAACGAAATGTATAAATACTTAGATTATTATGTAACAGAGTCAAGCGGACATAATTCTGAATATAATGCATGGTTTAGAAAACGAGAAGATTTAATTGAAAAATATTGTACTCACGGTACAAACTGGAATCCAGGAGTATATGCTTTTATTAGAGATGAGTATCTAAAAGCAAAAGAAAATTGGAAAGATGATATTATTAAGTATATTGAAGAAGAAGATATCGATATTTCAAGGGGCGAAGAATATGCAGCATATATTTTTAATAGTGTATTTGGCGATAATACAATGTTTAAGTTTAATGGTAATGTAAGAAACTTTGGTTTAATTGAAAATTTACCATATGGATGTTGTGTAGAAGTTCCGGTAGTAGCATCTAAAGGCGGTTTAGAAAATATTGCTATTGGTAAGTTGCCAGAGCACTTAGCAGTACTTGTGAATACTTCAGCACGTTGCGAAGAATTGGCGGTTAGAGGAGCTATAGAGGGAGATAAAAAGAAAATATTTCATGCTATATGTTTTGATCCATTAACTTCAGCAGTACTATCTTTAGAGGAAATAGGATATATGGTTGATGAAATGTTTGAGGAAAATAAAAAATATTTGACATATTTTAAATAAAAAAAAGCCCTTCAATTGTGAAGGGCTTTTTAATTTATTGTATGTTATCACTTCCTAAATAGGCATTTAATTCTTCGGTCAGTAAATCAAAATCAGTGATTAATTTTAAAAATATATTTACAACCTCAATATCGAATTGAGTTCCGGCACCTTCTTCTAATTGTTTTTTAGCTTTATCTAAACCAAGTTTTTCTCTATATTGTCTATCGCTCATCATAGCGTCGAAAGCGTCCACTACAGAAACAATTCTAATTTCCATATCAAGTTTATCTGCATATAAGCCATCAGGATAACCAGTTCCATCTAAACGCTCGTGATGGTGCCTTATAATAGGTACAATGTCTTTAAACATTGAAACAGCAGATAAGATATGTGCACCTTTTATAGTATGCATTTTAACTTCATCATATTCATTTATTGTTAATTTCTCTTTTTTTCCAAGCAAATCATCTGATGTACCAATCTTACCTACATCGTGAAACAAACCACCAAGTCTAACTCTTTCAATAGTTTCTTCTGGTAAGTTCATATATTTTGCTACTCGATAGGCATAGTATGAAACTCTATCCGAATGACCTCTTGTATAAATATCTTTTGCATCAACAACAAGACGTAGTGCTTCTATAGTTTCTAAATAATGTTCTCGTAAATCGCCATATGTTTTTGATAACTCATCATTTTTTTCATTAACCAATGAATGTAAAAATGCATTATTTATTGAAGATGTAGCAATTGAACAATATAATTTAAGTAATTTTAAACCTTCGCCAATATCACCAGTACCAATTTCAGCATAAATAACCCCCATGGAAGTGTTATATTCATTTACAAGAGGAATAATTATGCCTTCATTAAATTGAACACTAGTTTTATTTACACGGGCGTCACCAATTTGTTCCATCATTTCAAGACCTACATAATCGATAAAATGAGATACATCGTTTTGATATTTGCCTAATCCTTTAAATATACTTTTGTTTTCGTCATCAGATGTTTTAATATAATTATCTACTAATATAAAGGCGTTTTCCGAATTAAGAAGAGGCAATAATTCACTTAAAATCTGCTCTAAAATATCGCCTATTGGCTGTAACTGATATATGTTAGGTACAGACTGTAAAATGCTATTTAGTCCATCAGAGAACTTTTTAATAGTTCTAACTTGTGAAATCGATTTAATTCCAGATTCAATTAATAATATGAATTGGTCAAAACGATCACTCTTTTCACAATACCCTTGAATTTCTAGCTGCTTAATTGTATCGAGTGGTGGAGCTAAATCTTTATATCCAGTTAATAGTAAGATATATAATTCTGAATTGAATTTTCTTATTTCTTCAACAACTTTATCACCGTGGATAGGGGACATTAGATAATCAAGTACCATTAAATCACAATGCTCGGTTTTTATTCTTTCGATTGCATCTAATGGATTGGTTATTTTTATTGTCGAATATCCACGTCTATTAAGTACAGAAGCTAGTGAATCCAATATACCTGGATCGTCGTCAACTATAATAATCTTGTAATCGCTATTTTCTGAACTTTCTCTTTTACTACGTCTCATTGTTTTTCTCCTTATATAATGGTACTTCAATAATGAATGTTGTACCTTTATTCTTTTTTGATTTGAATGTTAATTTTCCATTATAATGACCCTTGATTGTTGAATAAGCCATGTACATTCCTAAACCGGTACCATTGGCTCCTTTTGTTGTTATCATTTCTTTAAATAATCTATTTTGTATGTTTATATCCATTCCTGAACCATAATCTTTAATAAAAAACTTTAAATATCCATTTTCTAATATAACATTTAAGTCTATTATACCATTTTCTCCGTTATAGGATTGAATAGAATTTGTAATAATATTATTAAATACTTGAATTAAACTACCAATATCACCTTTTATGCGCGAATATGGTGAAACTTCTATGTTTTCCTTTAATTCACAATAATTTTTTTTCAATTCAAATTTCATTAATAAACGTATACGACTTAATAATTCTTTTACAGTAAAGAATTTTTCACTTGAAGTAGATAATTGGGTTGCTTGCCCTTTAACTGCTGAAATAATTTCAGACATATAACTACAATAAGGAGAAATCTTACTTGCCCATTCAATTATATCATTGGCAATTTCTAAGTGATCTTCTTTGGTTATATTTGAATCTTTTATAGCAGCTACATATTCTTGGCCTAATGCTACTACTTCATTAGATATACCGGAAATTGACATAATAGGTGTTTTTAGATTATGGGCTATTCCACCAATTAAATGGCCTAAAGAAGCTAACCGTTCTTTTTCCATTAGTATTTCTTGATTTCTTTTTATTTCTTCCATTTTATTTTTAATTTCAGTAATATCTTTTACAAGTAAAGTTGTACAATAATATTTTTCGCGAACTAATACATTAGAAATAACAAAATTAAGATATACGATGCTTGATGAAGTTTCAAGAGTTCGTTCAAAGGTATAAGGGATACCGTTTTTTATAACCATTTTTAAAATACTTGAAAAACTTTGTTCGTTATCTTCTTTTAAAGCGGAATCTTCTATTACTTTTAAAATATTCATATTTCTAGCTATTTTAATATTTGCTATATTACATATTTTTGTAATAGCTTCGTTATATTCTAATACTACTAGTGATTTATCAATAACTATAACTCCATCAGATAATTGATTTAATATATGATTTAAGGCTATGGGCATAACATTTAAAAAATTATATTTTAAAATTGCTAATAGTATTAGAACTATGCTAATTGAAAAAGCAACTGCAGTTATATATACGGGTAAATCTGGAATTATTTGATATGAACTTAGAATATTTATTGAAAATGGTATTAATACACCAATAATTATGAGAATTGATTGTTTTGAAAAGAAACCGGATGTTTTAAAAGAAGTATATATAAGGAAAGAAAGACCAATCACAATATACAAATATGTAATAATATTATGAAAAATAAAATACGGACCTAATACTATATCAGTATTTTTAAAAGCATACGTTACTATCAGTAAATGATTTTTTTCAGTTGTAGCAGCCATAACAACAGAGATTATTGATGGAATAAAAAGCAATGCATATTTTATTTTAAAAAGAATAGTTCCATTGTAGTAAATAATTCCTAATAATAATAAAAAGGCTGGGGTAAAGGATACACCAATAAAATAAAAGGTAATAAGATAATAAGAAACTTGTCCATTATTAAAAAACATATAATATACTTCTAGTAGTTGCCCTAGACTCCATATTAAAACTGATATCATAAGAAAAATAAAGACAAAGTGTAGTTGAGTCTTTTTTTTGTAATTAAAGGTTATTATAATCATTACAATAACTAGTAATACAGATATATGAAGTAGTATAAAAGGGGTTGTCATAAGTTTTTCCATTATTACCTCGTCATATTTAGAAATAAGTTCTTATATTCTACAGAACCAATTCTATTTGCCATTACGGTACCTACTAAAAAATCATAATTAACACCAGGTATATTAATTGATTTTCTAGCGTCTTTTGTAAGTTTAACAAAAATGTTAAACTTCTTTTTTTTATATTTGTCAAAAAAGTATTTACATTCATTAATTGCAGAAATAAACACTTCGTTCATGTCACAATTTCTATCTACTATATATAATCTAAGCATGTCTAAAACATTATATAAATTTAATCCTTCCGAATATACTTCTATTATACCATAAGCAATAAGATTATTATTATTGGTGATTTTTATTAATTGTCGTTGTGTATATATACCAGCCATTTCATAGAGTTGTTTTACTTCGCTTAATTTAAAATTATCAATGTTGTAGCCATGGGTTTGGTTATAAAGTTTAGGTAGATTATTATTAGCATATTTAATAAATTCAATAGGATTAGTTAATATTTGACTTTGATATGTGCTAATATTATTTTGACCATAATGTTCAAAATAACATTCAAAATAATCTAGTGTATCATATAAAAATTTAGTATCATCTTCAATAAAGCCCCCAATGTTCTGGTACATTTTATTATGCCATTTATTAGTAGCATCAAAATATGTTAAATAATATTTAAAATGTGGATTACATAATAAATAATCATTTATACTTAAATAAATAGACGCTTTTGATGTGGAAAATAGACGTGCCTGTGGTATTGCGGCAAGATGTTGAGCTAAAAATGTATTATTATATATTCTTAAAACTGAAGCACCCATATATATTTGGTTATTATGATAAAAGGCTGGATTTGAAATTATTTGAGGGTATATTTTTATTTTATTCATTAAATCAAACATATTGTTAAAAGAAACTTCAATTTCTTTTCGTGATTTTAAGTCAAAGTATCCAGATTCATCATAAAGCTGATATATTGTTTCTTTTGAAAAATCAGTTATTTCTTTAACTTTAGGATATGTTTTTTTTACAATATAATTGTATAGAGCATAATTAGAAAACCAATCTATACTTTCAAACTCGGCACCATAAAGTAGTTTATCCGTATCTGTAGAAATAATGTATTTTATTTTTGTATCAACGCAAACACTATTACCGCTAAAAACTATACAGATATTTCTAATACTGTCTTCAATCTTTAATCCTATATTATTATTATAAAAAGAAACGCCAGAGGTATTTATGTTTTTAACTTCGCACGTGGTGCCATCATCTAAAATAATGTGTATTTCTTCATTAAGTTTAGGAAAATAACGAGAATACTCTCGTTTAAAACTTGATTTAAATATTTTAGGGACAGTTAAAGTTAAAAAAGTAGTTTGTACACTTAAAATTGTACTTTCAAATTCAAATATTGTTTCTCGTAATAAATAAGATATATTTATTTTTTGTCCAGGAATATACTGCTCAGATAAGACATCAGATCTAAAAACAAAAAACCTTTTTTTTCTATCGTAGGAAAGATATCCTTTTTCAAAAATGTCAGCAGAAAGAAGAATAGTTGCTTGTAAGCGTTTTGTGTGGCTAATATTCCTAAGTATGTCTAAAATATATGAAGAACTTTTTATTTCCTTTTCTCTTAACATGTAAGAAGCCTCACTTTATCTTTTGTATATATTTTATTATATATATTATAGTATTAAATATCAATAAAAGAATTGTTAGGAGTTGAGACTTCGCTAATAAAATGCCAATATTTTTTAGGCATTAGGTTTATTTGTAGTTTTAAGTTTTGGCGTTCTTTTATAGCAACATGTTTATAATATATCTTGAAAAATGTATTATATTTATCTTCAATATCATTTTTATTTATAAATTTATTATTAACGGATTTTGTAATAATAATATTTTTTTTGTCATATAAGGCATATAAATTTCGTTTATCATCGTAAATAACAAAATTAAAGGAGTTTAATCGGTTTACAAAATGAAGACAAAGTAAACTGGTTATATTATGTGTAGGGGAGTAACGAGCATATAATAGATGCTCGTCAATTTTTTTAAAACGCATTAATCCTAATATTTTATGCGTTTCTCTTTCCACTGCTAATTTAGCTTTTACTACTTCATAAACGCTTGATATATTTCTTAAATCTAATACCTGTTCTTTATATGTAAAGGCTAATTTTATAAAACGAAAAAAGTTAATATAATTTGTTATTTTTTCATTTAAAAAAGCGGTATATATTGTTTTAAAACACATCATTGTGCATTTGCTAATTAGATATTCTTCCATTTTATTATAAATTATTATATCAGTGGTAATATCAATAACAATATCAAGAAAACCTATTTGCATTTTATCAAGGGAAGTAAAATTAGGTGTTTCTTTTTTTTTGAAAGCAAAATAAAATGAGGTAATCAACCCTTCAAAAGTACCGTCAAATTTATAGGTAATCATATCCTAACACCTTCAAGCATAGGAATGTTTTTAGAGAAGAAAGATATTTGATCTACATTAATTTTATTATTTGTTTGTAAAATTAATTGAGTTTCAATTACTTCTGGGACGAAAGGCATATTTGAATGATATTTTCCATCACAGGTTACAAAATATTTTGCACGTTTTACCACTACACCCATTTTTTGCAAATCATCATAGAATATTTTTGAATATTTTCTATTGGCAATAATTCTTTTTGCACTTACTACACCAATACCTGGAATTCTTAAAAGCATTTCATAACTGGCTTTATTTACTTCTATTGGGAATTGATTAAGATTATTTAAAGCCCATTGTGCTTTTGGATCTATATATTTATTGAAAAAGGGATTGCTTTCATTTAATATTTCGTTAGCTTTAAACTTATAAAACCGCAATAAAAAATCTGCTTGATATAGTCTGTGTTCTCGTAACATGGGAGGTTTATTAATAATAGCGGGTAATAAAGGATCACTATTAATTGGGACATATGCACTAAAATAAACTCTTTTTAATGCAAATTTATTATACATGGCTTCCGTAATTTTCAACATTGATAAATCGGTATCATTTGTGGCACCAACAATTAATTGAGTGGATTGTCCCGCGGGTACAAAAGAAGGTGTACTTTTGTATATTGTTTTATCACGATTATATTGAATGATTTTATTGCTTATGTGTTTCATTGGAGTAAATACACTTTGTTTAGATTTATCAGGGGCTAATAATTTTAAACTATTTTCAGTTGGAAGTTCTACATTAATACTCATTCTATCAACTATTCTTCCTACTTTATCTATTAAATCACTATCAGCTCCAGGTATGGCTTTAACGTGAATGTATCCGTTAAAGTTATATTCATGTCTTAGGGTATAGACGGTTTTATATAATAACTCCATAGTATGATTTGGCGAAATAATTATACCGCTACTTAAGAACAAACCTTCAATGTAATTTCTTAGATAAAAATTATATGTAAGTTCACATATTTCTTTTGGAGTAAAAGTGGCGCGTCTAATATCATTTGATTTTCTATTTATACAAAATTTACAATCATAAACACAGTAATTTGAAAAAAGTATTTTAAGTAATGATATGCATCTACCATCAGATGTAAAACTATGGCAAATTCCTGCCTTAACACTATTTCCAAGCATACCTGGTTTGGCATTACGAGAGACTCCAGAAGAAGCACATGAGACATCATATTTGGCAGCGTCGGATAAAATTTCTAATTTTTCACTAACATTCATACAAGTATTTTATCAAGGATATAACACAAAGTCAAACATATGTTCGTTTTTTTATCGTTGACATTATATTTGAAGAATGGTAATATTTTTTTGTCACGAAGACAAAACAGGAGATTGTTTTGTCTTTTTGTTTTTAAAAAGGAGAAATTATGAATAAAACAAAGAAACTTACATATTCAGCATTGTTATTGGCTCTTGGAATTATTATTCCCTATATTCTGCATTCAGTAGGAGGACCTGGGTTAGGGGTTATGTTATTACCTATGCATATTCCGGTATTGCTATGTGGCTTTATATGTGGTAAAAAATATGGGTTGATTGTGGGAGCAATGACACCAGTAATTAGTTTTTTAGTAACAGGGTTTACTATGCC
>Ga0256913_10000130_pt1 | contig 34876 bp, 37 predicted proteins | sample Axial_MatmetaG_FD_185970 | JGI IMG/M metagenome (GOLD analysis project Ga0256913, IMG submission 185970) | Deep-sea worm associated microbial mat communities from Axial Seamount, Juan de Fuca Ridge, Pacific Ocean - Axial_Mat | ecosystem: Environmental > Aquatic > Marine > Oceanic > Microbial... | reverse complement strand
AGGATATTTGAAATTTTCAATTTAAAAAGTACATTAAATTATCAGCGAAAAATCAATCACAAAGGTAAATAAATGGGATGCCGGGAATTACAGTATTATTTCAGAGACGGAGTAAGCTTCGATTATCATAGAGGCTCCGGCAGTATCCCCAACCGTTTCGCTTTCCGGTTCTCATCCGAATATCACGACTCCGAAACGGGCCTGGTGTATTATAATTACCGTTACTACAGTCCTGAACTCGGAAGGTGGTTGAGTCGGGATCCGATCGGAGAAAACGGCGGTTGGAATTTGTATGTATTTGTTTACAATAACACTGTATCATATTTTGATGATTTGGGAGAGAAAATACGTACATCTGTAGGTGGTTATAAATATTCAAATCTTAAAGTAAGAAAAATAGCAACTGAAGCAATGAAAAATTGGAGCGAAACAGCAATGGATTTGTTAAAGAAATGGGCTGAAGGTAAAAATTCACAAGGGAATGAAATTAATCAAGGATTTGCAAAGTATATTAAATGTCTTTTAGAAACTGAAGACCTAAAAATTAATCTTGAATTTCAAAGGGGGATATATCAGGACTACGGGGAAGTTTCAAATGCAGAGAGATTCCTAGAAGAAGGTGGACAGACGGAAATTAGAATAAAACTTCGAGCCCCCAAACACACTGAAAGCCCGAGAGTTATGCAAAGCAATATGGAAGTTCTTAATAAATTCAGGAATACTCTTGCCCATGAATTGCTTCATGTGTCAGAAATATTGATGCGCCTTAAGCAAATGGAGGAAGAAAATTCAGAAGATATAAGTGAGTGCCTGTGCAAGGAGTTAGAGGGAATTTTGGGTAAACAACAATTAACCCAATTTAGGAAAGAAGGTCGTGTAAGAAAAACTCTCAGTGAAGCTATAAAAAGCGAGTTAGAGTCTAAAGATTATATGAGGTGGTCCTTAGATGATATGCTCCCTCTTCCAAAGGGAAAAGGCTTGTCAAATTTAGCAGATAAATTATTGGGTTATCAGAAAAGAAAGGTAGTGAGATGACTAGATATTATATTATTGCCATTTCTGTATTACTCCCCATTTCTGCATTACTCCTACTCTTTCTTGTTCAGAACATAGGTAAAAACGCCTATCATTCTTTACATTGGGCAATTCATGATGCTGATGACATCCAGGTAGTAAAAGAAATTATTGATTCAAAAAAGGGGATTGTAAACCGTAAAGCAAAAAGTGATTTTGTCAGCAGGAATATCTGGGAATTATCTTCTAGCTTTCCTTACTTTTTTAGAGTGCAAAAACGTGCCTGGTACAAAGGAACGCCATTGCATGTCGCTTGTATGCCAAGAGGTAGATGTTTAGAGAATGTAAAACTCATGTCTGAGATTGTCGACCTTCTTATCGCATCGGGAGGTGATGTGAATATACGCAATTCACTGGGACTTTCCCCTTTGGATTTCGCAGCGCAAGAAGGCAATAATAAAATAATCGAATCTTTGGTAAATGCGGGAGCGAATCCCTATAAAGAAGTTATTGCTAGGCCGGCAGATTCTCCTGCATTTTATTCTTGCCCTATTATTTCTATTATCGATAATGATTGCAGGGCATTGAGGGTAATTCTAAGACTCAATGCCGATATTGATAAAATCAATCTGATTCATAATTGGGGAGAGGGGGATTTTACAATATTAGATGTTGCGATTACGAGGAAAAATGAAAATATCATTAAACTTTTGAGAGACGCAGGAGCTAAAACCGCCAAGGAATTAAAGGCAAAAAACAGTGAAAAACTTAAAAATCTCCAGTAAACTCGGGGCCGCATCTTCGATCATCAACGCAACCCATGCCGGAAAATGATGTTAAATCAATGAATCCATCTCGTTTCAGCACCTTGACTTCCCGCGGGATCCGCGGTAGATTGCCATAGATGGACTACAAGGGAACGAGATTATGGGATGACCTAAACTATATGAAAAAATCCGTGGATATGTTAATTATAACTGTTGGATTTTTTTGCATTTCTGTTTAAGTTATGTTAGAATTGGATTAACAACAAACTTGATGGTTACTAGGAAATTGCGGAGGAAATCGATTTTTTCATCACCACTAACTGAACACTAACATCACACTAACTTTTTCTTCTACTTCTCCGGTCGTTGCAGTGGCGGTTTTCCCCGCCGACCCCGACAACCAGAAGGGAAAGAGTTATCTGCCTAACCGCTGGATGTTTTTTCGCCAACGCCCATCTTGTTAGTGTTCCGTTAGTGTATCGTTAGTGGTGAAAAATGAAACCTTGATCTTCTGCGGATTCTGCGGTAATCTACCATAGACATGTGACAAGAGAAAATCTGATATAGGTTGATTATCCCCTCCCCGCTGATTTATCTCAGGATATTTGAAATTTTCAATTTCAGAAAAAGATCAGTTTTGATCCAGAGCGCCTTTGCGGATCACACTGTATTTTCCGGTTTTATTATCAAGAGAGTAAATATTAAAGTTAGTGTCTATGTCAAAGCCTTCAAATTTCACGGCAAAGTTTACAGATGCTGAACCTTCTTCACCGCTTACAATACGGTGAAAAACACCACATGGCCAGACCAGCATGGCGGCACAGTTATAAATTTTTTCACCATGAATTATTTTATTTGGAGAGACAGTAAAGCGTTCAATTTTACCGTATTCCGGTGTAAAAATTTCCACAAACCTTGTACCGTAAAGAAGCATCAGGTTATCTTCCTGACATGGGTGCATATACCATGGAGCGTCGCAGGCAGGCAGTTTTCCCGGTGACTGTGCATTCGGAGTGTGCAGGACCCTGTCGATTCCGTCAATACGCGGTATTTCACCGGATTCAACAGAGTCGAATCGTACATTTGCAGTTTTTCTGAATTCTTTAAGTTGTATTATTTTATAAAGATTTTCAACTTCATCTAAAATCATAATTTATATTTCCTTTTTTAAATTTATATTTTTTTATGGTATTCAGTGAATTTTTAAAAATACAGATGCCAATTTTATTACAATACTTTCAATCTGAGCATTCTCAAGATAAATAAAAAACATTCGCCCGGCAAATTTTTCAGATTCTATTATCAAACTAACCTGCTGTTCTTATTTAATTATCATTCTGAAAATTTTTCAGATCTGTTCTGGCATTCCAGAATTGAGAACCTGTAGGATGAAGCATATCTCCATTTACTTGTGCTTCAGCGGTTAAAGAGCCGCGTAATTTCTGAAGAATCTGTCTATATGAGTTTTTCTCAGCAATATTATTTATTTCATACGGATCTGCAGAAAGATCAAAAAGTTGAGTTTCACCGCATGCGTATTCAATAAGTTTATAATTACCGTCAGTGATACCGCGTATGGAGCCTGCATAGGCAAGGTAGAGATAATTATGCATAACGGCATCGGGTTTAGTGAAACAGACCGAGATATCTTTACCTTCGACCGATTCAGGAATTTCTGTTCCTGTAATAGAGCAGAGAGCCGGGAAGATATCCGAAAGGTAAACGAGCGCATCACTTTTCACGCCGGATGGGATATCGGGACCGGAGAAGAGAAGCGGGACTCTGACACTATGATCATAGAGATTCTGTTTCCCCATAAGTCCGTGCTGACCTACAGCCAGGCCGTTATCACCAGCAAAAACAATAACTGTATTTTCATAAAGCCCGTTCTGATTTAAAGCATCAATGACCTGTCCCAATCTGAAATCAAGATGAGTAATCATTGCATAATACTCGGCAATATGTCGTCTGATTTCATCTGGAGTTCTCGGGAATGCCGCCAGGAGTTCATCTCTGATTCTGAGAGCTCCTGTATCGACCGGATGTTCAGGAAGAAAGTTTTCAGGCAGTTTAATATCGTCGGGATTATACATATTTCTGAATTTTTCTGGCATAGTTCTCGGGTCATGGGGAGCCATCAGAGAAATATATAGGAAAAACGGTCTGGAATCAGAGTTGCAGTTATTGAGGAAATCAACTGCGGTCTCAGTAAAGAGATCGGTAGAATGTTTACCTGCGTCAATATGATCACAATTGCGGTATTCGACTTTGTTGCCGGCAAAAGGATTTGAGATAAAGGGGGATTTTCTATCATATTTACCTTCCGGATCGAATCTGTATGCTGGGACATTCCAGTGATCAGTCATACCGCCGAAGAAGATTTCATCGCCGGCGGAAAAACTGCGAGCAAAAGCATCTCTTCCATTATGCCATTTTCCGATACCAAATGTATTATATCCATTCTTTCTGAAATGTTCACCGATTGTGATATGTTCAGGGGGGATATTCTGACCTTCGCGTTCAATTCTGAAAAGAGTTCGTCCTGAATGAAGCATTGCGCGGCTCGGCATGCAGACTGCGCCGCATGTTCCACCCGGGATATGAGCGTGTGTAAAAACCGTTCCTGTTTCAGTTAATTTATCCAGATTGGGAGTTTGTATCTGAGAATTACCGAGAGTATTGATTGTATCGAATCTCTGATCATCAGTAAAGAGAAAGAGGATATTCTTTTTTTTCATATATTATACCTGAGAGATAATTTTTTTGTTTATAAAGAAGGTTATAAGAGTCGCCGTATTGGTCAGCTCTCTGGAGTTTTTGTTAAAAGGAAGCGGACATTATCTTCAAAAGCCGGAGCTTTTGTAATACCCATATGAGCGGAGCGCAGTAATATGATATTATCCCAGTCGACCTGGGATTTAAAAATGTATTTTGAACTGCCGGTCTGGCGGATATCATGCATAGCGCTTGAAGTAAGCACCTTTCCGTCCCCGCTTGCGAATTCAGTGACATCGACTCTGCCTTTAGGAGTAACGGACGCACGCCTGGTGGTTTTAATTCCGTTTCCGCAGATAAGGTGCATAGAGAGATGTTGCGGTTTATTTTCTGGTTCACCCATTTTGTTTATAAAAGCATCAGCGCGTTTGAGGCATTTTTCAAGATGTTCGAGTGCAATTTCCCGGCGTTTAGATTCCGAAGAGATTCCGGGCAAGAGAGTTTGCAGGACAGTGTCATTGCGTTTTTCAGCCAGCCCCCATTTCATTTTTATCCATAATTCGACATCAAAGATATTAAGGGGTTTTCCGGAATGAGCATCAATTACAGACTCAAATTCGGAATTAGGCAGCATTTGGTAATAGGATGGCAGAGTTCCGAGAACAGAAAGAGGATATGGCTGAATCGGACTACCTTTTACCATTTCGAGGAAGGTATCGAGGTATCCAGCATTTGGGGTTCCTACAATAATAACTCTTTCGATATTTTTAGCACCGTTCCAGTCAAGAGTCGGATTATCAAGATTCAGATTTCTGGCATATCTTAAATAATAACGGGAAATAAGTCCTCCCATAGAATGGGCAACAATGTCGAATTTAATATCTGGTTTTCTTATTCCGTTTTTCAAAGCATTTTTTCTTACCTGTTTTTTAGCAGAATCGATAAAATCAGCAAGAGAAGCTGCATTTGCTGCGAGGTCTTTTCTCCAGTCATAAGCAAAAATGAAGAGATTTTCCTTATCCTCTGAAAATCCTGATTTCACGAGCACATTAATCATATCTCTGTAAGCCGGAAAACGGAGAGGAAATCCAGCAAAAGAAACATCTAGTTTTTCGAGCATTTTTACAGCTTTTATTGAATCATTCATTTCATAAAGCTGTTTTCCTGGCTGCATAGGATGAGCAAGTTTTTTCATTTTTTCAGCGGAAATTCTGAAAGTATCCATAATGTTAAAATCTCCCCACAGATTCATTCCGGTCTTTGAATCTGTAAGCTGAGCGCCGAAAAATCCGTGAATTAAAATAACCGGATTCTTCCCGTTTCCTGCAAAAGATTTCAATTTTTCAGAAAGTTTATCCTCAAATGGTTCAGAAATTTCTCCAAAATCATTATAGGAAATATAAGTTGTCAGCTGGCTTGTCAGGTTTGATTTCAGCTGTTTATAAGAGTTTTTCCAGTCGTGAATATCGAATGCGTCACCGTACTTGTCGATTAATTCCTCGTAGCGGTTCAGGTATTCATCATATTTGTTTTTCCACTCTTTAAATCTCTCTTTTTTTTTCATTTTTTCTCATTTTACAACAAGCTTCATTTCTCCAGATGCAACTATACCTTTTAGGAGTTTTCCGGAAGGAGGCACTTCTGTAACAGCTTTATTGTTTTCTTCATCAATTAATATAGAATAACCTCTATCAAGCACCCGTTTGGGATTCAGGTTATTCAATGAAATATTAAAAGATTGCAGCTTATTTTTTGTATTATTTATCTGTTCGGATATTTTATAATCCAATTTTAATTCAAGTTCATCAATTCTCTGCTGATGCTGACGCATAATATATACTGGTTCTTGGAACACTCTGCTTCCGGATGCGGAGTCCATGCGTCTTTTGTATCTTTCAAGCATCAGCTCGAGAGATGAATTCATTCTCCGCTCAGCCCCCGCAAGGTATTCAGTAAATTCCTCGCGTTTTCCTACGACGAGTTCAGCCGCGGCAGATGGAGTGGGAACTCTCAGATCAGCAGCAAAATCAGCAATAGTTGTATCAATTTCATGTCCTACGGCACTGATTACCGGAATATTGCTTTCAGCGATTGCTCTGGCAAGCACTTCTTCATTAAAAGGCCACAAATCCTCCATGCTTCCTCCACCGCGGGTAACAACGATGACATCGGCGGCATTATGTTCATTAAAAAAACGGACACCTTCTGCAATTTTATACTCAGCACCCTGTCCCTGAACTGGAGCTGGATAAATCTTAATATTAATATTCGGGAAACGCCTCTGAATAATCTGCAGAAAATCTCTCAATGCAGCACCGCCAGGGGAAGTTACCACGCCAATTACAGAAGGCAGTAGAGGGATCTGTTTTTTTCTTTCCGGGTTAAAAAGGCCTTCGGCAGCAAGTTTCATTTTCAGATCTTCGAATTTACGCTGAAGCTCACCGATCCCGACTGGACGCAATGACTGAATGGAAAACTGATATTCACCGCGAGTCTGATAAACGGTTAACGATCCGAATGCTTCTATCTGAGTTCCAACAACAATATTATTAGCCCGAATCTGATTAGCGCCTCTAAAAAAAACACCTTTGATCTGATTTTTTGCATCCTTCAATGTTAGGTAAACATGTCCGGAATGATGTACATTCAATGTTCCGATTTCAGCTTTTAACCAGAAAGGATGAAAACCACCTTCGATAACTTCTCTAACGGCACAATTTACCTCGGATACAGTCCATAATTTTTTTTCAGCCATAAAAAATACCTTTCAATGCGATGATGCGTACAACTTACTTTTAAATTTTTTTACTTCTTTGGGAAGTTTTTGATTATTTGAATAATTTCTCTTACAAATGCACATTCACACTTTGCTGAACAAGGCGCCAGGGAGTTCTGCTTTAAACAATATCCCGGACAAGTTTCAGAACCAGCAAGTTTTTCTTTATAAACTGGACCGTCATACAAATCAAAAAAAACCTCTGCCTTCAGGGAAAAAGTTGACTTGCAAGAATGGTTAAAGAGAAACAGACCTAATTTCAGGCAATCAAAATGCACTTGATAACCAAGCAAATTCACTTCTGGGTCACTCAAAAGCTCATCGCGGCAATGCCATTTGACACCGCAACAGAGGCAGGAATAAAAAGACTCAGACTTTCCAGATAATAAAGACTCATTTGTCATAAAAAACCATATTTTAATAAACCGAAACTGTCGCCATAAAAAAACGAGGCAACTTTTAAAAAACAATAATATAGCCAAAAACAAGAGCATTACAAACAGTCACTATGTAGAAACATCCTAATTTAATTTCTATTTTTTGCAAGAATTGGGTAAAAAATTTCAATAGGACCATTGTATTCATTTTTGATTAATGTATAATTTTAATAGTATTTGTTTATTATTAACAGAAATTAATTATATTGTAAATCAACATATAGCTAATAATAATCACAAGGTATCTTCAAGTAATTATTTACTTGCTTAAAAAGAAAAATTTAATGAGGAACAAAAATGCTTATTGTGCTTGCAGTAGGGCTGGGGGGCATGTTCGGTTCAATGATGAGGTATCTAGCATCAAGTTGGATTCAAAAATTATCACACAGCACAGTTTTTCCTTTCGGGACAATGGCTGTAAATATTATTGGGTGCCTTATTATTGGATTACTTGGCGGTTTTTTTGAAGCTAAAGAGGCATTCAGTCCTGCATTACGCGCATTTTTGATGGTTGGAATACTTGGGGGATTTACCACATTTTCTTCATTTGAATATGAAACACTTCATCTGCTCCGGAACTCTGAATTCTTTTATGCCGCGTTAAATGTTACAGTACAGCTTATTTCCGGATTAATTTTTGTTTTTCTAGGATATTATATTTCAACAAATGTGAGGTAAAAAAAATGGAAACGCATAAAGGTAAAATTTTACGGATATATCTTGAAGAAAACGATAAGCATGAAAAAAAAGCTTTATATGAATGGCTTCTTGACCGTGCAATTGATATGAATATTGCCGGAGCAACAGTAATTCGTGGAATGGAAGGGTTTGGAGCAAAGAAACATTTTCATACTGTTCATATTTTAAGCATATCTTTAAACTTACCGGTTATAATAGAGATTGTAGACAGCGGTGAAAAAATTGAGTCTTTTATTAATCAGGTTAAAGAACCTCTAAAAGGCTACCTGACCACTATCCAAGATATTGAAATCAGTTTAAACCGGTAAGTTGAAAATTTCAGATAAAATTTAGACTTATTTATTAAGCCTGAAATATTAACACAACTGTGGCAATATTGTGCTGTTTTTTGAATCTGATCTATAAAAAATTTTACTATCTGTAATAAAAAATTTGCAATTAGTTTTTCAGTAGAGCATATCTGTCTAAAAAAATCAACTCTACACCGCATCTCCGAGACACAATGACACAACCAAGAAAGCATAAACTGCGACAAATTTTCACACGCAACAAGAGAAAATATATTCACATAACAGATTAAATATCAGCGACTTACCTTTTTTTATATTTTTTTGGCATTTTTTATGCTGAAATAGAGACGGAAATCGTTCAAAAAAAATCAAATGTAAACATGTAAAAAAAGGAGGTATAATTATGTTATGGAAATTTAATGACAATCTTTATGATCCGTTTGCTACTTTACGGGATTTACAGCGGGAAGTGAACAGCATATTTAATTCTTATGAAAGAAGTGCTGATATATTTCCTGCAGTAAATATTCACAGTAATTCGAATGAATTAATATTAACGGCTGAGTTACCTGGAGTTGCTCCTGAAGCTATAGATATTTCGGTAGTTCAAGGGCAACTTACCCTTACAGGCGAAAAGGAATCTAAGCAGGATTCAGAAGGAGACAAATGCCACAGACAAGAAAGGTTTCAAGGTAAATTCAGCCGTTCATTTCGGTTACCGTTTGATGTGAACAATGAAAAAGTTACAGCCAAATATCAGGATGGAATATTAAAAATTACTCTTCCGAGACAGGAAGAGACAAAACCTAAAAAAATCAAAGTTTCAATAAAGTAAATTAAGAAGGAGGTGAGAAATATGTCAAAAGAAAAAAATACAAATACGGAAGTAGTAAAACAGGCGAAAGAAGGAGTTGAATTAAAACAAGACAAACCTGTATTAAGACCTGCTATTGATATATATGAAAATGAAGGAGGATTAACATTATATGCGGAGATGCCTGGAGTGAATGAAAAGAGTGTAGATATAACTCTTGAGGAAGATGTATTAACGATAACAGGAGAGCAACAGTCAGATGACAAACCAGATGGCTATGAACTTCTTTATCAAGGATACAATCCTGGAATATACAGGAGAGCATTTACGCTGGGTATACCGATAGAGAGGAGTAAGATTAAAGCGGTAATTACAAATGGGGTACTTACTTTAAATTTACCAAAAGCTGAAGTTGCCAAACCGCGTAAAATTGAAGTTAATGCAGGATAAATTCCGACAAAAAAACCCCTGGATAAAAATTCAGGGGTTAAATTTTATAATAGAAAAGCACACCGCGTGCGATGTGCAAAAAATATCTATGCTTTTTCTATTTTTCCGGCTCTAATACAAGATGCACAAACTTTTCTGGTTAAAACGCGACCATTTTCGCGCACTTTAACAGTTTGAATATTCGGATGAAATACTCTTTTATTATTCTTAACAACATGCATACCAATACCACCTTGCTTTTTAGCAAGACCACGGCGAGTTATAGAACCACCGACCACACGCTGTTTCCCACATATATGACATTTATTACTCATTTTTTTATTCCTGTTCCAGAGTTGGATATTTCTCAAAAAACAACCAGTACTACACATTAAAAATGGTGGGTTGGCTGGGACTCGAACCCAGGACCCTCTGCTTAAAAGGCAGATGCTACTACCACTGAGCTACCAACCCACATTCAGATATTATCAGTTATCAACTGAATGAGCTTAAACATTAATGGATTGTGGGGAAAAAACAAGTCATAAAACAAAAAAAATCATTTTTTTTTATAAAACTTTAAATTTTCGCGTAATTCTGCGGTTATTTTACCTCTTTTTAAAAGAGTTCCAATAATTTTCTCTACATTTATTTCTGAAATATCCAAAGTATGAGAGATATCATTTACAGTTGACGGTCTTCTTTTTATCAGTGCTAAAACAGTATTTTCAATATTTTCAGTGGTGACATGATTAGTATCGACAAGAGGCACAGCAGGATGTTTTCTTGCTGCAATATCAATAGGGACTCCACATTTTTTCAATTTATCAGCTATAGTTAAAAGTTGCTGGTATGAAAGAGGGGTAATATTATTTTCAGTACCAGGTCTGTCAAGAGTATTCAGTTGAATTTTATCAGGACCGATATAATCGACTGCATTGCATAAAGCGCTTATATTCTGCTCCGAGTCATTCACGCCTGCTATCATAAGAATTTCTAAGAAAAAATCAGCGTTACTTTTTTCTTTAAATGATTTAAGGGCTTCAATAATTTTCTCACATCCTTCATAGAAATGGAAAGGACGATTAATTTTTTGAAAAACTGAATCTAGTGCTGCGTCTAAGGAAGGGACGATGAGATCTACAGGTAGCACATCATTAAAAGCCTGAGGTATTGTCAATAACATTGAATTAGTCAGCAATGCAATTTTATACTGAGGGAAATCAGTTTTTAAAAACTTAATAATTTCACCTATACCAGAATATAGAAGAGGTTCGCCTGCTCCTGAGAAAGTGACATAATCCAGAACCGGAGATGTCAGCAGAAAGTCTCTGAGTTCATCCATAATATCTTCGGGTGGGAAAAATTCATCTCTATCCATTGTCAGGACGGTTGTTTTTCCGGATTCGCAATAGATACAGTCCATAGAACAAGTTTTGAAGGGAACTGTATCTATACCAAGAGAATGCCCCAATCTTCTTGAAAGAACCGGACCGAAAATATATTTATATTTTTTATTCAATTTTGGTACCTATTATTTTATATTTTACCGGCAGAATCACAAAAAACAAGTTTTATTCTAAGATAAGCTGGCATACAGAGAGACAATTTACCATTAAAGCGATCTTTTGTCAAAGGATTTTTATTAAGGCATTCTTAAAAAAGCTTTTAAGAGGTAGGGGATTTCAGATATTTTATCATTTTATAAAAGTACTATATTCGCTGAATCAATCACTTTCAAACTATTTTTAGATTATCATTTGAATTAAAAGCTAAAAGCATGTATGGCATAGAGTAAATTTTAATGAAATTATTCAATTTGAAATGTTTTTCACAAAGATCCAAACAAAGATAAATTTTAAAGTTTGAAATTGTTACTATGTTTGTTATTATTTATATAACCCTTATTATATTATAAAGGAAAGAAATAAAATAAAAAGAAGAAGCAGGAATATGATAAAGCCGATAGACATTGAAGAAAAAATTGAAGTGATAAAAAAAACAGGACTTTTTTTTGGTTCGGACTCTCCGCTAAAGAAACATTCTGAAAAAATAGAGCTAAAATATGAACCACGCAAAGAGCAGATCGAAATGGCATATTATGTTTCTGAAGCACTTGAAAACAATCATAATTTATGTGTGGAAGCACCAACAGGCGTTGGGAAAAGCTTTGCGTACCTTGTACCTGCTATCTTTTTTGCAAAAGCAACAAGTAAACCTGTAATTGTAAGTACAGAAACAATAAGTCTTCAGGAACAATTAATTCAAAAGGATTTGCCTTTACTGCAAAAGTTATTTGACTTTGAATTTGATGCAGTTTTGGCGAAAGGCCGTTCAAATTATTTATGCAAGCGTCGTTTATCCTTAGCGGTAGGAGATTTTTCGAACAATTATCTGCCAATGGAGATTTTAAAGACACAGGCAGAAGAGATTGCAGAGCAAGCATCTGAAATGCAACAATGTACAAAAAGTGATTTTAAATTAGACATAGACAATCGTACATGGGATTCGGTATGCTGTGAACTGGGCAATTGCAAGGGTCCAAAATGTGTATTTTTCCGTACATGTTTTTACTGGCAGGAAAGGAAAAAGTGGGATAAAGCAGATATAATAGTAGCAAATCATGCACTACTTTTTACAGATTTAAAATTGAAATCGATGCAGGATGCGGAAACATCACTACTTCCTGAGTATGGGGCATTGATTTTTGATGAAGCGCATACACTTGAAAATTGTGCGGCGAATCACCTTGGAATTAAAATTTCAAAATCAGGTTTTATTTACCAGATGAATAAACTCTTCAATCCTAAATATTCCAACGGGCTACTTATGCGTTCAGGAGAGATGCATACAGATGTACGACATTCAGCAGATGATGTACATAAGGCATCAGAGAAGTTTTTCGCACAAGTAAAAGAGAGATTAACAGGCTTGAATATTGAAGAGCAACGAATTCGGAAGCCTGGAGAAATAAAAGACACGATCACAATATCGCTAAATAAGCTTCAACATGAACTTAGAAATTTAATAAAATTTGAAGAAGATGAAGACTTTAAACAGGAATTAACTTCAATACTTCAGAAAATTTCAGGGTATCATTCTGATTTTTTTGATTTTCTGAATATGGAACTTGAAGATTTTGTATATTGGATCGAAAAGAAGGGTATTTCGGAAAACATTCATTTAAATGCCGCACCGATAAAAGTAAATACCATTTTACAGGATATGCTGTTTAACAGTGACTTTCCTGTAGTATTGACAAGTGCAACACTTTCAGTAAATAACTCAATGGAATATTACCGGGAACGAGTTGGCTATACGAACGGGCCTGAAATAGCACTGGGCTCCCCATTCAACTATAAAGAACAGGTAAAATTATATACGGCAAGAAAAATGCCTCTTCCAAAGGAAGATAATTACGAAAAAGAATTAATAAAACACACAAAACATTTTATAAAAAAGACAAACGGAAAAGCATTTGTACTTTTCACCAGCTATTATTTACTGAAAAAAGCTGTTGAAGAATTAAGAGTTTCTCTCGAAGAGGAAGGAATATCCATATTTGTTCAAGGCGAAGGATTAAGTAGAACATCCATGCTTAATGAATTCAGAAAAGATATAAACTCGGTACTTTTCGGAACATCAAGTTTCTGGATGGGGGTAGATGTGCCAGGAGAATCGTTAAGTAATGTTATAATAACAAAACTGCCGTTTGCAGTTCCATCGCATCCATTAATACAAGCTCGTGCTGAAAAAGTTGAAGAGATGGGAAAATCATCATTTATGCACTATTCATTACCTGAAGCGGTATTAAAATTTAAACAGGGAATAGGTCGTCTGATAAGATCAAGAAATGACAAAGGGATAATTGTTATATTAGACAGTAGAATTGTTACAAAACATTACGGTAAAATGTTTCTTAACTCAATTCCCCAAAGCCCATTGGTTACTTATTCTGATTTATCAGAGATTCAATAACATCAGCAATAGCTGACGGACGGGAATAAAAATCAACTCTATCAGCGTATTCATAAGCATTTGTAGATAATAGAGTTCTGTTATTATTATCCAATTTCAAAAATTCAAGAAGAACTTCATTAAATTTCTTCTGACTGAAAGACTCACCAGGAATGACATAACCAGCGTGTGCCTCGAGAATATGAAACGCATAACCGCAATTATCTGTTGCAATAGCCGGCACTCCTGCAATTAAAGCTTCAACAATAGCATTACCGGTATTTTCAGCCAAAGCTGGATGAAGAAGTAAATCAGCAGACGCTAAATACTGCGGGACATTATCGACACCGCCCTGGAGAAAGAGTTGGGATTCAATTCCCAAAGATGCAGCATATTTTCTAATAATTTTTTCTTTACCACGCCCCAAAACAAAGAGTTTAGTTTTTTGTTTTATATCAAGAGGCAAAGCCGCAATGGCCTCTAAAGAACGCAAGACTCCTTTGCGTTTAAAATCAGAGCCGATCATAATAAGCATATTTTCATCGTTATTCACTCCAAACCCAGAGCGGAAATGGATTTTTTTTCCTGAATCAACAACAATTCTTATATTTTTTTTATCAATACCTGCGGGAACTGAGAAGAAACGGTCATGAGTAATATCATATTCATGCATATAGATATCTTTCTGAATATGAGAAAGAGCAAGAATTGCAGCAGATGAATTTTTAGAGAAGACAGATTTTTCAAATTGAGAATATACCTTATACCGCGGAGTCCAGAAAAACCAGAATGGTTTATTTTTGCGGGATTCATATTTGAAACAAACATCTGCACAGTAATAGAGGTCTAATCCGGGCATTTTATTAAAGCCTACAATCAGGTCAAATTTTTCTTTTGTTAATTTTTCTTTAATTTCATGATAAAAATTAAAACATCTTGAATGATTAGAAAGTCCTTTTGGTGGGATAATCTTCACTTTAAAATTCTCAGATGTATCTTCGGGATAATCACCTTCCCATTTCATAGTATAAACGGTAATTGAATGACCACGGTTTAAAACCTCTTCAACAATCCGGAAAAAATTTTTTTCCAAACCACCAAAAGGATAATATTTAAAAATACAAAATGCTAAATTTAATTTCATGATAAAAAAAAAGCACCTTGCGAACAAGGTGCTGGAAAACTATATTTAGTTCAAATTATTCTTTAATATCATCTGCAGTGAAATCATCACCTTTGATATCGATAAAGAAGATACCTAATACAGCATCTACAATTTCAACAGGATGAAGATAAATTTCAACATCGATGAGAGCTTTGAACTGTGCTCCTACTGCCCAGAAATCTTTAGCTCCGTTATAGAAATCATAAGGAACCTTATCTGGCCATGGAACACCAGCTGAGTAATAGTAATAATCTTTTACTGAACCGATAGAATCAGTTCTTTCTCTCTGACCGGAAGAAACCATCAAAAATGAAGCATTCCATCCGCTCTGCTTAGTAAATCCGTACTGACGGTTAATACCTTTAACCATCTGAGCTGTTGGACCTACATCTCCACCAAGTGCGAGCCATTGGGTAGCTTGAGCTTCGACCCCGAAAGCAGGACCAAAACCTAACGTTCCCGATACAACATCCGCAAAATCCACAATCCTGTTCGGGATGTAAAGAAGAATAGTATCCATTGCTTCTGCCTTTACAAGATTGCTTGCTCCCAAAATAAAAGCGACAGTCATGACCAATACAATTTTTTTCATAATGTATACGCCCTTTCCTTAGTTCGTAATATATTTCTTAATTTCATTGCTTATTTGGCTAATATAACCGTTCGGATAAAAAATGCAAGCGAAAGGTAGAAAAAAAATTGATAAGATTTTTTTTATCAAAAAAAGAGTATAAATTTCAACAATAATACTTGCAAAATTTCAGTAGATTTGTAAATTGGAATTGAAGTCGGAATGTAGCGCAGCCTGGTTAGCGCGTTTGACTGGGGGTCAAAAGGTCGGAGGTTCGAATCCTCTCATTCCGACCATTACCATTTCTTCATTGATATAGTTCAGTTAGGAAAAGATTTTTTCAAAACGCTTTCAAGGATATCTCGAACTTTTATTCCCGTAGAAACAGCTTTTCCTGAAGATTCAGAAGCTATTTTTCCAAGTAAAGGCAGACGATTTTCCGCTCCTGCAGCAAAAAAAGAGAATAAAGCAAGTTTATATTTTTTATCCGGCAAATCAGAAAAGATTTTTTTAATTTCATCTTTTTTTCTACAGAAGGAAAATGTATGTTTTAGATTTGCACAAAAAGTAAATTGATATTTTTTCATAGAGAACAATGCCTTAAAAAGAGATTTAAGCTCTTTAAGGGATAAAGTCATAGTAATAATCTGATCTTCATAAGGTTCAATATTAAAAACATCCTCCCTGTTAATAAGGCCTTCAGGTAAAAATTTAATATAGGCGGGCAAAGAGATCAAAGAAAAATCCGTTCCAGTTTTTTTGCAAACCTCTTTTCCGAGTATTTCTTCAATTTTCTGCATAGAAAGCAAATCTTTCAAAAAAGCCACAGGTTTATTTCTTTCTTGGTCAATAAATCGTCTGAGATTCGTAAGTTTTTCTGCTATACTTTTATCTTCAGGAATGGTTTTGTCGACTTTGATTAATGCGGATTCAATATTAGCAATTTTTTTATTATACTGGTCATATTTTATATGAATTTCTGCTAAACTTTCGGCATGAGCTCCAGCAACGACAGCATATCCGCCATCACCAGTTAGCTCTCCCTCAACCGACTGGTGGACATGACCTCCTAGAAAAAGGTCAATTTGAGGGTACTTTTCATGAATTTTAGAAAAAGACAAACCGCCGATACGCTTTGGGGAATAGAGCCATCTATGCGTTGCTAATACAATAATATCAGGTTTGCTTAGCATAACATCTTCCATAATGGAATCCAATGCGTTGGAAATATCTATTAAACCTGTACTGCGAATAGTTTTACCCCAAATCATTGTATAAGTCCAAGGGAAAGTCATCCCTATTACGGCTATTTTCAAACCATTTTTTTTATAAATTTTCCATGGTGGAAAGTTTTTAGCAAGCAGAGTTGAATTAGCCATAAGGCAATCTGCCTTCACCTTTTCGGCCCGGTCAAGAAATATTTTTAGGCCGAAATCAAAGTCATGATTTCCTGGCACCCAAATATCATACTCAAGTTCATTGAGCATCAAAACACCCACTTTACCTTGAGTCACCATTGCGGAAAAAGAACCTTGCAAGGAATCCCCGCAATCTATCAGTAAAACCTTATCCTTTCCCAACTTTTTAATTTCATTTTTTATCAGAGATGCTTCCCTCAACCATCCAGGAACAGAAAAAATAGCTGAATGCACATCGGTGGTTTGTAAAATATAAATATCACTAAAAGGATTAGCCTGAATAGCAGTAATAATGGATAAAAAAATAAGATTTATGTATAAAAATTTCACGAAAATCCACGCCTTGATTAAAGATTTTTATTAAGCAGAAAAATAAGGCATCGAGACCAAAAAACTTACAGACTGCTCTTTTAAGGGAAAAAACATCTCAACGGAGCCATTGTGTAGTTCAATAATTTGGCGAAGCAATGCAAGAGCTACGCCGTAACCACCAGTTCCATAGTGCAAAACATCATCTGTCTGATAAGCCTTAAAAAGCTCAGCGCTTTTTGCATCAGACACGGAGATTCCCTGCAATAGAAAAACGAGTTTTATAACTTCAGATTGATTTTTAACATCAACATCAACATTAATAGATACGGAAGCTTTTGAATCCCCCATAAAGACAAATATAAGAGAAGTAAACGCAGTCATTAAAAGTTCATAATCACCAGCAACAAGAAGAGGGTTTCTATTAGAGTTATTATTCAGGTTAATATCTATATTAGAATGATCTTTTTGTACCTTCTCAATTACTTCATATAAACAGGATAAAACATCAGTTTCTCCCAAATAAATATTTTTTTTACTTCTTAGGTTGACTAAGAGAATGGTTTTATCAATTAATTCGAGTAAATGCCTGCTACTGTCAATTATATAATCAATAGCTTCATAATCTTCGGATTTTAAAGATGAATTTGCCCTTAATAAAGTTGCAAATCCAATTACAGTATGCAATGGAGTTCTAGTTTCATGAGAAAAAATACTTATTAAATCAGATTTTGTTCTTTCAACTTCCTCGACTGATTTAAGGCGAAGAAAAACTTTTATTTTGGCACGCAGTTCTTCCGGATCAAAAGGTTTGGTGATATAATCATCCGCACCTGAAAAATACCCTTCAAGCCGGTCTTCTAGCATTTGTTTAGCGGATACTAATATAATTTTAGTGAGAGATAACTTATTATTATTTCTAATTTGGCGGCATACTTCATATCCATCCATTCCGCTCATCATAATATCAAGAAGAATTAAATCAGGTTTAAATTTGTAAGCTTCTAAAATAGCCTCCTCTCCTGACTGAGCACATTTCAACATATATAAATCCCCTAAAATTTCCTCTATAATCTCAAGATTCATAGGATCATCGTCTACAATAAGGATTTTATGCTCAAGTTTCAATTCGCTCATATTCAACACCTATTTTCAATGATATTAGGTTGAGATTCGGGTATTTCAAAAATAAAACATGCTCCACCACTATCATTATTCTCTGCATAAATAACACCACCATGAGCAGATATTATTTCTCTTGAGAGGGCAAGACCAAGCCCGGTGCCCCCGTGTTTCTCCCCCTCTCCTACTTGTACGAATTTATCAAAAATATTATCAATTTCATACTCGGGTATACCAGGACCGCTGTCGCATATACTTACAATAACTTTATTATGTTCATTTTTTATTTTAGTGATAATTTCTGATCCCGCCGGGCTCATTTTTAAAGCATTTCCTACGATATTACGGATAACATGACCGATCATTTCCATATCCATATCGAGAAATGCCGGAGTTTCCGATACCAAAGTGACTGCAACATTTTTTTCGATCATATAAGCATTGAACTCGTCAAGAATCTGAGCAAAAAGATTTTTCATTGAAGCATTAGAAAAATTTAATTTCATATGACCTGATTCAAACTTTGCCAAATCTAAAATTGAATTGATCATATTCATAAGTCTTTCTGCACTTTTATTAATATTTGAAAAGTATTTTTTTACTTTCTCATGATTATCATTTATAGATAAATCCATTCCCAATCTTGCAAAACTGATAATTCCGTGCATAGGAGTTCTAAGTTCATGACTGACATTCTGAAAAAAAGAAATTTTTGCATTATTTGTTTTCTCGACCTCATCAAGAGCTTGTGACTTTTCATTTACAATTGTTGATAAATGAGAATACAAAACCTTTAACTTCTGTACCATATGATTAAAAGCATTGGCAATCACACCAAATTCAGTTTTATCATTTATATTTATGGTCACATCAAAATTTTCGTTTTCTAATTCTTTTGTAGCAAATAAAATTTTCCGTAATGGAACTGAAAGCAAATAACGCAGTAAAATCATTAAAACGGTAAAACCAATAAGCATTGTAATCATCCCGACTGCAATAAAAAAGTAACGGCTTTTTACAGCTTGGTCAGGGAAATTATCAAGATCAATAATATCTAACACCACCCAATCCAAAGGAGTCGCCAGATTTGCTGATATAAAGTACTGCCGTCCTTTAAAATAGAAAAACCTTGAAGCTCCTGAAGAGTTCAAATCAATGACAGGAATCAAAAAATCCATAATATCCTCTTCATTATTTAAAGAGAGAAAGCCATTGGATAATTTATTTCTAAACCCATAATCTCTAGGCAATGCCGAATAAAGAAGCAGTTCATGCTTTCTGTCAAAGACAATACAACCACCTAAATTTGTAATATCATCTGTTTCTATAATATCAGAAGTTCTTACTTTAGAAACATCCATTGTACAAAAGGCATAGCCACCATAATTAGAGAGGGAATCTTTTTTTATCAATTTAAAATATGTGACAACCCAGGTATTAAGGTTTGCATCATAATAAAAAGGAGTCCAGATTTCATTGATATTATTATCACTGTCACTTATATTTTTTAATAAAAAAGCATGAAGTTTGATATTTAAAGTATTTGACATCAAAAAATGTCTGCGGGTAATATAAGCGGGTTTTCCTCTAAATGGAATAAAACCAAATTGAAGAAAAGAAGTAGTTAAAGATTTTTGATGCACATTAAACTCTTTTTGAATATTTGCTGAAAATGTATTTTTTCCCTCCTCACTCTTTTTAGAGGCATTTTCACAAATTGACTCCATTATATCCATTACAGGTGTAATTGAATAAAATGCGGCGGTTGAATTTAGTAATTCGTTTTTATGTTTTTCGTGAAGCTGAAAACTATAATTAGTTATAAACTCTTTTTCATAGTATCTCTGAATAATAGCAGAAGCGATCATAACCGTCAAAGAAAATGCTAAACCAAGAGAAAAGATAAGTTTCCAAACGAGAGAGCGGTAAACACAAAGAACTAGCATATAAATACAGGCAACAAGTACATTGAGCAGGAGAATAATATGAAGTAGCCACCAAATAATTCCCCAGCAATCAGCTGCTCTAACAAGTAAAAGAATTTGAGCGTAAACAAGAAAAACAACAGTAAAAAGAAAATCAATTCTCTTTTTTTCTTTTAAATATTCATGAAGCCATACAACTGCAGAAAGAAAAAATAGGATACAAGGTAATATAAATATGATTTTAGCAAATAATGTAATATTACCATGAAAAACAAATATATTTGGTAAAATCTGTTTGAATGTAACTAAAAAGAAGATAACTACCGATGTCAGCATAACAGACGGTAAAACGACTTGCCAAAGCACAATTTTAACATTTGAACGCAAGGATTTTCTGAATGGGACAGCAAGGAGCGTAAGGCTTCCTCCAATCAGGAATGAGTAAAAACGCAACCACAAGGCACTTTCAGACCCTATAGGAGCAAGAGCGTAGGCAAAATTTGTCAATCCCATATTAAGGAAAGCGCATCCTAAAATAATAAAATAAAATCTCCGTCCAGTATAAAACTGCTCAAAAAGTAATAAAAAAAGAAAGACATGAATAAATGCTGACGACCATTCCAACATTGATAAATCTGAAGAATTTTGCCAAGTGACCACATCCCATGATTCACCGAAGACCTGCAGTAAAATCAAAGGAATAAACAAGACCATTCCAATAAACACTACAAGAACGATACTATCAACAAAAGAAATCTGACTCTTTTTTGTAAACATTCCACTGCCTCTATTTATCTAAATGGGAAAATCAATCATTAGATAAAAGTATCTGATTTTATATAAAAATTTAACGAATTTTCAAAGTAGCAAGACCAGCTAAAGCACAAATACCAGCTATAATCCAAAACCTAACAACAACCTGAGTTTCAGTCCATCCTTTTCGCTCAAAATGGTGGTGAATTGGAGCACACAAAAAGATTCTTTTTCGGGTAAGCTTAAAATATGAAACCTGAAGGATCACAGACAGAGCTTCAATAACAAAAACTCCTCCTACAATAACAAGCGTCAGTTCCTGTCTTACCAATACTGCCACCATTGCAATAGTCCCGCCCAAAGCAAGGCTTCCAGTATCTCCCATAAACATCATCGCCGGATAGCAGTTATACCATAAGAACCCGATACATGCACCCGCAAGAGCAGCTGCAAAGACACCAATTTCTCCAGCACCCAGAATGTATGGAATTTTCAAATACTCAGCAAAAACCCTATGCCCGCATAAATAGGCAAAAGCCGCATAAGTCAAAGCTGCAAAAATAGAGCAACCAACAGCGAGACCATCTCTTCCGTCTGTAAGATTTACAGCATTAGAAGATCCCACAATAGCCAATATGGAAATTACAGCTACAATAACACCACCTGAAAAACCAGTAATTAATGGTTCTTTCAAAAAAGGTACCATAAACTGAAACATATAATCAGAAGTAGAAGGAATCTGAAAAATAAACGACACAGCAATTCCGGCAATAATAATCTGGTAAAAAAGTTTAAATTTTGCAGAGACACCCTTAGAGTCAGGTCGTCGTACTTTCTGATAGTCATCAAGAAAACCTACGCCCCCAAGAGCCAAAAGAACAGATAAAAAAACTTTCAGTAAACTATTAGATAAATCACCCCATAATAAAGCAGAAATGGTAATAGCTAAAATTATAAGAACTCCACCCATACTAGGAGTATTTTCTTTATTTTCATCTATTAAATCTTTATCAAAAATATCATCATATCTACCTTTTGCTTCAAGGCGGAAGCGTTTAAGTAATTTATATGTCAACGGACCAAATAAAATTACCAATACCATTGCAGTAAATGCCGCACCTGCTGCACGAAAAGTCACAAATGAAAATAATCTTAACGGCCCGAATTGTTGATGATATTCACTTAAGTAATAAAACATACACACCTTTATTCTTTCAAGTTGGCTTAAATAATAAGTTTTACATATTAAAATCTACTACAAAAATAGAAATTAAAAAGTTTTATTTTGACATTTTGCCTTATTTATCATCTCTTTTTTTAATATTGCCGTATATATCATTGCAACAGTGCAATAAAAAAAGCAGTACCCATCGGATACTGCTTTTGAAAATTTTATTTTTTTGATTACAGGCTTTTGCGTCCGCGCACTCTACCTTCTTTCAAAAATCCATCATAATTATGCATAATAAGATGAGATTCAAGCTGATTTAATGTATCAAGCATTACTCCAACAATAATCAGGAGACTTGTTCCTCCAAAAAAGGATGCAACCAGCATTGGAATACCAAGAAGATTATACAAAGTCATCGGAAAGATTGCAAGAGCTAATAAAAATACTGCCCCTGCAAATGTAACTTTAGTCATTGTAAGATCTAAAAAATCAGCAGTTGGCTGACCCGGACGAATTCCAGGTATATATACACCATCTCTCTTGAGATTTTCAGCAATCTTTATCGGATTAAACTGATTCTGTACCCAGAAAAATGTGAATACAAATATCATACCCGCATAAGCTAACATGTAGACAGGTGAACCATATGCAAAATATACAGCAAAACTCTGCAAAGGAGGAATAAACTGAAATACCATTCTAGGTATCATCATTATAGCACCTGCAAAAATAATCGGCATCACACCGGCATATAATACTTTTAACGGCATGTAGGTAGTAGTTCCTGTTCCTGCACCTCCGCCAACGGCTCTTTTCGCCATCTGCATAGGAATACGCCTATGCCCCTGGGTCAACATAACTGTTACTGCTGTAACCGCAACAAAGATTATAAACAAAATAAGGATATGCACAGCACGGAACCTTGCATCAGTAATACCGGAACCGGACTTAGCCATTTCAATCAATGTACTAAAAGCTCTCGGCATTCTTGCGATAATATTAATTGTAATAACAACAGAAACACCATTACCAATACCGTGTTTTGTAATCTGCTCACCAAGCCAGACCAAAACCATTGTACCTGCAGTCAGAACAACAACCGTTTCAATTATAAAAAGAAACTGAGGGCCTGTCTGAACGACTAACGGCATTGAGGGAGAGGGTAAACCTATCCGTGCAGGATTAATCATAGCCATCGCAGCCATTGTACCCTGAACAATACAAATTAATACAGTCAGATACCTCGTATATTGAGTAATCTTCTGCCTGCCAACATCACCCTGCCGCTGTAGTTTTTCCAGTGACGGAACTACCGGAGTCAGCAATGTTATAATAATTGATGCTGAAATATAGGGCATAATCCCTAAAGTAGCAATGGCAAACTTCTGTAAAGCTCCACCACTGAAAAGATTATACATACCTAGAACGCCACCACCCGAAGAACTTGTCAGTTCTTTAAAATAAGCGGATAACGCCTGCGGATCTATACCTGGACACGGAATGGCAGCTGCAATTCGGCATAATACGACTATACCTGCCGCAAATAATATACGGTTACGCAACTCCTTAACCTTAAAACTGTTTATAAAAGCAGAAAACATTTTTACACTTGCACTTTATTTAATTATTAATATTCAATCACTCTATACTGGCAAACAGCTACCTCCGGCAGCTTCAATCTTAGCTTTAGCAGCTTCAGAATATTTGTCAGCTTTCACCGTTACTGCTTTACTAATATCACCATTTGCTAAAACTTTCAAGGGCAACTTGCTGTCCCCAATAATCCCTTTAGCTCTAAGTGACTCAATATCAACAGTTTCTCCCGACTCAAAATTTAAATCAATCACTGAAACATTAACAATATTATATTCTTTATGATTGAAATTTTTGAATCCTCTCTTTGGAATTCGACGAAATAATGGAATCTGTCCACCTTCAAAGTACGGTCTATGCTTTGCACCTGAACGAGACATCTGTCCTTTTTCACCACGACCACAAGTTCTTCCCCATCCAGAGGAATCTCCGCGCCCGACTCTTTTTATTCTATGCTTAGAGCCAGGTGTTGTATGTAAATCATGAAGTTTCATTTTTTTAACCCTTACTATTGAGTATTTTAATTATAGTTTATCCAATCCACGCTTTTCCATAATCTCAGTTCTGGAACGAAGCAATGTGATAGCTTTCATTGTAGCTTTTATCACATTGATAGGATTGTTTGAACCTAACGATTTTGCCAATACATCTTTAACTCCACCGAGCTCAAGAACGACACGCATTGCCCCGCCGGCAATAAGTCCCGTACCTTTTGATGCCGGACGAATCAGAACCTTTCCGCTTCTGAATTTTGCTTCAATAGGATGAGTGATAGTATTTCCGTTCATTGGAATTTTAATCATTTCCTTTTTCGCATTTTCAGTTCCTTTACGAATTGCATCAGCTACCTCATTAGCTTTGCCGAATCCAACTCCGACATTACCATTTTTATCACCAATTGCAACAAGAGCTCTGAAACTGAAGTTACGACCACCCTTAACAACCTTGGCACAACGCGTAATACTTACAACGCGCTCTTCAAGCTCATTAGCATTAACATTTTTATTCTTTTCTGCTTTAGCCATTTTTATTCAACTCCAATATTTAGAAGCTTATTCCGCCTTCTCTGACTGCGTCAGCAAAAGCTTTTATTTTTCCATGATATTTAAAACCGCCACGGTCAAACACAACTTGTGTTATACCTGCAGCTTTTGCCTTTTCTGCTGCAATAGCTCCGAGCTCCTTCATTCCTTCAACATTTGTATTAACACTCACAGATTTATCAAGTGTTGATACAGATGCAATTGTTTTCATTGCATCATCATCAATGAACTGTGCATAAAAATGCTTTGAAGAGACAAAGACCGCCAGGCGAGGTTTATCAGCAACCCCGGCTATCTTTTTACGCAGCGATTTGTGACGCTTCCAGCGTTTTTCTTTTTTAGTTTTGTAAGTCGACATATCTATAAAGCTCCATTTTTTATTTCTAACAAAGAATTAACCTACAGTTTTACCTTCCTTCAGAACAATATGCTCGCCTTCATAACGGATACCTTTGCCTTTATAAGGCTCAGGCTTTCTAAAACCGCGTATAATAGCAGCAACCTGACCAACAGCTTGTTTGTCAGCACCCTCAACCGATAATTTAGTATTATCAGTTACTGTAACGGTGACTCCATCCGGCACTGTAAATTCAACTGGATGCGAATATCCAAGGTTAATAGTAAGCTTATTACCAGCAACCTGAGCTCTATATCCAACACCAACGATCTCAAGCTTCTTGATGAAACCTTTTGAGACGCCCGTAACCATACCTTCTAAAAGACTTCTGGTAAGGCCATGCATAGCGCGTGCTCTTTTGGTATCATCTTCCCTCTTGACTGTTATAAGATTATCACCTATTTCAACAGATACCATAGGAGGAAGTTTTCTTTCAAGCTTCGCTTTCGCTCCTTCAACCTTAACAATATCGTCCGACAGTTCAACCTTTACTCCGGCTGGAACTTGTATAGGTTTATTTCCAATTCTTGACATTTTATTATATCCTCAATTTTTACCGCTGTTTCCGGTACTTGTTTCTTTACCATACCTGGCAGAGAATTTCACCGCCGACATTACTTGCTTTAGCAACCCTGCCGCTGATAATTCCGATTGGAGTTGATAAAATTACAATTCCAAGTCCATTACGCACATTCGGGATATCAGCACAGCCGCAATATATTCTGCATGAAGGCTTGCTAACACGCTTAAGACCTTCAATTACAGGTTTCTTATTTCTGAATTTCAAGGAGACTAATAACTGCTTATTCACTCCTTCGCCTTCTTCTCTATAGTCAGCAATATATCCTTCAGATTTCAAAACTTCTGCTAACGCGGCTTTCATTTTTGATGCAGGCATTGCCACATCTTTTTTATTTGCAGCGGTACATCCGTTTCTAATCCTTGTTAACATATCTGCTATTGGATCCTGCATACTCATAAATCAAACCTCTTAAATATTTTTAAGTTTTACCGTCAGTTTTTCAACTGCAGCTTAACATTCTATTACTAAATTAATCACCAACTTGCTTTAGTTACACCCGGAATCATACCGCTGTTTGCAAGTTCACGAAAACATATTCTGCAAAGTTTGTATTTCCGAATATACGCACGCGGTCTTCCGCAACGCTCACATCTGTGATAAGTTCTCACATCAAACTTCGGTTTCTTCTTTGCTTTATTAACAAGACTCTTTCTAGCCATAATATATATCCCTTATCTTTATGAAGCAAACGGCATTTCAAGTTCCTTAAGCAACTCAAAAGCCTCTTCATTAGTTTTCGCGGTCATTACAAATGCTATGTTAATACCAAACTGATATTTAACCTTATCGAGGTCAATTTCAGTGAAAACTGAAATATCATCCAAACCGAGGTTATAATTACCAGCACCATCAAATCCCTTCGGAGAGATTCCGCGGAAGTCACGAACACGCGGAAGAGCATTATGTATGAATCTATCTAAGAATTCATACATTCTTTTTCCACGCAGAGTAACCATAATTCCAACCGGCATTCCTACACGAAGTTTAAAATTAGCTACATTCTTTTTAGCTTTTACAATAACCGGCTGTTGACCAGTTATCTGAGTAAGCTGTTCTTTAGCATCTGTAAAGGCGTCCCTTTCTTTGCCTGTTCCGATTCCCGTGCTTATAACTATTTTTGTCAAGCGCGGGACTTGCAGAGTATTTTTATACCCCAGCTTTTCTTTCAGAGCGGGTACTACTTTTTCATTATATTCTTTTTTCATATCAGGCATTGTTCTATCCCTCTATCTTTTTGACATTTGAAACATGAACAGTCACAGCTCTTTCGACCAGTCCTCCATGTGGATTTTCCTGTGTCTTACGAACTGTTTTCATTACTCCGGAGGAAATTTCCGAAAGAACAACTCTGTCTTTCTTTTTTATTATAACTGAAACTGTTGCAGTCTTACCTTTATAGCTACCAGTTATGACCTCCACCTTGTCACCTTTTTTAATGTGATAGTTCTTCTTCATCATATTATAAAACCTCCGGTGCAAGTGAAATAATCTTCATAAAGTTCTTCTCTCTAAGTTCACGGGCGACAGGTCCGAAGATACGAGTTCCACGAGGGTTATTCTGCGCATCAATTATAACTGCTGCATTTGAATCAAATTTCAAATATGAACCATCTTCACGACGAACTTGTTTTGCAGTTCTAACAATTACTGCTTTTACAACATCACCTTTTTTAACCGCACCGCCTGGAATAGCTTCTTTTACAGCAGCGGTAACAACATCTCCGACACTAGCATACTTTTTTCTCTGCCCTAATACTGTAATAGCCATTACACTCTTAGCACCGGAATTGTCGGCAACATTCAGTCTAGTTTGCATCTGAATCATAATTAAGACTCCTTCGGCGCTGATTATTCAGCTTTTTTTATTATTTCAAGTAAACGCCAGCGTTTTGTTTTGCTGAGCGGACGGGTTTCTATTATTCTGACCTTATCTCCGACCTTTGCATCATTAGTCAGATCATGGGCCACATACTTTTTGCTAGTCTTTACCACTTTTTTATACAATGGATGTGCGATACGCCTTTCCACTTGTACAATAATGGTTTTCTCCTGACAATCGCTAACAACGGTTCCGACTCGTTCTTTACGATGTCCCCGTTTTTTAGTATCTATATTTTCTGTATTAACCATTTTATTTAATTCCTAAGTTTTTGCACTTATCTATTCTCTTTCCCGATTAGGCATTGACTTCAGCCTTGGCTTTTTCGTTCAGAGCAGTTTTGATTCTTGCAATATCTTTTCTGATCTGAGCCGGCCTGGCTGTCCTTTTCAATTCACCGGTTCTACCCTGAATCTTCAGTTTCAGTTTTTCTTCCTGAAGATCTTTCAGAGCCTTAAGAAGTTCATTCTCCGGCATTTCTCTAACATCCTGCATCTTCATAATTATTAAACTCCTTCTCTGGAAAGAAATTTGCAATGAACCGATAATTTTTCAGCAGCAAGAGCCATCGCTTCTCTTGCAGTAGCTTCAGTGCATCCGCTTACTTCAAACAGTACTCTGCCTGGTTTAACTTTTGCTACCCAGCCTTCAGTATTACCTTTACCTTTACCCATTCTTGTTTCCAATGGCTTCTTTGTTATCGGTTTGTCCGGGAAAAGCCTTATCCAAACTTTACCACGACGCTTCATATGTCTAGTCATAGCTACACGAGCTGCTTCTATCTGATTATTAGTAATGAATCCGCGTTCAAGGGTCTGAAGCCCGAAATCACCGAAATCCAACTTGTTATTTTTATAAGCTAAGCCAGCAATACTACCGCGCTGAACTTTTCTGTGCTTTACCCTTTTTGGCATTAATGGCATTGTTCATCTCCTCATATGATTCTTTATGACATATCCAAACCTTAATTCCGATTTTGCCGGCAGTTGTGTTTGCGACCGCTGTTCCGTAATCAATATTCGCTTTCAGTGTATGCAATGGAATTTTTCCATCTTTATACTGCTCAACGCGGGCAAGCTCAGCTCCGCCCAGTCGTCCTGCACAACGAATTTTGATTCCTTCAACACCCATGTCCATAGCTGTCTGGATTGCTTTCTTCATTGCACGCCTGAAACCAATTCTGCGTTCAAGCTGCATTCCTATATTTTCGGCAACAAGCTGTGCATCAACATCAGCATTTTTAACTTCCTTAACATCAACCAGCACATCACTGCAGTTAACATATTCAGAAATCATTTTTCTGATTCGTTCCAGCTCTCCACCTTTTCTGCCGATAAGCATACCAGGTCTAGCTGTATAAATTGTTGCTCTTATTGAGTTTGTTGAACGCTCCAGCAAAATTCTTGAAATAGCCGCAGAGTAAAACTCTTTTTTTATCATATCACGGATTTTCAGATCTTCATGAAGCCATTCACCAAACATAGCTTTTTTGGCAAACCATTTGGAATCCCAATTTTTATTGACTGCAATTCTGAATCCTATCGGATTTACTTTCTGTCCCACAATCAGCTCCTTTTATTATATCTGTTCATCCGTCAACACTATTGTGAAATGACTTGTGCGTTTTCTAATACGCCCTGCCATTCCGCGTGCTTTTGGTCTAAATCTTTTTAAAATCGGCCCCGGTCCAACTACCGCTGTCTTAACAACGAGATCCTCACGCATTAAATCATGATTATTCTCGGCATTAGCAACCGCTGAATGCAATGTTTTTGCAAACAGTCTAGCGGCTTTCCTAGGCACCAGCTCTACCAAAGCCATTGCTTCGATCACCGTCTTTCCCTGAAGAAGCCTTGCAACATGCCTGGCCTTTTCAGGAGAAATTCTTACATATTTCGTTATTGCCTGTACTTCCATATTACGATTAACTCCATTTGGGCTTTCGAATGCAACGTACATTCTCAGCACCGATTTTTATTTTATTATTAACTATTCTTTTAACTTTCTAAACTAATCACCCGGATACAACACTAATCCACGCGCAAGATCATCTAAACTGCCCTTTGTAATCATAGCAGCTGAAATATACGGCTTTACGACTACTATTTTAAGCTTACACGAGCCATCCTCATTCTTCAGCATGATTCCGTTGCGCACGCCTGATGAAGCTCCAACATTCAGCAGAACTAACTGCAGCTTGTCATTTATATCCAGAACTCGACACGAGCGAAATAACGAATTATCGCTTCGTTTCTGAATTCGTATATTAAAATCTTCAGCATATTTTCTAAGCTTGCTGATTCTAATTTGGGAACGAGCTCTATCAACATCAGTTATTTTATCCTTCTCGAGAATTTTTTGAATAAAGTCCATGCTGTCTTGAATACAGAGAATCAACTCCTTCCCTGCATCCTGCACATCAGCTAGAGATTCAAGTATTTCAACACTCTTTTTCCCATAGACATTTTTTTTCTCTTCAGCTGCTGAACTAGCAATGCTAGCCTGCAGTCTCAAGTATTCCCGATCGTGCTTATCAGATTGTAAAAGAACATCCGCCAACTCTTTCCGCAGAAACTCAAGCTCCTGACGATTCATCGCCAACTCAGCTTTCAGTTCCGCAATTTTATTAGCGGCCTCCTTCCCCTCCCGGCTTTCACTATCTGCCTTCGTGCTACTTTTAGCAACACTCTCTTCTGCAAATAATGACAACTGAGACAAAGAGCCAATAAGAATAACCATTAATAGGCAAACTTTCCAGTGTTTTTTCACAAATTTTTCGTTTTTTTTCGTTTTTTTTCTCATTTTAGCCTTATTTAGCCGTTTTTTCACTATATTTATCAACCATTTTTTTCAATGCATAGACCTGACGACCACTTAATTTCCTTCCGGATTCATATTGATTTTTCAAAGATTCATAGAATGCTTTATCATCATAAACCCTTCTTCCACGCTTTTCCGGTTCATTCCATTGTGAAATATTTCCCAAAAAGGCTAACGCTGTTTCAATCTCTTTATTAGCCTCTTGATCCTGCTCTTTATTTTTCTTAAGAGTCTCATCATTCAAATTTAATAGTTGCTTTAATTTATCAGAATCTTCAATTCTCTCAATATATTTTACTGCAATTTTTTTCAAAGCATCAATCTGTTTTTCCGATAAAATTCTCCCCGCGTCAGACTGTTTTTTTAATGATGCAAAAAATTTCCCGTCATCATAAACACGCCGTCCACGCTTCGTCGGCTCATCCCACTCTATTTTTTCCATTACTGCAAATGCACCTGAAAGTTTTTTATATTCATCACTTCCCATATGCTCCTGACGGGCCTCTGCCGCTAGAAGATCAGCTTTAAAAGAATCCTCTATAGACTTAAGATCATCTGTCAGATTATATTCTGTTATAAAACTATCAAAATCTTTAATTTGAACCCTATACTTATAAGCCATCTTAAACAGTGCATTCCACTGTTTCTCTGTCAGTTCATTGTTCTTTTCAAACTGCTCTTTTATCGAAGTAAAAAATTTATTATCATCATAAGTTCTTCGTCCACGCTTTTCAGGCTTATCCCAATTTTCAACAACAGCCAATAAGCTGATTAATGCTTTCGCCTGCTTCTGTTCAGGAGCTCCCGCATATTTTGCCTGATTTAACCATTCATACATTGAACTGTAGAAATCTGCAAGCATTTTTCTCCATTCAAGTTTACCCTCCTCAACCAGGTCAAGTTTTTTCTCCATCTCGGAGGTAAAATTAATTTCAAAAAGAGCCGGTAATGTTTCTATCAGATAATCGCAAAGCTTCATTCCAAGTTCCGTAGGGACAATTCTACCCTTGTCCTGTTTATCACAGTAGTCCCTATTAAGAATCGTTCTGACTATAGGTGCATAAGTAGATGGACGCCCAATTCCGTTAGCTTCTAATTCCCTGATCAGAGATGCTTCCGTATATCTCGGCGGTGGCTCCGTAAATTTCTGTTCATGATCAATCTTCTTAGGCATTACTGCATCGCTCTTATTCAGTTCACCTAAAATCTGAAGACATTTTCTGCTTTCATCTGAATCATTACTTACCCTAAGAACAGTGTAACCGGCAAAAAGAATTATCGTATCTTCCGCCCTGAATATATATTTATCCGAACAACATCCGATATCTACAATTGTTTTCTGATATTTTGCAGGAGCCATTTGACTTGCAACAAATCGTTTCCAGATAAGAGTATACAATCTTAACTGTGCTGGATTAAGAAATTTTGCAGCTTTTTCAGGAGTAAAAGTCACATCCGTAGGTCGAATCGCTTCATGCGCACCCTGTGCTGTCGATTTGCTCTTGAAATAATTTGGTTTTTTAGGCACATACTGCTCCCCAAAAGTTGAACCTATATACACAAGGCAAGCCTGCTGTGCTTCCTTTGCAATAGCAAAAGAGTCTGTTCTCATATATGTAATCAGACCTGTAGGTCCTCCAGTTCCAATATCAATTCCCTCATAAAGCTGCTGTGCTATACTCATTGTGTGTGTAGCAGAAGAACCTGCCGCCTGCTGCATTGTACTTGTTATAAATGGAGGCGGTGCATTTCTATTCTGAACTTTCACCTCAATATCTGAAACAGAAAAATCTGCACTTACATTCCCTAGTTCTTTAAAAATCCTTCCGGCCGTCTCTGCGTTACTAATTACTGCTTTTTTCCCGTCTATTTTTGTAAGTTTTCCAGTAAAATAATTGTCTTTACCCGGCTTTTTTACAGCTTCAAATTCAGCCTGAAATACCCAATACTCTTCTGGAGTAAATCCCAAAATCTCTTTTTCGCGTTCACAAATAATCCTCAAAGCTACTGACTGAACACGCCCCGCACTCAATCCTTTTTTAAGTTTTGACCACAAAAGAGGACTTACCTGATAACCGACAAGTCTGTCCAGAAGACGCCTTGCCTGCTGAGCATTAACTAAATCCAAGTTTAACTCGCCAGGCTCATTAAACGCCTTGGCAACTGCAGTCTTTGTTATTTCGTGAAAAGTAACCCTCTTAAACTCAGCCTTGGAATTAGCAGCAAGAATCTCATGCAGATGCCAGGCAATTGCCTCCCCTTCCCTATCCGGGTCAGGTGCCAGATATATTTCATCCGCCTTTTTTGCAAATGATTTTAACTGCTTTATTATGTTTTTTTTGTTAGCACTATCAACATACTGCGGTTCAAAATTGTTCTCTATATCAATCCCAAGTGTACGCTCAGGCAAATCTCTTATATGTCCGCCTGATGCTGTTATCTCATAATCTCCGGAAAGTATCCTTTTAATAGTCCGAGCTTTTGTCGGGGATTCCACTATAACTAATTTTTTCGCCATTCTATTTTTCTCCTGATTATCTGTTTTTCATATTGATTATAACAGATTCCGTTAATTCTTCAAGCTATTCAGGAAAATTTTTCGAAATTCACTTTTTTATTGCCCAGAATAATTTTCTATCATAAATTCAATAAAATAACACATAATGTACAAATATAGTCTGAATTCTGTATCCAAATAATAACCAAAACTTACAGATATTATTTATTATCTGAAAAATTCTTCTCTCGATAAATGCTTATTAAAAACTCCTGCTTTTGTAATCTTTTTTATGGGCATATCAATAAATTATCACAACTAACTTGTCAAATACGCCATAATAAAGCTTCAAATCTATTTTTTCATCCCTGCTCCTTTCAATGACTTATAAGAAACTAAAATCAGTTTTTCTTTCAAGAAAAGTTGGCAAAACAAACAAAACAATGATAAACTATTAAAGTTATGCAAATATGATGGACTACCTTTTCAAAAAATAAGGAGAAATAATGCGGAAATTTTTAAAAGTTATATTTATTGTCTCAATATTGAGCTTTACGCTTCAGCAACTCTACGGATTTGACTACTTTGAAGACTTCAATAATACAGGAAAACCTAACACCACAATGAGCTGGTATTACAAAGATCAAATGCTTCCAGTCAGCGGCTGGACAGATATTATGCCGGGTGATGGGTTTGCCCACATTACATTTGATGCAGATACAAGTAATGATACTGATAATTCAAACCCATTTCAGGATATCGGCTTCGGTTATGTAGGACCTGGACACAGACTTGAAATGCGGTCAAAAAATACTCCAATTGTCGGAGTTGGTGGCTTCATTTTTACCTATATAGAATTTGATACAAATAACGACGGCAAAGATGATGCATTTGATGAAATCGATATAGAAATAGTACCTGATGATGCAAATACTGCCCCGAAAAATCACCCCATAGAACCAGAAGACGGTGGCTGGACCGATGCAAGATTCAACTCCTGGGCTTCTGCTGACTTCAAAAAATACAGACCTACAGAAACACATTTTGCTGCAATTATAGATAACACTGACACAAAAGTATCTCACAGAGATGATAAATTCCATATTTATACAATTGACTGGTACGATGACAGAATTGAATTTTATATTGACGGAGTTCACCAGCATACCCTTACAAGCGTTATACCGACACAACCGTCAAAGGTAATATTAGGAGTCCGCCAAATGTCCTGGACCGGAAATTTAAACTGGCCAGGAACTGAAACCATGCTTATTGACTGGGTAAAAATAACTCCTCTGACAGATATCCCTCCAGCCGGCACCTTCTGCATCAGCGGAAGTGTAACAGGTGATATAAAAGCAGGAATTACAGTTACTTCATCAAACGGAGCAAGTGCTGAGACTGACAATTCTGGAAATTATACAATCCGCGGCATAACTAACGGAAAAGTTACAATTACTCCTTCTCTAAACGGATATACTTTTTCTCCGGTATCAACGGAAGTAACAATTGACGGAATTGATAAATCCGAGATTAATTTTACCGCATCAGCAGATGCTCCTCCTAATACATACACTCTGACTGTCGTGGACGGTACTGGCGGCGGTACTTATACTGAAAGTGAAAATATCAATATTTCGGCAACTATACCAAATGGTAAAATCTTCTCAATATGGACTGGAGATATACAGTATATTGCTGATCCGAATTCCGCAGATACTTCCGTTACAAT
>Ga0256913_10000129_pt1 | contig 34942 bp, 36 predicted proteins | sample Axial_MatmetaG_FD_185970 | JGI IMG/M metagenome (GOLD analysis project Ga0256913, IMG submission 185970) | Deep-sea worm associated microbial mat communities from Axial Seamount, Juan de Fuca Ridge, Pacific Ocean - Axial_Mat | ecosystem: Environmental > Aquatic > Marine > Oceanic > Microbial... | reverse complement strand
GCTATCATTCTCATACGATTGGCATTTGAGTATCAAGAGTATCAAGAGTTTATATCTAAGCCATTCTACTATACAGAGGCTACTCTACTCCAAGAGCAGACCAAAACAAAAGATCATAAAATATACAAAATACTAAAACTCAAAGATAGAGATGGCAGAGTATTCTATACCGCTACTTACTCAAAAGAGGATTTTGTAGGCAAACTACTCCGTGTCAAGATAGTGCCTACAGAAGATGTAAGCTTTGGTGACTATCTAGGAGTATTCTATGTCAAGAGTAGAGTTAAGATAGTTGGTGATACTCCTGCTACTATCAAAGATCTATTTATAGATGGTGTAGCTTCACAGCATAGCGATAGCAGAGTCAATAGTTTCTACCAAGCTATATTTTTTGCTACCCCTTTAGATAGACCCCTAAGAGATGATATATCAGCATTAGGGGTGAGTCACCTAGTGGCTCTAAGTGGATTTCATCTGAGTATATTGTGGGGAGTTATATATGGTATTTTAGCTATACTCTATAGACCTCTTCAGCAGAGATACTTTCCATACAGGATGATGCTTTTAGATATGGGTATAGTGACACTTATAGCACTAGGGTACTATCTATGGTTTGTAGACTCTCCACCATCTCTAATGCGTTCATATACTATGTTGTTTGTGGCTTGGGTTTTGTTGCTACTAGGTATAGAGCTTGTGAGTTTTGAGCTACTTGGATCTGTAGCGGTACTACTATTAGCACTATTTCCATATCTGATTGTATCTTTTGGATTTTATCTATCTATAGTGGGGGTATTTTATATCTACTTAGTGATCAGATATGGTGGAGCAGATAAGTGGCTCATATCACTACTCTATATCCCTATAGGTATATTTATATTGATGCTTCCTATTTTGCATAGTATATTTGGGCTGGTATCTATATGGCAACTACTATCACCTATACTATCTTTAGGATTTATACTATTTTATCCATCTGTTATTTTACTACATATTGTAGGGTATGGTGATCTGTTTGATGATCTGTTGATATATCTATTTTCTCTACCTCTATCGCATAAGGAGAGTCTACTCCCTATATGGGCTCTATCTATATATCTACTACTCTCTATAGGCTCTATATGGAGCAGGTGGCTCTTTGGACTAACCTTTTTGAGTGCTTTGGCTTATGGGGGTTATATATTTTTATGGATATAAAATTATTCAAATATAGACCCAAATTGTGCTACTTTTATAGAGAATTTGGATTTATGCTATAGTTCTCTCTATATTCTCAGATAGAGCAGTAGTCATCTCATAACTAATAGTGCCAAACTGCTTGGCTGCTTTTTGTGCATTTGACATAATACATACTATATCTCTATCACTCTGTAGAGTTATCAGATCCATGGATACTTTTCCCAATATAGGTAGCCCCTCTGATGTAATATATGCTCTACTATGATCACCTCTACACCACCCATCACCATATCCTAAATTATAAGTTGATACCACCATATCCTCTTTGGCTATAAAGCTACCACCATAGCCTACTCTTTGTGATCTCTTGAGTACTCTTGATGAGACTCTTTTGGCATATAGGGATAGTACAGGCTTGAGATCAATAGTATCAAAAGAGTCATCAAGCTCACTATATCCATAAGCAGCTACCCCTACCCTCACTAGATCTTCATCGAAGCTCTTGGATCTCAATATAGCAGCAGAGTTGTATGAGTGTATACGGATATCTGCTACCCTATCTTGGAGTATCTTTTTGACTCTATCAAACTGCTTTTGTTGCCAAAAAAGCTCAGAAGAGAGGATATCAGCACTTCTATAGTGGCTCATTATGCCTACAAGTTTCAACTCATATTGATCTATGAGATCTAGGGACTCTAAGAGTTGTGATATCTCTATACCATTACGGTGCATACCTGTATCTACTTTGAGTTCTACTCTTGTACCTTTTGGTATATTGGCTATCTCCTCAAGTGAATTGATAGCATATGTAGATCTATCTAGTGGTGTGATCTTGCCACCTAGTATGAGTGTCACATCAAAAAGCGATCTGATCTTATCCGCCTCATGCTCATCTCTGACTACTGCATGTTTGATACCAAAATCACTAGCCATTTTTGCCATCAGCTCCAAACCATGCCCATAAGCATTATCTTTTAGTACGATAGCTATCTTATCTATTGAGCCTGTTTTTAGGGCTATTTGGTTAAGATTGTGGTAGAAGTTTTCTCTATTTAGTTTTATAAAAGCCATATAGAATTATACTCAAAAATATTAAGATAAAGGATTTGTATAGTGAGAGTGAAAGCAGAGTGGGAGAGACAGAGAGCTGTATTGATGGCATTTCCCCATAGAGATACTGATTGGGCGGACAACTTGACAGAAGCATTGACTCCATTTGTCCGTATCGCACAAGCTATAGCCTATGCTCAACCTCTATATATCATATGTAGAGATAGAAAGAGTATATCAGAGATGTTCTGTAGTACTAGAAATATGAGCTTTATAGAGATAGAGACCAATGATACTTGGATTCGTGATTATGGATATATTACAGTAGAGGATGAGGGTGAGGTCAAATTGTTAGATTTCAAATTTGATGGTTGGGGTGGCAAATTTGAAGCTACACTAGATAATCAACTCAACCAAACTCTACACTCCAAGGGGTATCTAGGTACTACACCTCTCACATCTATAGACTTTGTACTAGAGGGTGGCTCTATAGAGTCTGATGGAGATGGTACCATACTCACTACATCTAAATGTCTATGCAATCCAAATCGTAATGGTGGCTTGAGTAGAGGGGAAGTAGAGACCAAGCTATCAGAGTATCTAGGGACCAAGAGAGTCTTGTGGCTAGATCATGGATATTTGACTGGTGATGATACGGATAGTCACATAGATATGCTTGCAAGATTTGTAGATAAAAGATCTATAGCATATATCAAGTGTGAAGATAGTGATGATGAGCATTATGAGGAGCTTGTCAAGATGGAGAGAGAGTTAAGATCATTTAGAACAGTAGATGGTAAACCATACAGACTTATACCCCTACCTATGTGCGAAGCTAGGTATGATGAAGATCACCATAGACTTCCTGCAACATATGCAAATTTTCTTATCACAAATGGTGCGATAGTATATCCTACATATGGTGCTAAGACCGATAAAAAAGCCGATAGTATATTTAGAGAGCTATACCCATCGAAGGAGATCATACCTATAGATTGCAACAAGCTCATAGAGCAAGGAGGTAGTCTACACTGCTCTACTATGCAGATAGGTTGATCCTAAATTATGCGAGAGCTATCACATAAATGCCAAAAGAGATGCTGTCACTGCTACATTGAGTGACTCTACACCCCTTCTCATGGGTATAGATATTGACTCATCAGATAGAGTCTCTATATCACTACTCACACCTTCACTTTCATTACCTAGCACAAATATACTCTTGTCACCATACTCTATGCTCCTATAGCTATCTTTGGCATATGATGATAGAGTGTATACTCTTGCACCAGTTGTGCGAAACTTCACCAAAGAGTCATATAAGTTATCAGACTTTATGATAGGGATACGAAATAGCGTACCTACACTAGCCTTGATAACCAGAGGTGATATCTGAGCCGCCCCTTTAGTAGGTAGAAGTATAGCATCTATATCACCAGCTGTAGCAGAGCGGATGATCATACCCAAGTTTTGTGGATTGGTGATACCATCTAGTGCCAATATACGATATGAGCTACTATCAGCTATGAAACTATCCATATCACCAAAATGCTCAAGTATGATATCTAGTGCTACACCTTGATCTTGTTTGGAATTTTTTGATATCCTAGAGAGAGATTTTTTATCATGATATACTATCTCGATATCTCGTCTCATCGCCTCTTTGACAATATCATCTATGATGGGGGCTTTTTTGTTGGAGTGGCTTAGATGTAGTTTATGTATAGATAGAGTATCATCTAGCAGTGCCTCTAGGACGGCATTGCGTCCGTAGATAGTGATGATACTATCAAAAAATCTCTTTTTGGCTAGATACTCATCTGAGTCTCTCATACTCTACTACTCACCATTCCAAGCGATAGTTGGTTTGCCATTCTCATCGAAGTTGACCGCTGGCATTCCCATGATATTGAACCCTGCATCTACATAGTGTATCTCACCTGTGACACCAGAGCTAAGATCTGAGAGTAGATACATACCTGAGTTTCCTACCTGATCTATAGTAACATTACTCTTGAGTGGTGAGTGATATCCATTCCACTTGAGCAAGAATGAGAAGTCACTTATACCTGCAGCAGCCAATGTCTTGATAGGTCCTGCTGATATAGCATTGACACGGATACCATCTCTACCCAAATCCTCTGCCAAATACTTAACACTCATCTCTAGTGCTGCCTTTGCTATGCCCATTAGGTTGTAGTTTGGTATATACTTGACACCACCATAGTAGCTAAGTGTAAGTATAGATGATGAGCTAGACATTATAGGCTTTAGCTCTCTAGCTATCTCTATGAGTGAATATACAGATATCTCCATAGAGATACCAAAGGCACTCTTTGGAGTATCTACAAATCTACCACTAAGCCCCTCTTTTGGTGCAAATGCTATAGAGTGTACCACAAAATCTATCTCACCCATATCCCTCTCTAGTGACTCTCTAAGAGCTGATATCTCTTCTGGCTTACTCACATCACAAGGGTACAACCTAGTGCTACACTCTAGCTCTGTAGCTATAGGAGCTAATTTCTTTTCAAACCTCTCATTGAGAAAGGTGATAGCCACCTCAGCACCTTGCTCTCTACAAGCTTTTGCTATACCATATGCGATAGATTTTTTATTTGCGATGCCCAATATGACACCTTTTTTACCCTTCATTACCATTATATACTCCAAATAGTTTAATTTTTATATTTTATCATGATTTTGATCTAGAATAGACTTGTCACAAGACCAAAAAGATAGTAGTCTAAAGCAGAAGTTTTGATCCATTCACTACAAGATATCTCTCACACTCTGCTATAGAGCCAAATGACAGCGTAGAGTCTATATCTCTATCACTACCTATATAGATACTGTTTGCTATCTTGGCATTGGTTGCAAACTCTATATCAGTTGACTTATCTCCTATCATCCAAGATTTTGATAGATCTATAGAGCATCTATCTATAAGATCCTCTACCATCCCTATATTTGGCTTACGACAGTTACAGTTATCACTAGGGTCGTGTGGACAGTATAGTACTCTCTCTATGGTGATATCTCTACTCTTGAACTCTTCGATCATCCAGCTTGTCAATATATCAAAATCATTTAGAGTATAATAACCTCTACCTATACCCGATTGATTGGTGACGATATAGAAGAGATACCCATACTGCTTGAAGATATTCAAAAGATCAAAAATAGCTGATGAAAATTGAAAATCCTCTATCTTTGAGACATAGCTATGGTCGACATTTATGATACCATCACGATCTAAAAATAGCACCCTAGATGACAATGCTAATCACTCCCAAACAGATCTCTAGTGTATACTTTGTCTTTGACATCCATTATATCTTCTGATAGTCTATTGGCTATGATCACATCTGACATCTTCTTGAACTCATCAAGATCTCTTATCACCCTAGAGTTAAAAAAGTCATCCTCTTTCATCTCTGGTTCATAGACAACAACCTCTACACCTTTAGCTTTGATCCTCTTCATGATACCCTGTACTGATGATGCACGAAAGTTATCAGAACCACTCTTCATAATGAGACGATAGACACCTACTATATTTGGATTCTTATCCATGATATTTTGGGCTATAAAGTCTTTTCTTGTACGGTTGGACTCTACGATTGCCGATATCATGTTGTTGGGTACATCTTTGTAGTTGGCTCTGAGCTGTTTTGTATCTTTAGGTAGGCAGTAGCCTCCATATCCAAATGATGGGTTGTTGTAGTGTACACCTATCCTTGGGTCAAGACCTACACCCTCTATGATCTGTTTAGTATCCAATCCATGCACTTGTGCATAGCTATCTAGCTCATTGAAGTACGCTACTCTCATAGCTAGATAAGTATTTGAAAAGAGTTTGACCGCTTCAGCTTCTGTTGAGTTGATAAATAGCATCGGTATATCCTCTTTGATAGCACCTTGAGCTAACAGATTGCCAAAGACTTCAGCCCTCTTGCTGATCTCTCCTATGATAATACGAGATGGGTATAGATTGTCATATAATGCTCTACCCTCTCTGAGAAATTCAGGGGAGAAGATGATATTATCACATCCCAACTCTTCACTTATCTGTTTTGTATACCCTACAGGTACAGTTGATTTGATCACCATCACTGCATCGGGGTTGATACTCATTACATCTTTGATCACTGACTCTACTGAAGCCGTATTGAAGTAATTTGTAACAGGGTCATAGTCTGTAGGTGTAGCTATGATGACAAAGTCAGCACCCCTATATGCCTCCTCTTTATCAAGAGTAGCTCTAAAATCAAGAGATCTATTCTGTAGATATTCAATAATCTCATCATCCTCAATGGGTGAAATCTTTTTATTGAGCATCTCTATCTTCTCTGGTATCAAATCCAATGCAACTACTTCATTGTTCTGAGCTAAAAGTATACCATTAGATAGGCCCACATATCCTGTACCTGCTATCGCTATCTTCATATTGTTATCCTTACTTTAAAATGCAATTATACTCTAAGAGCGATGAACTAGTACTGAAATAGTACAACTACAGTTTGACTATATCTATCACTTTAGATGCATATCCCCACTCATTATCATACCATATAAGTAACTTCAGCATCTTGCCCATCTTAAGATCACTAAATCTATGATCTACTATGGTAGTATAACTTTGTGATTGAAAATCACTAGATACCAATGATTCGTAGTTGTTGAGAAGTATATCAAACTCTTGAGTATCTTCATACTCTTGAGACAATCTTACTATCTCATCCTTGGTGGTAGGTTTGTGCAGAAGCAGAGTGAGCGATATAGCCCCCACTACACTAGTAGGTACTCTGAGTGAGTTTGAGGATATAGTATCTATATTTATATGGGGCAAGATATATGAACAAGCCTCTATAGTTGTAGTCTGACTAGGTATGATATTTTGTGTAGAGGAGCGACCAAACTCAAGATTGCACTCGACACCTCTATCTACACTACCTATACAGCCACTATCTAGTACTCTTTGGTGGTTGAGCAGTGGATGTATAGTAGTGATATCTCCACACTCTATACCATACTCATCATCTATAAGCTTAAGCATAGGCAGTAGAGCTGTAGCGTTACAAGAGCTAGTGGATACTATCTTCTGTCTATCTAACTTCTCTTCATTGACACCTATGACTATATTGATATCTGCATAGATATTAGGATGTGTCAAAAAGACTCTATCCACATCTAACCCTCTAAGGGTCTCTATATCCACCATGCTACCACTTGCATCTATTACAATATCTATACCCTGGAGATTGATATCCTCTAGTGAGCTATAGTTCAACACCTCTATCTTTGAACTACTATTTACTATATAGTTATCCTCTACCCTAAACTTATCTGCCAGTGAGCCATATGTTGAATCATAGTTGATAGAGTATGCTATACTTTTGATATTTGGGTTGATCTCATTAATAGCTACTATATCTACACCACTATCATCTAGTGCTATGCGTAAGATAGCTTTGCCTATCCTACCTACACCATTTAGTAAAATTTTCATTCTGAATTATAGTGAGATAACTTTTATATCTCTCTGATAATATATCACAAATCCAAAAAATCCAAAACTCTATCTTTCGTATAGCTATGGAATGGATTCCACCTCTGTCTCTGTAGGTAGCTAGATGGTATTGCCAATACGCCATTTTCTCCATGAGAGAAGACACTACCCAATCTTATACCATCATATTTCTCATCTTCATAGAGACCATATACAGGATCATATGGACTTATCGGTATCGCCAAATGAGATAGAGAGTAGAGACTTTTACTCCACTCTAAATCCAATCTTTTTTGCCAAAAAGCACCAGATTTATCTATGGTGATTTGAGTCAAATTAGGTCTATTCTCCATGACCCTATTGGTAATGATATCTATTTGATAGTTATGACTCTCTTTAAGTGAGAGCAGTGACTTGAGAGATTTCTCAACCTTTGGCGATATGAGTTGTATTGATTGGTAGTTGCGATTGATATCAAAGAGTACTAGAGTGCTATTGTTGTCTGGTAGACGGTCATAAAGTCTGTTGATGACATCTGGTACTTTTATAGTAGAATCCACAACTGAAAGGAAGCTCAATATAGGTGGTATCTGGTTTAGTTTGGATATATCCTCTGTGATATCATCAAACTCTTTTTGTACCTCTATAGTAAGTCTATATACTTGATCTCCTGCATTTACTGAGAAGGATCCATATTTGTATGGATCATACTCTGGTAGTATATTTGTCCATGCCAATTTATCTACACCAAAGAGATGACCTATTCTACTCTGCCATATAGCAAGAGCTGCAGCAGATGTGACACCTATAGCTGGAGAGTATAGGATAAGTCCTTGTGGTTTGGTATATTTCGGATCTGATATACTCTTTAGGGTATAGTTGAGAGCTAGTGAAGCACCTGTAGAGTACCCCATGATATAGATGGGCTTATCACCAATCTGCTCTGATAGATGTCGCATACCCATCTCTACTACTCTTGCCATATCTTGCCATCTCAACTCCACCAATCCTGATGGTATAGTACCATGTCCTGGCATACGAAGATTGACTACATATGCCCCTCTCTCTTTGAGATAGTTGGCTTGAGCATTTAGACTATATGGTGAATCTGACATGCCATGTATCATCAAGACCCCTATCTTAGGGTCAGTAGCAGGGAACTCTACTGTTCTATTCCACTGTATAGGAAGTCTATCGGGGTCAGACAAGCTCCCCTTGGTATATCTATTGATCTTTGTTCTCTCTTTGGCATCCAATTTATCATATATCTCTCTATGCAACTCATCAAAAAGTCTATCTTCTAGCTCTATATACTCTTTGAGACTATCTACTTTAGAGCTACTGCTATATTCACTCTTGAGTTTTGTAGTGTGCCATATAGATAACTCAGGCAACGATCTTACATAGAGTACAAATCCTATGATAGCTACTGCTGTAGCACCTACTAGTATATACAAGATCACTCTTACTATCTTGGTGATCATCCACTTTGGTATATCTACCCAATAATTTATTATTTTGATATCCATAAAATATAGACTCTACTCTCTTGAGTTATCAGTTTTGATCTCTTTTGTTATCTGGAGTATTATCTTTTCTATTGGGTTCAGCATAGAGATACCTCTTTATCTTTTTTGTAGGTGTTTTGACAAAGGGCTCTCTCTGCTCTATAATCTTTTTTATCCTAGAGAATGAGGATACCTTATCATTGGTCTCTGATCGAATCTCCTCTAGTAATATATCTATCTTCTTGTGAGTCTTTGTCTCTGAAGCTTGATGTGCACCAAACAACTTATCTATCTTGTCATAGTCCAAATATACTCTTGCTGTCAAAGTACCCTTGTCATCATATACTAGAGAGTCTGATACTAAATTGTGGGCATTGATGATAGCTTCTATCTGTTCTGGATATATATTCTCTCCTGCGGAGCCTACAATGATGTTCTTTGCTCTACCACTCATGAAGAAATAACCATCTTCATCAAAATAGCCTATATCCTCTGTATTGAACCACCCATCCTCACTCAATACTTCAGCTGTCTTCTCTGGATCTTTGTAGTAGCCCAACATAATATTTGGTCCTTTAGCCCATAGAGTACCGATACCTTTTTCATTTTTGTCTCTCAGCTCTAGTGTCACCCCTGGAAGGGCTGGACCTATACCCATATATTTTGTTTTTGTTGGATTTGTACCTGCCAAGATAGGGGCTGTTTCCGTCAAACCATACCCTATACAGTATGGAAACTCCGCTTCTCTTAAAAACTTTTCAACAGTAGGTGAGATACCTGCCCCACCTATCCCAAAAAACCTAATATTGCCACCAAAACTCTCTATGAGTTTTTGACCAGCTATTTTGTTGAGTCTTTTTCGTATAGATGGGATACTATATGCTGTTCTTATAAAAATATTTTTTTGAAAATTTGGCTCTATCTTGTTTTTGTAAATCTTCTCTATGACCAATGGTACACTGAGTATAAAATTGGGCTTTACTATCTTCATAGCCTTGAGTAGGATAGTTGGAGTTGGTGGTTTCTTGATATAGTGTATTGATGCACCATTGAGAAATGGTACTATCATACCTACTGTACACTCATATGTATGAGCCAATGGGAGTATAGATAGAAATCTATCTTCTCTATATATATCGACCATCTTTTGTGCTGCTGTTGCATCAAATACGATATTTTTATGACTCAGCATCACCCCTTTTGAGCTACCTGTAGTACCTGATGTATAGATGATAGCCGCCAAATCATCCTCTTCTATAGAGACCTCTCTATCTATAGAGTCGCCACTAAGCCTATCCATCGCCTTGGAGAAGTGTTCTCCACCTTTCTGCAAAACCTTCTCTACGGTAGATGGAGTAGATAGTTTCTCAAGTATAGTTAAGTTATCAACAATAACTAGTAGATTGAGTGAAGGTGGTTGAGTCTCATCCAACATTGTTTCAAAGAGTTTTTGGGACACAAATGCCCCCTTACACTCCGCATGTATGACAATATGTAGCATTTCAGAAGTATGAAAATCTGGCAATATAGGTACTATAACAGCACCCATAGTAGTAACGGCGAAGTATATAGCACTCCAATTGGGCATATTTTCACTAGCCAATGCTACCTTATCCCCATCTCTGATCCCATATTTGTATAGTATCTTCTGTATGCTCTCTACTCGGCTCTTAAACTCTTGATAGGTTATTGGATCCTCATTTACAAATTGCACAAAAGGACTCTTGTTATAGTGATCTGTACTATAGTCAAAAAGTGACTTAAGAGTCAAGCTTGGCAATGTTATAAATGGTTTACTCATCTCTCTTCCTCTATCTTCTCCAATACTCTATCTAGTGCCAAATCGCTATCATTTTTAAAGTCACTCTGTACTTTGTAGTAGCACTTAAAGCCCTTCTTGATCTCAATTCGTACATAGCCATTGAAATCACTGCCGATACTTTTGATAACAGGATTATCGCATTTACCTACATGGTATTGTGTCAACTCTACACGGTAAGAGCAATTTTTATCATCTTTGATGCCAAAACTACCCTCTACTTTTTTGGCAATATCTTGATCAAATATTGAGTAGTTTAGACACTTTGGGAACTCTTCATCATCACTATCACAAAATGATGAATATACAGGATACTTCTCTTGACATCCCCAAAAAGAAGATAGCAAAAGAGGTATCAATAGTTTAGTTTTATCTATCACTACTCTGCTACACCCTTGACCCAGCTCTCCATAGCATTATTGGCATCAGGGTTTGGTGCTTCCAAGAAACTAATGATAAAACTATCGCCCAACTCAACTACACCTATAGATCTAGGTCTCACAGCTATCACCTCAGGTTTAGGTAGGGATTTACCAAAACAGCATATTATATTTTTTGCATCTTTGATATCCTCAGCTATACTACCAACTTCTAGTGAAGAGGTATGACTATAGTGATCAAATTCCCCTATATATACAGCTATTGGATGGCTATCTATCTTCTCTTTAAGATAGGCCAATATCTCATCTACACTCTTATATTTTACCTCCGTCTTAGATACCTCTATAGTAAAGACAGGATACTTCTCCATTACTGTGATCTGTTTCATTTTAACTCTCCTCAAAAATATTTAAGACTATTTTAACACAAATTAACAAAAGCAAAGATTATATTTATTATAATTAAATCTATATATTTATATCTCTCCCAAATATTTTGTTGATTATTGATATCATTTTCCCTCTAGACTGCTCAATAGTACGAAGATAATTTTTCAAATCTTTATCATCAAACAGTTTTTTGAGGATAGACAATCTCAATGATACCAATCCATTCTCATCCTCAAATCCCTCCTCTCTCATATCCAACTCAAGTAACCCAAACTGCTTCTCTATAGTATGTATCTTTTTGAGATCCGCCTCTATAGCACTCTTGTATATATCACATATCTCATGTATTTTTAGTATAAGGTTCTCTTGGGCGAAAATAGGTCTATTCTGCTCTTGCAAATATTTTAAAACTGATTTTCCAACATATATAGACTCCTTCTGTTTCATAGAGCTATATGCACTAATCCCATGAAACTTGATCTGCTCAGTTGCAAGAGTTGCTTTGATCCTATCTAGTATATTTTTATTGCTTTTGCCATCTGTCAAGTCTGATTTGTTTGCTATAATATACAGAGGTCTTCCGCTTATATTGAGATTTTTTATAGCTCTGATATCTACTGATGATATAGTAGTATTAGATGAGATATCCATCACCCATATAAAGGCATTTATATCATCTTGGTGTCGTATAGTAGCATCTCTCCTTTTTTGTGCGTCATACCCTACTGTATCTATAAAACATATATTTTTACAGTGTTTTTCATCGAGAGGAGTACGCATAACCATAAATGGCATGATCTCCTCTATATTGAATTTAAATGATTTGAGATAATCTAGAGATAGCTTTCCATATAGAGTATAGTCCATATTTATCAAAGCTCCTCTATGGCTATATCCATTGATATGATCTCTTTTATTGGATATTATGTAGGTAGTGATAGCTGTAGTTGGAGTATCACCCGTAGGTATCTCATACTCTGACTCTATTAGATTATTGATGAATGAGGATTTTCCACTACCACTAGCACCTACTACTGCTACTACATTTTTATTGTAGAGATCAGATAGGTTGACTATCTCTTCAAGTCTATCTTTTACTATATTTAGTTCATGTAGTGGATGTACCTCATCTGAAGAGAGCTTAAGGTTTGCATATTTAAATATATCATTTTGAAGCATTATTTTAAATGAGAGGAGATCTTTGTTGGCAATAGGTTTTGCTGAGAGGATAGAGTTTATCAACTCTATCCTCTCTATACTATTGTTATATTTTGTGTTGATACTATCTATGCTATTCTTATACTCTGTTTTTATCTCATCTACTGTTCTCTTATGCTCTGATTTTGCAGTTGATATATTGGTCTCATATTTGGATTGTAATTCGGTCATATCTTTATCATATTTGGATCGCAACTCAGCAATCGTTTCATCTTTTTTTGAAGACTCTATATCCTTCTGTTTGAGTTGTTCATCCTGCTCTGATATAGTTTTTATATTTGAAGATACGACTTTGAGCATACTTTCAACTTCTGTCTTGAGCTCTTCTCTATTGAATATAAAGAATTTTGTCATCTCATCGAGACTATTTTCTACCTCTTCTATATACTTCTTCATAAAATTTACAATCCTAATTCAAATTTTAAAAATTATACCAAAAAGAGCTTCATATTACTATCTATAATATAAAACCAAAAATAGGATCTAACGCTTATCTTTTATATCAAATTATGTGGTGGGATTATAAAAATAGTATCGAGTACTTGTAGTAATAGGTGTTTATAAGAGTTTGAGTTTAACCAAAAGGTTAATCAATGATTATTTGTAGAGACCCAAGATGCAATGTGACTTGTGCTAGTTTTATGGTCTCTAATGCATAATTCGGGATTATTTACCACTTGTAGTATAGTTTTGGCTGCATTTGTCACAATAACTTCTCTTCAATACAAATCTAAAAATTATATCTTTGGTCATGAGTGCCAAGCAGTATACCCATAGTATATCCATGATTATATTTGGCTTATACTCCAAACCATACAGGAGTATAGGCCAACCTATAAGAATGATATACTTCATGTAGTAGAAAAACAGTATACTAACTCCATATATCTCTTTTGCTATTTTCATCATTGGAAGTTTGGTGTTCCATCCTGCTGATGAGTTGGTGGGATCTCACCTTCTGCCTCTTTCTTGGCTGCCTCTTCTGCCTCATACTGCATGATCTGCTGACGCACTTCATGTATCTGCTGTGGTGTTACATTCTCTTCACTTGACCACATCACCTCTACAACACCACCATACTCTTCACCCATCTTCTCTATCTTCTCTGCATACTCATATATATTTAGACATATCTCCATACTATCCTCTTTCATAGTATCACTTATCTCTATATACCATCTGCCTACAGGATCACTTTTTATGGTTGACTCTATGACTGCTGCCATTCTCTATCCTTGATCTTAATACTTTTTTTTGAGATCGCCATTATATACGATATCTCTAAAGTCTATATTTTCATCACTAAGTACATTTGGCACTGCATCAGTAGCCTCTAGCTTCTTGATCTCTTCATCCAATTGATCCTCTTGATATGTTTGCATCATATCTGCCGCCAATATATGAGGCATAGCTTGTACTATAGAGAGTCTATGCATATCCTCTTCTACATCTTTACCCTCTATTGTGATGATAATTTTACCTATAGATTTGTCTCCGAAGTGATAGTCACAAATCTCACTCTCTTCAAGTGACCTCTTGACATCTTCATAATGCTCCTGCTTGCACTGTACTACTATACTTGATATATTCATACTCTTCCTTTGTTTTTATTTATGGCAATTGCCACATCATTATTTTTGGATCATTACTAGCTGAGAACAATCTCTTCTCATCTAAAAATACTATACAATTGAGTGTACTCTTTTGACCTTTGAGTAGTGCTATACGCTTCTCCAAAGATAGATCATAGATAGCTATATTGTTCTCTTCATCTATAGCATATGCTGCATATCTACCACTAGGGCTAAGTGCTGTAGCATATATAAGAAACGAACCTTCAAAATAGCCACCATTACCTTTTGGCAATCTATAGTATGAAGCTCTTCTATCTTGACCTGCTCCTGTTACTACACTATTTTCTATAGCTACTTTATATGTATTGTCAAGATTCTGACCTTTCAAAACTTTTATTATCTTACCAGCCTTGATATCTACTATAGATATCTCACCACTCTCACATCCAATAGCAGCCCTGCTCTTATCGAAATTTAGATCAAAATCTGAAAATTTTGATTGGCTTATCTGGAAACGATATATCTGTTTTTTTGATTTGAGATCATAGAGTATTACATCATTACCCAAATCAGCCAAAAATATATGATCTTTATCTACAAATCTAGCCTTTGCCAATGTCTCCTTTTGATCAATGGAGATCACCTTTGTTGTAGTATTGTTTTCATAGATATATAACTCTCTATATCCAGACTTCGCTTCACTAAGCAGTAGATATCTACCATCCATATGATCTATACTAAAAATTTTTGGATATATCTCATCACCCATAAAATCTTTTATTTTTGGTAGAGTTATAGTCTTGACAAGGGTATTTGAAGTATAGTCAAATACTTGCAAATTGCCATGGCTTGTACCTGCATATAGATATTTACCATCTACTACCATATCATATACATTGCCATTAGAATTTAACTCCTTAAGAGGTGAAATATCTTGACTCCATAGAGTCACCACAGACAACAAAACAGCAACAAAAATATCTTTTATCATAATCATCTCCTATAGAATATTCTCTATCTCTCTTAGAAAAATTTTGGCAATATCATCTTCACTCTCTTTGGTCATTACACCAAATAGTCCATCACCAGCATCATAAAAATCTTCAAAGATGTCAGACTCTTCATATATATCCAAGAGCTTCTCATATAGATCTAAACCTATACTCTCTTGAAGTAGCTCAGTCATATAAACCATATAGTTATAATCCTCAGGGTCTATAGCATCAAACTCATCAGAATCTACATCATTGAAATTCTCATCTATCACAAGTATATATCTCAAATCTGTAATACCCTCTGGCAATTTGTCAAATAGCTTTGGATGGCTATCTTTTAGTTTATCTATACTCAAATCTATACTCCTTATAGTTATCTATTTTTTTATCTCTACTACTTTATATGTAATCTCATCATCCTGATAGACAGGCTCAAACAGTACACCATCACACTCTTTATATAGTTTATCATCTATATATACATCTATACACCCATCATCAGGTATAGTAGAGACAAAAGCACCTGTCACTATAGCACTACCCCAAAACCATGGCCAATAGCCACCATAGTTGGCATGATAGTGATGTATATGTCCATGGTGATGTCCATAGTGTGGTCTATGATGACCTGGTCCATGTCCTGGCTTATGTCCTGGTTTATGTCCTGGTTTATGTCCTGGTTTGTGTCCTGGTTTGTGTCCTGGATTGTGTCCTGGTTTGTGTCCTGGCTTGTGACCCGGTTTGTGTCCTGGCTTATGTCCTGGTTTGTCTATAGGCTGGATCGATGGTCCATGAGAAGGTTTTTTTGAAGCTATACTACTCCTACTGCTCATGGTTGTTTTATTGTACTTTTGGAAGTTGCCACCATAATATTTACTACTTCTTATTGATGATGAGTGACTCGCGGTATTGAAGCTTCCTCTGCTCATGCTAGCACTTCTCATACCACTACTTCTCATGCCACCACCTCGCATACCACCACCTCGCATACCGCCACCTCTTCTAGCATATGCACTATGAAGCAGATCTATATCCAAAACCAAAAAGGAGTTTGAAACCCCATCTATAGCTACTTTTTTTATATCTATAGATGGTGAGAGTACATTTATAGCTATTACGATAGCTATATATCTGATTTTTATACTCATTTGACAACTCCTTTAGACGGTATGATATCAATCCTATATACACCCTCTTTTGGAGTAAATTTGAAAACCTTATCACTATAATCTTTATCAATATTCCACTCTATATATGTGGTACTATGCAATCTAAATGGACTACTCTTATCTATGATAACATATTTTACAATGAGTGGCTCCCTACCCTTGGCAATCCAAACTTGGTATGATCTTTTTGGGTTACTAAATCCAATATAGTCACATACTGTTCTACCTATCATTGTTGTACCAAAATAGTTGCCTTTTACCTTTGGTTTGAGTCTATCATATATATCGCTATACAAAATATTTGCCAAAGGTGTCTCTATACTATAGTACTCATAGATATAGTCTAGTGCATTATCGATGCCATATGGTACCTCTATATCAGCATACAATCCTATACTCTTGTCATAATTTATCAAATGTTTACCATATAGGTAATAAACTCTATTTTTTGTATCACCCTCTATATCTATACGAAGTTTTGCATCTCTTTTGAGTTTGACCTTTATATTATGCTTTACATCCACTACCATATTATTATATAGATCTTCATTGATAGTTGTAGCTTCAAAAGAGAATCTTGGTAGAGAACTTATATATCTATATGAGTTTTCCAATATCTCATTTGCTTTTGACCTAGAATCCAATAGCATAGGAGAGTTGCTACTATCTGCCAAAAGATATATAGGCAAGAGTATAAAGAGTATATATATCCTTAATCTATTTAACAAAACACACCTCCTATTTTGTCGATACCTATAGAGAGTATAGATTTTAGTTTAGCTACATTATATTACTAAAGTAACTACTCACTATTTGACATTGTATCTATTTTTGTTGCTATATAGCTGATAGCTTGAGTGGGACACCTTGCCATACAGTATCCACACCCTGTACATCTATCTTCATCTATGATAGGATTGAACATGCCATTGAAGAGTATAGCATCATCTATACAAGGCTCTTTGCATGAGAAGCATATGACTCCATTGTGTGCTACACACCCCTCTGTAGATATGCGAAACCTTGCATTTATCTTTTCAGCTGTAGCTTCATACTCAAGATCCAATACTGTAGATGGACAAGCGATAGCACACTCATCACAAAATGTACAACCTGTTTTTGAGAAGTTTAGCATAGGGGTCTTATCTGCACGAATAATTATGATCTCTTGTTCACAAGAAGCGACACAAGCTTGAGATTCACAGCTAGGACACTCACTCTGAAAAAGAGACTCAGACAAGCCATAAGGAGGTCTGACGACCAGCTCCTCCTTAGAGACTTGACTACTGACCAAGTCAGCAGGTTTGCGAAATGCATTGAAGAATTCGCGTCTTGATGCCACTACTTGACACCTTCATTCATAACATCTACTAGGTTTGAACCTGATTTAGCTGCATCATCTTTGAAGTCAGGTGTAAATGTATTACCTACTACAGTATCACCTTTTGATTGTGGTGCATGACATTGAGAACAGTTAAATCTACCTTGGTATAGGGTATCACCTTTTTTAGCTTTTGCTATAAGTAGATCAGCAGTATTAACTTCACCTAGAACTTTACCCTCTTTGACAACTTTATCACCATCCATTTTAGTATCAGGTCTATAGTTTGTCATATGAGATGGAGGAATTGGTGTAGCACCCAAGCCCATAGATTTTGCCTCTGCTGGCATATGACAACCTATACATTGGTTATTGCTTTTAGTGATAGGCAATAGTCCATCTACACTATGAGGTATCATAGGTGGTGCATTGACATATGCTCTCTCAAATTTTGTAGATGCACCTGGTGCAGGACGACTATAGTCTGCTTTGATACTAGTTGTATCATCTGCTTCATCATATAGATTTGTCTTTCTGAGTCCCAAAGTCTCCTCTGTTACCTCTTTCTTTGTGCCAAGATCCTCTTTGGCTATTCTATCAGCATCAGATGCTTTTACATTGATATCAACGATCTTTACTGATTCTGCTACTTTAGCTGCTTCTGCTGCATAGAGACTTGTAGCCACTAGCAGTGAACTCAACGCTACTGTTTTAATTAACATTTTCATCGGTTACCTCCTGGTTGTTTTTCATATAATTGCGGATACTAAATCCTAGTGCGTCATCATCACAGACATCTACACATCGTCCACAGTTGGTACACTCCTGCTTTAGTACAGATTCACTCTTTTTACCTATCATATGTAGTACTTGTACCTCTGGACATACATCTTTACACTTCATGCAGAGTGTACAGTTATCACTATTATGCTTGACCCTAAAAAGACTATATTTACCTATGATAGAGTGCACTCCACCTAATGGACATATGTGTCCACACCATCCATTTTTTAGAACAAAGAGATCAAAGAGAAAGATTGCTACCAATAGACCTGTACCAGCCCCAAAACCAAATATTACTCCACGATTGAGTATAGTGATAGGACTTATCACTTCAAATGCTGCCATTCCTGTCACAAAAGAGACAATGAGTGCTATGACTATCATATAGTATCTCAGATTTCTACTTACCCATAGTTTTCGCTCTATCTTATCCATATATAGTTTCCTACGCAACCAATTGGCCGCATCAGTCACCATATTGACAGGACATACCCAACTACAAAAAGCTCTTCCACCTATGACACCATAAAACAGAGCTATAATCACTGCACCCAATATGACATTGAAACTCAGAGCAGCACCCGCAGCCAACATTTGCAAAATAGCAAATGGATCACTAAGTGGTAACTGACCCAAGACAGATGAACTAGATATAGTTCCAGTCAACATCTTCCAACCAAAAGCATTGGCACCAAAATAGAGTACCAATAGAGTCACTTGACTTATCCGTCTAAGAATTAGATACTTATAATTACTCAAAATCTACTCCTGTATTGAGATAGTCAACTGCCTCTTTCTCGCTTCTCTTATCATGTGTAGTCATATCTTTGCCTGACTGCTGAGCTACTCTCTGCTGATCTTTTTTGTCCCAACCTTTGACATAGTGGTCACCTGGCTTACCAAGTGCCAACTCTCTAGGCTGTATAAAGATAGCAGGTTTCTCTGTCACACATGCCTTTTCGCATAGACCACACCCTGTACAGATATCCATATCAACTACAGGCTTAAGGAAAGCATGTTTACCTGTCCGTTCATTCCTGCCATACTCCAACTTGATAGCTTCATCTAGTAGAGGACAAGCACGATAACAAGCATCACACTGTATACCCCAAAAAGCTATACAAGAGTTACTATCTACTACAGCTATACCCATATCCATCATCCTAAAGTCAAGTTCACCACTATCGTTAGTCACCATATTTGGATCTAATGCACCTGTAGGACATACAGGCACACAAGGGATATCTTCACACATATAGCAAGGTACATCAGCTGGTATGAAAAATGGTGTACCGATAGTAGCATCATCTTGAGCCTTCGCCATCTTGAGTGTTCCATCTCTTGGTTTTAGAGTCTCTTTATCGATATTGCTCTCTCGATGCAAACAGGCCTCTGCACAGAGACCACATTTGATACAAGTCTTTAGAAAATCTTCCTCTTCAAGTGCTGCTGGAGGCCTGAGAGTTAGTGTAGAACTCTTTGCCTTTTGAGCATATCCAGCCCACAACAACCCTCCCATGATACCCAAACCTGTACTTTGAGCGATATTTGTAAAAAATCTCCGCCTAGGTGTGATATGGACTTTTTTGACCTCTTTTTTCACTTATGACCTCTCTTCTATCTATGCTTTATAGAGCTTAACTGCACACTTCTTGTAGTCTGTCTGCTTAGACATAGGACAAGTAGCATCAAGACATACTTTGTTGATAAATACCTTCTCATCAAACCATGGTACAAATACCAATCCTTGTGGAGGTCTATTTCTACCTCTAGTCTCTACTCTAGCTTTGACTTTACCTCTTCTAGAGTCTACCCAGATAAGTTCACCATTTTTAAATCCTTTTGCTTTAGCATCTTTAGGATTCATATAACAGAGTGCTTCAGGAACAGCACGGAATAACTCAGGTACTCTCATAGTCATAGTACCACTATGCCAATGCTCTAGTACACGACCTGTACACAACCAAGTATCATACTTCTCATCTGGCATCTCTGGAGGATCCATATATGGTCTAGCGTAGATTTTCGCCTTGTTAGGGAGAGGCTTTTTCTTCTTATCTTTGATACCATGTAGATCACCTTGAGATAGAGCTTTAGCCAATTTACCATAGAATGCAAAGTCACCATCAGGATTTGCTTTTGCTGCATATGGGTCATACTTGACATTAAATCTCCACTGAGTCTCTTTACCATCAACAACTGGCCACTTAAGACCTCTAACTTTGTGATATACTTCAAATGGAGCCAAGTCATGTCCATGTCCTCTACCAAATGATGCATACTCTTCAAATAGGTACTCATGGATCATAAATCCATAACCCTTAAAGACTTCACCATCACTACCCTTGACATTTCTACTATCACCTAGACACTCAGAGTTATCATAACCTTGTTGAGGGAATTTGTTAGTATCTATCTTGTAAGATTTTGCTTTTTTGTTGGCATATAGTATCTCATACATAGTTGTATCTTCTGTATATCCCATCTTCTTAGCATCAGCTATTACATCTGGAAGCTTTTTCTTATTTCTAAGTGTATACTCACCCCATACATCTTTGACTGTAAATCTCTTAGATAGCTCTACCCACTGCCAAGTATCACTCATCGCTTCACCTACAGGAAGTACTTGCTGTCTCCAGTGTTGAGTTCTACGCTCAGCATTTCCATATGCTCCCCACTTCTCATAGATCATAGCAGATGGGAGAACAAGGTCAGAAACTTTAGCTGAGATACCAGGATATCCATCAGAAGTCACGATGAAGTTGTCCATCTCTCTAGCTGCTTTGATCCAGTGTGATGCACTAGCACTATCTTGATATGCGTTACATACATTTACCCAAGCGAACTTCACTATACCATCTTCTATATCTCTATGGATCTTCATGATGTGTTGGTTGCCTACAGGGTTTAGTGTACCAGCTGGTATACCCCAGCGTTTTTCAGCAATAGCTCTATGCTTCGGATTTTTGACCATCATATCAGCAGGAAGTCTATGACAGAATGTACCAACCTCTCTAGCAGTACCACAAGCAGATGGTTGACCTGTTAGTGAGAATGCACCACTTCCTGGTCTAGCTTGTTTATTGAGCATGAAGTGAACATTGTAAGATAGTGTATTTACCCAAGTACCTCTAGTGTGTTGGTTCATACCCATTGTCCAGAATGATACTACTTTTCTACCCTTCTCTATATATAGATTGGCTAGTGCTTGTAGTTTCTTCTTGAACTCTTCGATATCCTCATTTGGATCACCTTTTGCTATCTTGGCTACATAGTCAAGAGTATATGGCTCTAGTGATTTTTTGTACTCTTCAAAGCTGATCTCCCAGTGCTTAAGTGTACCAGCAGTATGCTTCATAGTATCACCCTCTTTGAGACCATATGGTGCTAGAGCTGGTGCCTCTTTTGCAGATACTTTCTTCTCCATCTCTTTAGAGATAGTCTCCATCTCAAGAGCTGTATACTTACCATCTTTTAGTGATTTTTCACCTGCTCTACGCATACCATAACCGATATTTGTAGGACCAACAGCAAATATCATATGCTTCTTGACAAAATCCCAATCAATGATCTTCTCTGCATCATCTCTCATCACTATCTCTCTAGCCACATAGTTCCAAAGAGCCAAGTCTGTACTAGGTGAGAAGATGATCTCTATATCTGCAAGGTCAGAGGTTCTATGTCTATAAGTAGAGATATTTACCACTTTTACTCTATCAGGATTAGATAGTTTTCTATCTGTTACTCTTGACCAAAGGATAGGGTGCATCTCTGCCATGTTTGAACCCCAAGAGACGACAGTATCAGTAAGCTCGATATCATCATAACAACCTGATGGCTCATCTATACCAAATGTCTGATAGAAACCAACAACTGCTGATGCCATACAGTGTCTAGCATTTGGATCGATAGCATTTGAGCGGAATCCAGCCTTCATCATCTTTTGGGCTGCATAACCCTCCATAACTGTATATTGACCAGATGCAAATACACCTACACCCTCTGGTCCACTAGCTTTGAGTGCTTTTTTGATATGGATCTCCATCTCATCAAATGCTCTCTTCCAAGATACTGGCTTGAATTTACCTTTCTTGTCAAACTCACCCTTATCATTCATTCTAAGAAGTGGTGTTTTGAGTCTATCTGCACCATACATTATCTTCGCATTGAAGTAACCTTTGATACAGTTCAAACCTCTGTTTACTGGTGCTGCTGGATCACCCTTGACGGCAACGATCTTACCACCTTTTGTTGCGAGCATAATTCCACAACCTGTACCACAGAAACGACAAGCTGCCTTGTCCCATCTCCAGTCTGATTCTGCCTTGGCTGCTGCTGCTTTTGCTTCCTGAGGGACTGAAATCCCTACAGCTCCTGCTGCTGCTACCGCTGCTGAACTCTTTAAAAAGTCTCGTCTACTTACTGACATATAGCCTCCTTTTGTTTTTGGTATCTGTAAGAGTATGATCTGTTAGCAAATCAAAATCTTACAGATATACGCGAATATGATATCATCTATCATATATATTTATCGTTGATTTATATCAATATAAGATAAAATCTACCAATAAAAATTTAAATATGTATTAAGAGTAAAATTATCTCATTTCTAAAATTGATTTTATATCTATTTTTGTTCAATTTTATTGATTATCCTGCCAATGCTTTTTTGACATTATCATCTGCCATTGAGATATTCCACTCTGGCTCCCATACTACCTCAACCTCTACTACTCCAACACCATCTAACTTCTCTACAGCTTCTCTCACCCACTGTGTGATCATCTGATGAAGAGGACACCCTCTAGTAGAGAGTGTCATAACTACTTTTATATTGCAACTCTCCTCTATCAAAGCATCATATATTAGACCCATCTCTACAAGATTGAAACCAACTTCAGGGTCTATTACTGTACTTACTGCATCAAAAACTTGCTCTTTTGTTATCATACACATTAAATCTTCTCCATTTCACTATTTGTAATTGAGCATCCATTTTACACTTATGAGCATAAAACCTGCTCCAGTGATGACAAAGACAACACCACCTTTAAATATATCTCCACTCCCTACAAGTAGCCCTATACCTGCTATCAACATACCCAAAGATGAAAATATAAACTCAAATCTAGCCAATCTATGAGGCAACATCTCATTGAGCATAGGGACTTTTTTCTTACCCACTAATGGACTGTATCTCTCAAACCATACAAGAAATGGTATGATTTTAAATAGATGACCATTGATCAAAAATGAGAAAAATCCCATCACCAAAAACCAAATACCTGATAATAAAAAATTCTCATAACTAGTAAATGAGTATGCCAAAATCAATATAGCTGAGAAGATCAATGCTCCATATCCAACAAACATAGATTTTGCCCATACATCATTCTCTTTTCTAGCACGAGTCTCATATATGATAAAGACTTGATATATATAGAGAGTGACTGATGCCAACATGACCAAAATAGAGGCAAATTTGCCAATATACCAATCTAACATTGTTGCGATAAAGTAAGCTATAACTCCACCTACCATTAACTTAAATGCCATCTCTACATAACTATCATCAAAACCATGAGATAGACCAAACATAGGCAAAAGTATCATAGAAAGCCCCATGATAGTGAGTGTTACATATCCACCCAATACCATGACTACATGAGCACCCAACCAATTTGGTATATCTACACTGATACCACTACTGATAGATAGTGACATTATAAAACCGATAATTATACCTACCAATAAAAATAGATTGGAGGCTACAACAGTTTTGACTGTCAGAGTGATATTGGTGGCTTTACGGAGAGTCATAAGTGTATCATAAAGGAAGATCACCATAGATACCAGAACAAGCAGACCACCATAAGGCAATATCATTTGATCAAACCAAAATCCATACCCCATCACTACTGTACCGACCAAAAGCATAGGCCATATGATATAGTAGAGATCTACAGAGAAGTGACCAACCTCCACTACTACAGGCACAAGTTGTGCCATAGCTCCAAATATAATCATCATCATAAAGCCCAACAAAAACCAATGCAACCACCCAACAATTGCCAAATCAAAATGACCATTTTGGGGAGTCAAAAATAGCAAAAATATAGTACTCAAGAGGTAAAATATAGATCCTATCCAAAAAAATGGTGCTATCATACCAAATGGTGGTGCACTCTCTTTTGATACATTAAACATTTGTCACTTCTCAACCATGACATTTATTGTCTGATAGGTTAGCTTCTTCACTCTCACCGCTTTTGTATGTAAAGAGCAGTTGTACGCCACCATCTGGTGTATCTATGGTATCAAAATCGTAGTTTTGACCTATTTTGTCCAAAAGTCCTGCTGGTCTCTTGTGATTGATCATCAATAGCTTCGTATCAGCATCTACCATCTTAAGTCCTATCATCGCATTGACCATTGGCTCTGGTGGACCACACTTAGATGTATCAAACTCTACTATTTGACTATCTTCTATCATATATTTATAGAAAGGAACTGTTGCACCCTCAGGATTGAACTCTTCAGCACTATTTGGTTTAGTTATAATATTCATTATAAACTCCTATAATTATTTTGATCTTATTGTAGTCCTCTTTTACTTAAAAAGGATTGATATTGGTCAATTCCATTTAATTTATAGAATTGTCAAAATCTAACAAATATTATAGTAAAGTTAGGTTATAATTTTTTTAATCAGGATTATGAAGGGATATGATGAAATTTAGAGGCAAAAATGTATTGGTGACAGGAGCTAGTAGAGGTATAGGTGCTCAGATAGCTAAAAACTTGGCAGATATGGGACTCAAAGTATGGATCAACTATCGTAGTGGAGAGGCAGAAGCTATATCTATCAAAGAGTCTATAGTATCAAATGGTGGCAGTGCAGAAGTACTAGGATTTGATGTGAGTATTGAGTCTGAATTTGTATCAGCTATCAAGCAGATAGTTGAAGCAGATGGTGAGTTGAGCTATCTAGTCAATAATGCAGGTATCACCAAAGATAAATTGGCTATGCGTATGAAAGAGGATGATTTTATGGCAGTGATAGATGCCAATCTCAAATCTACTTTTATTGGGTGTCGAGAGGCAATCAAAACTATGAGCAAGAAGAGGTTTGGTTCGGTTGTCAATATAGCATCCATAGTAGGCGAAACAGGCAATGCAGGTCAGACCAACTATGCAGCTAGTAAGGGTGGGACTATAGCTATGACCAAATCATTCGCACAAGAGGCTGCACCTAGAGGCATTAGGTTCAATACCATCACCCCTGGATTTATAGCTACAGAGATGACAGATATACTCAAAGATGAGATCAAAGAGGCATTTACTGCCAAGATACCTTTGGGTCGTTTTGGAGAGCCTAATGAAGTAGCAGATGCTGTAGCATTCTTGCTATCTGACCACTCTAGCTATATCACTGGAGAGACTCTCAAAGTCAATGGTGGGATGTTGATGTAACTCTATGTCTGCAAAAATTTTACTTCTTGAAGATGATAAACTCTTCAACGAAACACTACAAGATTTTCTGGATGAGGAGGGGTATCACCTCTCTTGTGCATTAGATCCATATAGTGCATTGGATTTGGCATATGAGCAAAATTTTGATCTCTATCTATTTGATGTCAACCTACCATATGAGAGTGGATTTGATCTACTAAAAAAGCTTCGAGAGAGTGGAGATAATACACCTACTATCTTCATAACATCACGAGATGACAAAGAGTCTCTTAGAGATGGATTCCTCTCTGGTGCAGATGACTATCTCAAGAAACCTGTAGATTTGGATGAATTGCTGCTTCGCATAGAGGCTCTACTAAGGCGACTTCTCCGTAGTGATAAGCTAAATATAGGTAGATATCTCTTGGATACTAAAAATAGTATATTGTATCTTGATGGTAAGCAGATAGAGCTACCCAAAAAGGTAATATCTCTTCTTCTGCTATTTATATCATCACAGGGTGAGGTAGTATCACTATCACAGATAAGAGATAGACTTTGGGCTACAAATGAAGAGTCTAGTAGTGGCTCTATCCGTGTATATATAGCCCAACTCAAAAAATTATTTCCAGATAGTATTGAAAATATTAGAGGTGTAGGATATATATTTCACACTCCTCCAAAGGAAGTACAATAGCCTTGAAGTGGTTAAAAGAGAGAAGCCACCTACTATATGCGGCTTTTAGCTACCTATTTAGTATCATACTGCTACTAAGTGCTCTATATTGGTTCCTTATAAGTAATGGCTTCACCCAAAAAAACTTTTTGTTAGGCTCTAGTGCTATACTGCTGATAGCGTTTGCTTGGGGATATATCATATCCAATGACCTACTAGAGCCAAAGAGAGAGATGGATAGCAAGTTTGAACATCTAAGCAGAGAGATACTACATGAGCTCAATATCCCACTATCTACTATAAATGCAAATACCAAAATGCTAAGAAAGAGACATACAGATGAGAAGTCTCAAAAGAGATTGGATAGGATAGAGTCTGCATCTATCCGTCTCAAGAGACTATATGATGAACTAGTATATACGATAAATAGAGAACTACATAAAGTAGATAAAGAGAGTTTCTCTCTATATAATATACTCAATGAGAGAGTAGATATACTTAGAGCATTTGATCGCAATATATTTCAATTGCAAGAGATAGATATATCACTATATGCAGACAAGATAGGCTTTGAACAGACGATAGATAATCTACTCATAAATGCCATGAAGTATAGCCATAGAGATAGCAAAATATATCTATATCTCAAAGATGGTATACTACATATCAAAGATGAGGGTATAGGTATGGATGAGACAGAGATAGTAAAGATATTTGAGAGATACTACCAATCCAACAAAAATAAAAAAGGTGAAGGCATAGGTCTAGCTCTAGTCAAAGCCTATTGTGATGAAGCCAATATAGATATATCTATAGAGTCACAAAAGGAGATAGGGACAGTAGTCAAACTTAATCTAAAAGAGATTATAGATAGGAGCTGATATGAGAGTCGCACTTATACAACAGAGATACCATGGAAGCAGAAAAGAGACTATAGATATCACATGTAAGAGGATCAAAGAGGCTTCAGATAGTGGAGCCAATCTAATAGTACTACAGGAGCTTCATCAAGATGAATACTTTTGTCAGAGTGAAGATGTCAAATTTTTTGCCTATGCCGATAGCTTTGGTGGAGATATAGAGTTTTGGAGTGATATAGCTAGAGAGCATAGTATAGTTCTAGTCACTTCACTCTTTGAGAGACGCACAGCAGGGCTATATCACAATACCGCAGTAGTCTTTGATACAGATGGTAGTGTGGCTGGTAGATACAGGAAGATGCATATACCTGATGACCCTGGGTTCTATGAGAAGTTTTACTTCACTCCTGGAGATATAGGATTTGAGCCTATAGATACATCTTTGGGTAGGTTGGGGGTACTTATCTGTTGGGATCAGTGGTATCCTGAAGCAGCTAGAATAATGACACTAAAGGGTGCAGAGATACTCATATACCCCACTGCTATAGGTTGGTTTGATGAAGATAGCAAAGATGAGAAGAGTAGACAGCTAGAGAGTTGGGTCACTATACAGAGATCTCATGCTATAGCCAACGGTGTAGCTCTGATCTCTTGCAATCGTGTGGGATTTGAGAGTGATAGTAGTGGTGTGCTAAATGGTATCAGATTTTGGGGTAGTAGTTTTGTATGTGATGCACAAGGTGATATAATATCACAAGCCAATAGCCAAGATGAGGCTATCATATATGCTACCATAGAGCAAGAGCGTACAAAAGAGGTGAGAGATATATGGCCATTCCTCAGAGATAGACGCATAGATGAGTATAGTGACCTACTCAAACGATATTGTAATTAACCCTAATTATGCAGTAGAATTATGAAAATAGTATCAAGTGCTTCTACCGTGCATATTTACAAAAAATTTGAATTTAAGCCTACGGTGTGATGACTTATACTAGGTTTATGATTTCTACTGCATAATTCAGATTAAAGGAGATAATATGCTAGAGATTTCATTGGATAAAGAGAGGGATATAGCGATCATCAAGCCAGAAGGCAGATTGACTAAAGAGGATTTTGATAGTGTATCTAAGATCGTAGATCCACACATAGAGGAGATAGGTAGACTGAATGGTCTTATCATATATACAAAAGATTTTCCAAGTTGGGAGAGTTTTGCATCACTAAGTAGACATATAGAGTTTGTCAAAGATCATCACAAAAAGATCAAAAAGATAGCATTTGTCACCGACTCTATAGCAGGTAGTATCGCAGAAAATATCTCATCTCATTTTGTAGAAGCTCAGATCAAGAGTTTTGACTTTGATGATATTGATAGAGCAAAAGAGTGGATAGCAGAGTGAAGTCTCTCTTTGTCACTGCGACCAATACAGATGCAGGAAAGACATATACCACAATAGAACTCATAAGAAGAGTTGCAAAGAGGGGTATGAAGGTAGGAGTATGCAAACCTATAGAGACAGGAGTAGCAGAGATAGCTCATGACGCTTCAGAGCTACTCAAGGTCTCTCAAGAGTTCAATAGCAATCTTAGATCTCTTACTCCACTAGATATAACAGCATATACTTTTGAGCTTGCTGCTGCACCTTTTTGTGCTGATATAGATGATACTATAGAGATAGAGCAGATCACAAAAAAGATAGATGAGTTATCAAAATTATGTGATATCCTTATCATTGAGGGTGCAGGAGGTCTCATGGTACCCATAACCAAAGATTTCATGATGATAGATTTGATAAAGAGATTAAATACCCAAACTCTACTGATCACACCTAGTAGGTTGGGTTGCATCAACGATACACTACTTAGCATAGAGGCTCTTAAGAGTAGAGATATAGAGTTTGATTGGTGTGTTAATCTTTTTGAGGATATAGATAGTTTTGATATAGTGACTAAACCCTACTACGATAGCAGATTTAGTGATTGGTGGAGTATAGAGGATGGATTGGATAGATTTATAGATCACCTCCTACGATAACTTAGAGCCTCTAGTATATCTTTTTTTGTGATCTGAGTATTGTTGTTTAGGTCTGCTATGGTTCTTGCTATCTTTTTGATACTAGTTATGCTTCTATGCGAGAGAGCAAACCTAGATATAGCACTCTGTAGTATCTCTACTGCTTGAGTATCCAATATACAGTACTTCTCTACCTCATCCTCTCTAAGCTTACCATTAAGTCGTTCTTGACCTCTTCTCTTCTGCTCCACAAAAGCTTTGATCACCATTTTATGCATCTGTGAAGATGTGATATCTCCACTATCCTTACTACTTACCTCTTGCATTACTACAAATATATCTATCCTATCTAGGAATGGGTCACTAAGTCTATTTTGGTATCTCTTGATCTCCATTTGGCTACATCTACAAGTTTTTGTCTTGGATAGTAGATTTCCACATGGACATGGATTCATAGCTGAAACAAACATAATATCAGCCTCATATGAGATCTTGGAGTTGACTCTTGCTATATGTACTCTCTTATCCTGAAGAGGCTCTCTGAGTGCCTCTAGTATATTTTTGGAGAAGTGCGGTAGCTCATCAAAAAAGAGTATACCTTTGTGTGCCAATGCTACCTCACCTATCTTTGCTACTCTTGATCCTCCACCAAATATAGATGCAGTAGTAGCTGTATGGTGTGGAGATCTCATAGGTCTAGTAGCAGAAAAATCTGGTTCAACCCCATCAAGAAACTGATGTTTGGCTATACTAAGTATCTCAGCTTCATAGAGAGGGGGAAGTATATCTTTTAGCCTCTTTGCTATCATACTCTTTCCGCATCCTGGATTGCCCTCCATCATGAAGTTGTGCATACCAGATGCTGCGATCAGTGATGCCCTTTTGGCTACACTCTGACCTTTGACATCTACAAAGTCACTCTCATACTCTCTCTTGTAAAAATAGGTACTTCCATCTATCTCTATACTCTTGGCACTATATCCAAATGAGTATGTGCTATCTTGGAACTCTCCACTCTCTATAAGTGCTATCGCTTCACTTAGAGTCTCTACAGCGATAAAAGATATACCAGAGATATGGCCAAGATACTCTATAGCCTCTTTTGGTACTATAGCCCTACTTATAACCCCTTGCTCTTTGAGAGATAGAATTATAGGGAAGAGCATTGAACTTGATTTTACTTTACCATCAAGTCCAAGCTCTCCAAAAATAAAAAGTCCTTTTTCATCTATCACTTTTTTTTGTAGAGCTATAAGTAGTGCTATTGATAGATCAAAATGTGTACCACTCTTTTTGATATCACTAGGCGAGAGATTGATAGTTATCTTCAGTGGAGGAAAGATAAATTCATTGGTAAGCAGTGCTGATTTGACTCTCTCTTTAGATTCTTGTATATCACTACTAGCCAAGCCTACAAGGGCAAATCCTGGCAAACCTCTATTGAATGTAGCTTCCACCTCAATCACTCTTGCCTCTACTCCATCAAGCGTAGCACACAGTATATGATTGATCATAGTTTTTTGTAAAGTTTTCATAGTCTATTATGAAGATATTAACGACGGATTATCTCTATCCTTGCATCACTTTTTAGTTTTTTGAAGTAGGACTTGATAGCACTAGCTTGGTTATCTCTTTTCCAAGCCATTATTACACTATTTTTGACGCTATCAAAAGATTTGACTCTCCCCTTGCCTTTAGATAGTACTTTGTATGTTATGTATGCATTACCACTACTAAATGCTGGTGTAAATTGACCTATTTGGGTTTGCGATATCATAGTCAACAGTTGAGGAGTTATATCATTTCCATTAAATGTTATATCTCTATGTTTGATACCACTTTTGTTGGATGGATTTTCCAAAAAAGCTTGTATCTTACCTGCACTTGAGGAGCTATACTCTCTGACTCTAACACTAGATGGCATACTGAAGAGTTCAAGGTGGTTTCTATAGTATATCTTCAGCTCATCGTCACTAGGCTCTTGTATGGTCTTGGCTATCTTAGTTCTAAAAAACTTCTGCTTTTGGATAGTTGTTTTGACCTGATCTCTAAAGTTATTCCATGACTGACCCTGCTTTTTGATAGTATCTTGCATCTTTTTGAGTGATATATTGTTCTGCTTAGCAATCAACTCAATCCTACTATCTATCTCATCATCAGAGACTTTTATATCTCTCATAGCTGCTTTTTGTAGACGATTCTCTATCAGCATATCTTTTGCCTCTTTTTTAGAGACACCCAACTGTTTCTCTACTGCTGCTATCTCAGCTATTGTTATAGGTTCACCATTTACAACTATAGCTATGCCATTGTATATTTTGGCTTGAGCAAGTGTAGAAAAGAGTATGATTGTAAGAATAAGTAATTTTTTCATAAGCATCCCAAATTGTATTTTGTAGTATTATAGCACATGAAAAGATAAAAATCATATTTTTATCTCTATATATTATAATAAATAGGATATTTATGTTAGATTGGTACTATTATGGGTGAAGAGATAGTATATAGTGGTGGGACAAGAGTAGTAGATGGGATCAAAAAATCTCAAAAAAATAGACCTCTCATATCTATCATAACCATAGTATATAATGGTGAGAAGCATATAGAGGATACGATAAAGAGTGTCATCAACCAAACTTATGATCATATAGAGTATATTATCATTGATGGTGGCTCTACAGATAAGAGTATAGATATCATCAAAAAATATGAGGATTACATAGACTATTGGATAAGTGAAAAGGACAATGGAATATCAGATGCTTTCAATAAGGGTATCAGAGTAGCCAATGGGGAGTGGATAGGTATCATAAATGCTGATGATTGGTATGAGAGTGATAGTTGTGAAAATATTATCAAGTATAGTGAGTATGATTTCATATTTGGCAGTATAAGGTATTGGGATGGCGATAGATCATATATAGATATCGCAAGACCAGAGATGATATATGATGATATGAGGATCAACCATCCGACACTATTTGTCAAAAGATCTCTATATCAAGAAGTAGGCTTATATGATGAAAAGTATAAGATTGCTATGGATTATGATCTGGTTCTACGACTCTTCTTGTCAACCCAAAGATATAAAAATATCGATAGCGTTATATCCAATATGAGGGTAGATGGAGTCTCTCAAAAAGAGTGGACGAGATCAAAAAAAGAGGCTAGAGATATCAAAATAGCACATGGCATCTCTCGGTATGAAGCCAACAGATATCTAATAGTTTTGCTCCTCAAGAGATATATATTGAGACTACTACAGAGATACAATCTTCATCTCATACATAAATTATATAGAGTTATATGGAATAGAAGATGAAAAGTAGTAGAGATATAGATTTTGTAATATTATGGGTAGATCACAATGATACTATATGGCAAAGAGAGTTTATAAGATATGGAGGGGATAGGGAGAGTATATCTAGTTTTCGTGATTGGGGTCACTTAAGATATATATTTAGATCTTTTGAAGAGTTCGCACCGTGGGTACGCAAGATACACTTAGTTACTTCTGGTCAGATCCCAAAATGGCTAGATATAGATCATCCCAAACTAAATCTAATCCACCATAAGGATCTACTTGATATAGATACTCTACCTACATTCAACTCCAACGCTATAGAGCCTTATATATATAAGATAGATGGATTAGCAGAGCATTTTGTACTATTCAATGATGATACTATATTGACAAAAGCTATACCAAGAGAGAGATTTTTCAAAGATGGTTTGCCTCGTGATATAATGATATCAAATGCACTCTCCTCCTCATCAGGAGTAGGTCACTTTGTACTCAACAATATAGAGATACTAAATCGACACTTTAACAAAAGAGATATATGCTTTAGCAACTTCTCTAAGTGTTTTAACTATAGATATGGTATAGATCTACTACGCAATATAGCACTCCTACCTTGGGGTAGATTTACAGGTTTTGTAGATCCTCATCAGCCTCAGCCATTTTTGAAATCCACATTCCATGAGCTTTGGAGAGTAGAAAATGAGGAGATATCTAGTAGAACTATCTCAAGATTTAGGAGTTGTAGCGATATCAATATATATCTGTTTAGATATTGGCAGTTGGCAAAAGGAGAGTTTTCACCTATATCTATGAGTGATACAGAGTTTATCATACTAGATTCCATAGAGACTATAGATCAAAAACTATCCGATATGATACTATCAAATAGATACTCCATGATATGCCTCAATGATAGCACACTTCTACAAGAGAGAGAGTTTATAGAGGCAAAAACAAAACTAGATCAGATACTATACAAGCTACTACCCAATAGATCAACCTTTGAGTTAGAGACTCAACCCATCTCTACCATCAAAATCTAAACCAGCTCAACCTAAGACATTTCTAGCAACTTAAAAAATTACCTGCACTACATCTTTAGATTATCAGAATTCTCTCATATATACTTCCACCGAAGAGAGATAATAAAAGAACCTCCTTTCCTCAACTCTTGAAACTTGGGGTTCAGTCCATTATGCGGGACTAAAGTCCCTTAATCAATCACTTCTGCTAGTTTTTGTGATCTATATTTTGAGATTGATATATCTTCAGAAACTCTTCTACCACTAGAAAAGATCCAAATACTATATACTCTCTATCTCTATCTATAGAGCCATCAAATATACTATACTCCAATCCTACACTAGATATAGACTTCTCTATCTGGTCAAGGGTGGCTGCTCTTTGTGATGGTATGGGTATGATCTCTACCTTTGATATCTTTGGTTTGAGTATCTCCAAGACTTTTGTATAATCCTTATCATCAAGGCTATTGTATATGAGTATCGACTCTCTCTCTAGTACCTCTACTATAGCTTGTGCTGCTAGAGGATTGTGACCTACATCTATATGTATATTTGAACTCAATGGATAGTATCGTGCAAATAGTTTGAGACCTCTAAGATCTTCTATCTCATAATCTATACCCAATATATCTAGTGCCTTGATGGCTACTTGTGCATTCTCTTCGAGGTAATTTGCCCAACTATTATCCAAGACAATACCTGATATATCA
>Ga0256913_10000128_pt1 | contig 34997 bp, 42 predicted proteins | sample Axial_MatmetaG_FD_185970 | JGI IMG/M metagenome (GOLD analysis project Ga0256913, IMG submission 185970) | Deep-sea worm associated microbial mat communities from Axial Seamount, Juan de Fuca Ridge, Pacific Ocean - Axial_Mat | ecosystem: Environmental > Aquatic > Marine > Oceanic > Microbial... | reverse complement strand
GCATTGGGGAAAAGCCCCTTGTCCACGTTTTTAATGGCTTCGTGAACATCTTCTTTTGAAGCAGAAACGCCGCGTTGATTGTATCTGTTACTCATTTCTTATTCATTATTCCTTATTTGATATTCAATATTCCTTGTTCGATATTCCTTGTTCGATATTCATTATTCAATATTCAATATTTCTTATTTCCACTATTTCCATCTCAGCGCCATAAAATGTAATATATCGAACAAAAAATAAGATTAGTTAAATCTATTAAGTATCAGATTTTGGTATAACCATAAGGTTTCCTATTCGAAACTCAGTTTCTTAGTTTCCGTATTGAATTTGAAACTGCCGAATTGTTTCAGTAATTGATCACCGAACACAAGTCCGTAACGGAGTTTGTGATTGACGGTAATCTTAACATCTTTCACTGTTTTATTGGCGATCCTGATCTCATCAATGTTGATAACCGCCCTGTTGGCAATGGTATTGTCTGCCAGGATTTTTTCCGGATCTCCTTCAAAATTGTCTTTGCTGATAGCTCCCCATTTAAGTAATTCAAGGGCCTTGTCAAGTGAGATCATGGCCGGAGAGTTTTTATCGTATGCAAAATCTTCATTATAACCGTTGATCACACATGAAGAGATGTAAATACCCGTCCTGGGTTCTTCTTTGAAATAAACCGAGTTATCGTCAGGATTAAGCATAATATTGACTTCCGAGATGTCAATATTGCTGTCCTGTGGCACATAATCTTTTCTAAGTACGCGGAATTCTGTTCTCCTGTTCAGCTGGTGAGCAGCCTCTTTTTCTTTGTTCGTTGCCAGCGAATTGATGAAGTTGTCATCCAGTGTTGTTCCTTTTTTAAACAGAAAACCGTCACGGATAATGTCTTTCTTCAGGGTTCTCGGGACATGTTCGCCATATCCTTTAGCTACCAGCCGCTTCGGGTCAATACCCCTGATGATCAGGTAATCAACCACCGACTGGGCACGCCGTTGTGACAAAATATCATTCCGTTCCTCCGTGTCTCTGGTATCCGTATGTGCTGCCAGTTCAATGACCAGATTAGGGTTGTCGCGCAAGGTTTGAATGAGTCCCTGTAACGAATCCTGATATTGTGGTTTCAGATCCCATTTAGCCAGGTCGTAAAGGATTTCAGGTAAAACAACAGGTTCTTCCGGAATAGGTTCCAGCAGAAAGTCTTTTTCAAAATCTTTACTGAATTCAACACCTACCGTTGTTATTGTACCTTTTGTGTTCAGGTAATTGGGTTTTGTAACAATGATTTCATAAGTAGTATTAGGTTCCAGCTGGCTGGCACCAAAAGAATAAAAGCCATTCTCATTGGTTCGTGTTGAAACGGATAAACCGCTTGAGCCGACAAGTTTGACTGAAGCTCCCTCTACAAACATCAGTGTTCTGTTGTCTTTGACGGTTCCCGAGAGCGTAAACTTCAATTGTGGTTCTTCGAAATACCAAATATCTTCTTTTCCTCTTGTTCCTTTTCTGTTGGAACTCAGATATCCAAATTCTTCCGTAGGGTGAAAAACAACTCCAAAATCGTCCAGACTTGAGTTCATGGGGTATTTCAGGTTTTGCGGCGGTCCCCAGTTTCCTGCAGTGTCGATGGTGGTAACAAAAATATCCAAACCACCCATGCCACCATGTCCGTCTGAAGCAAAATATAGAGTGGTGTCATTACGCAGGAAAGGAAACATCTCATCTCCCGGCGTGTTGATTACATCACCCAGGTTCATCGGCCTGCGGAAGGGATCCGACTTGGAGTCCCGGTAACATACCCAGATATCTTTTCCACCCATGCCTCCTTTTCTGTCGGCTGAAAAATAAAGAATCAATTCGTCGTCGCTGATAGTGGGCTGTCCGATTGTTGACATGGTATCAACCCCTTTAATATCAACCATCTCAGCTTCTCCCCAGTTTCTTCCTGTCCGGCGTGATTTAAATATCTGGCATCCGGATTCTTTTTGAGGATCGTTATGGCAGCGTGTGAAGTAGATTGTGTTGAATTTCTTGTTGAAAGTAGCAGCTCCTTCGTTGGCATTAGTATTTACTGTTTCCGATTCATCCAGCAAAACAGGCTCGCTCCATTCTCCCTTTCTGTCAATTTTAGCTACAAAAATGTCGCTGAAGTTCTGTCCTGTCCAGTTGTCTATCTCTTTTCCAGTTGCGCCGTCACGTGTCGAAGTAAAGGCTATTTCATTATAATTATCGCTTGTAAAGGAAGGGGCGAAATCAGATTCTCTGGAGTTTATCTTTTTAATATTTGTTACCTCATATTTAGAAGGATTGTCAATCCACTCCTGGATGAGGGCAGCTGTTTTGACTCCGGCAGGTCCGCGCGGATCATCCGGTACTTTGGCAGCATAGGCATTATACTGTTCAATGGCATCTTCATATTTACCGTTGATTTTCAACATATCAGCATAACGTAACAGGATCTCCGGGTTTCTTTTATCCCACTCGTTGGCCACCAGCCGTTTGTAAGAAGCTTCAGCCCTTTTGTAGTTTTCTGTCAGCCGGTAACACTCCGCCAGCTGAGCCGTAATGCGGTTTTTTTCTTCTTTGTTCTTTTTAACTTTAGTATAAGCTTTTTTGTATTTATCAATAGCCAGGAAATACTGTTGTTTGGCAAAAGCCTCATCAGCTGATTTGGCAGGATTTCTCTGAGCCTGCATCACAAAGGGTGTGCTTAAAATCAAAGTGACTAAAAATATTTTCCAGAAAGAATGGTTCATTATTAAGAGTTTATGGCTGTTATTCTGCTTCATGAACGTTTTATCAACTTTATTATTGGGTCTTTGCTTTCGGATCTTCAACTTTTTTCTCATTTTCTTCGTCTGTTTTCTTTTTGGCTTCTTTCACTTCTGATGTACCGGTTTCTTCTGTAACCGTTGTTCCCTTTTCGGTTTCCAGTTTTTTTTTGTACTCGGCCAGTCGTTGTTCCCGTTCCAGACGATCTGCCTCCCGGTTAATCTCGGTCTTTATATCTTCCGATGCTCTTTTGATTTCATTGATGAATTTCCCCAGATTACGGGCCATTTCAGGTATTTTACTGGGCCCGAAAATAATAAACACTGCCAAAACAATTAGCAGTATTTCCCCGCTTCCGAAATCGAAAAAAAGTAGACTCAATTTGTTTGAATTCTGTTATACGACAGAAGCAAAAATAATAAAAAAAAGCCCTGTCCCGATGGATGTCGGGATCAGGGCTTTTTTGTACTCTAATAAAGTTTATTTTTTCTTTTTTCTGGCGTTGAGTTTAGCTTCTTTGGATAGTATCTCTTTTTCCTGTTTGTCACCGCCCAACAGATCATAAGCAATCGGGCTGGCTGTAAATACGGAAGAGTAAGTACCAACCAGGATACCGATCAGCAAAGCAAATACAAATCCTCTGATAACCTCGCCACCGAAGATGAAGATGACCAGCAATACGACCAATGTAGTACCCGATGTATTCAAAGTACGGGCCAGGGTGCTGTTCAGACCTTCGTTGATATTTCTTTTTAGTGAGTGTTTCGGAAACAGGTTTGTATACTCTCTGATACGGTCGAAGATAATCACCGTGTCGTTGATAGAGTAACCGATAATCGTCAGGATAGCAGCAATGAATGCCTGATCCACCTCCATGCTGAACGGTAATATTCCGTAAAACAGTGAGAACATACCCATGGTGATAATGGAGTCGTGGAACAGAGCAGCAACACCGCCCACACCATATTGCCATTTCTTAAACCTGATGGCAATGTAAATAAAGATGATGATCAGGGCAAAAATAACAGCGTAAACAGCACGTGTCCTGATATCGTAAGCGATGGTTGGACCGATCTTCTGCGAACTGAGGATACCCAGTAATTTACTCTCCCCTTCGGTTTCAGTTGAAAAATCAGAGTAGGCTAATTCTTCTGAATAGAAAGAAGCCAGACCTTCATATAATTTAGATTGAATTATTGAGTCAACAGAAGGATCGTTGTCTTCAATAAGATATTTCGTTGTCAGTTTTATCTGGCTGTTGGACCCGAAAGTTTTTACTTCAGGGGCTGCACCTTCAAAAGTTTTTGTCAGGTTTTTCCTGATTTCTTCGGTATTTACATCTTTGTCAAAACGGATGATGTATGTACGGCCTCCCGTAAAGTCAATACCAAGGTTCAGCCCTTTTGTTGCCAGAGAACCAATACTGATAAGGATCAGGATAGCTGAGAATATATAGGCTTTTTTACGGGCTTCCACAAATTTATATGTTGCCTTTGAAAGCACGTTAGCCGTAAATTTATTACTGAAGTCAATCTTCATGTTTCTATCCATCATCCAGGAGAAAATCAGTCTGGAAATAAAGATGGCAGTGAACAGTGAAGAAAGAATACCGATAATCAATGTTGTGGCAAAACCCTGAACAGGACCTGTACCGAATATATACAGTACAATACCCGTCAGCAAAGTAGTAACGTTACCGTCAATAATGGCGGAATAGGCGTTTTTATATCCATCTGTAATAGCCAGCCGGAATCCTTTTCCGGCTCTTATCTCCTCTTTAATACGTTCGTAGATAATTACGTTGGCATCCACCGCCATACCAAGTGTCAGTACGATACCGGCCATTCCGGGAAGCGTTAGTACGGCACCCAGAGAAGCCAGAACACCAAAGATGAAAAATATGTTGGCAACCAGTGCAAGGTTGGCCACCAGACCTGCACGGTTATAATAAACAACCATGTAAGCTAATACCATAATGAAAGCCAGAATAAAAGAGTTCATACTGGCTTTAACAGCTTCACGACCCAGTGAAGGACCAACAACCTCTTCTTCAACAATTCTTACCGGCGCAGGAAGTTTACCTGCTTTCAGAATGTTGGCCAGGTCCTGTGCTTCTTCGAGGGTCATACTTCCACCTGAGATAGAAGACCTTCCGGTCGGAATTTCATCATTTACGTTTGGATATGAATAAACGTAGTTGTCAAGAACAATAGCTATCTGCCTTCCGACATTTTCACCTGTCAGTCTTTTCCAGATTTTAGCTCCCTGAGCATTCATCTGCATGTCAACGCTTACACCGCCATTCTGATCATAATCCTGACGTGCATCAACAATAACATCTCCACCTAATGCCGAACCGCCCTGTTTGGCTTTTAGAGCTACCAGTTCAAGGTAATTGGGACGCTGTGGGTTGGGCTTTACAGTCCAGACAAGTTTTAAATCTCTTGGGAATACATCCTTTGCCAGACGAAGCATATGGTTGATACGTGCCGTGTCTTTAATAGCAGCAGTACCTACACGTGCTGTCTGTGCCGGATAAGTCTGTCCGGTTTCATTCTGAAGATAAGAAGGCATCAGATAAGCATACAAAGGATATTTTTCGGCATATTGCTCGAAGTTCATATCTTTCGAGGCAGTGGTGTCGCTTTCAATCTGATCAAGCAGTTTACTTGAAGTTGTATCTGCTTCATTCAGTGTGTCACCTTCTGTGCCTCTGGTTTCTTTTTCAGTTTCGTTGTTAATTTCTCCGGAACCTTCTTTATCGGCTTCTTCAACAATTTTTTCTTCCGTATCCGAAGCTGCAATATCATCTTCAACAGGTTTTTCTTTACGCAGCAAAGCGTTGGCCTGATCAAAGTACTGGTATATTTCGTCAAAATTGTAAGTTTCCCAGAATTCAAGTTTGGCAGTTCCCTGTAACAGTTTTCTGACACGATCAGGATCTTTAATACCCGGTAATTCAATCAGAATACGACCGGTTGCTGCCAGTTTCTGAATATTCGGCTGTGCGACACCAAAACGGTCAATACGTGTACGGAGGATCTGGAATGAACGGTCGATGGCGTCGTTGGCTTCTTTGCGGATAACGGCAAGTACCTCTTCGTTGGTGGAGTTGGTTGTGATGCCTTTATCACGAAATTCAAAAAGAAAAATAGATGCCAGCCGTGCGTTGGGATCAACCTGCTGGAAGGCTTCGCCAAACAAAGTAACAAAATCTTTATTACTGTTTTTCTGCATTTGGTAAGCCTGTGCCATAGCTTTTTTGAACACCGGATCGTCGCTGTTGCCCGAAAGCGCTTTGATGATATCTCCTACCGACACTTCCAGAACGACGTTCATCCCGCCTTTCAGGTCAAGGCCAAGGTTGATCTCGCGTTCTTTGGCTTCCTTGTATGTATATTCATCAACAAAGATGTTATATACTACTTCGTTGGATATACTGTCCAGATAATAACTTTCTCTTGCTTTGGCAATTGAATCCAGGTAATAATTCCTTAAAACTTCGTTGTCCCCTGCAAGTTCGTCTGCCAGCCTCTGGGCGGTTGCGTTTACAGCATATTCTTTAGCATGTTTTTCAACTCTGGACGTAACAAACGTAAAGCTGAGCTGATATAAACAAACTAATGCAAAGGCAATGGCAAAAAACTTGATAGCTCCTCTGTTTTGCATTTGATTATTATTTGATGTTAAAATTTAAGATTTTACTTCAATTTTTTGAGGGTGCAAAAATAGAATATTATTTGAGAATTAACAATTTAAATAGAAGAAATCCTCTATTTGCTTTTTGCCTGATATTCAAAAAATTAGTTGTCAAGCCGAAATTATTTATGTTCAGGACTTGTTTTTGAGCCACTTCCAGATTTCAGCGTAATTCACTTTTTTCCCGTACATCAGGATGCCCGTGCGGTAAATTTTGGCGGCGAGCCAGGTGGTTCCGATGAAACCCAGGATCAGCAAACCGGCTGATGTCCAGACCTGCCACAGCGGTACGCCGAACGGGATGCGCATCATCATGATGACAGGGGAGGTGAAAGGAAAGAGCGACAGCCAGACCGATAATGAGCTATCCGGCTGATTGATGATTACCCCCGTCATCATCACTGAAAAAATAAGCGGGAGCGAGACGGGGAACATAAATTGCTGTGTGTCGGCATCCTGGTCAACAGCACCTCCGATGGCTGCAAAAAGTGAGGCGTAAAGTAAGTAGCCACCGAGAAAATAAAATATAAAGCTGAAGATCATCACTTTAAAATTGATGCCTTCAATAATGTCTTTTACCAGTGCCAGTTTGTCGAGACCGACGGTTTCCGTCTGGGGTCCCTGCGACATGATTTGCTCGGTTTGTCCGATTTGCATCATTTTTTCTGAAATATTACCCCCGATGATGCCTGTCTGGAAGATGCCCAGGAAAACCATTGTCAGTATAATCCAGAGAATGAACTGGGTTAAGCCCACCATGGCAATGCCGACGATTTTTCCTGTCATCAGCTGGAACGGCTTAACGGAGGAAATGATCACTTCCACGATACGTGAAGATTTTTCTTCCATAACACCTTTCAGTACCTGAGCCCCGAACATGAAAATGAAAAAGTAGATCAGAATCCCGGCAAAAATGGCCAGCCCTACTTCCACTTCGGTATTGCTTTTCTTCTCAACTCCCTCTTCGTTGATCCGGTAAGTAATCAGGTTTATATCCACTTTTGAAGATTTGATGATTTCAGGATCAATACCTGAAGCGAGCAGTTTCTTGTTTTCTGTCACTTTTTTCATCACCGAACGGATGTAAGCCGTAACATTCAGTCCCGGCTGGACCGTAGAGAATAACTCGGCATTGGTCGGAACACTCAGTTCAGTCCGCCTGATATAAAGCAGCATATCTCCTTTTTGCTGAATGGTTTTCTCTTTGCCCGTTTCAAGGTCGTCGTAGATGTAGTAAAATGTGATGTTTTCCTGATTTTTGAATTTACCTTCGAACCAGCCTGTTTCATCCAATACGGCGATCCGTTTTTTGGTGGCTTCACTCCAGTCGGCCAGGTAAGCAGGTAGTATAACGGTAGCGGCCATCAGTAACGGGCCCAGAATAGTCATAATGACGAAAGATTTCTTGCGAACTCTCGACAAATATTCCCGTTTGATGATCAGCAGCGTTTTATTCATGTTTATTTTTATTGACTTCCCGGATAAAAATATCATTAATAGAGGGTAAAACCTCTTTAAAACCTGTTATTTCCGCCTGGCGGATCAGTAACTGAAGCAACTCATTCGACGACCTGTCTTCTTTTATTTTGATACGGCTGACAAAATTCCCGTTAACCTTTTCATTGGAGAGTAGTTCAAAACCTTCTCCGTTCAGCAGGATCTCTTTTGGCGAGGAGTAAGTGACCTCAAAAATGTGGGATTTGTATCTGTTAACGATCTCATGAATTTCACCTGATAAGATCATCCGGCTGTTGTTGATCAGGGCAATGTGGTCACATAGTTCTTCTACCGATGCCATGTTATGTGTCGAAAAGATAATGGTAGCTCCCTCGTCCCTTAACTGCCATATTTCATCTTTCAATAAATTGACGTTTATCGGGTCAAAGCCGCTGAAAGGTTCATCAAAAATCAGTAGTTTGGGACGGTGCACCACGGTTACGATAAACTGTACTTTTTGCTGCATCCCTTTTGAGAGTTCTTCCACTTTTCTGTTCCACCACGAACCTATCTCAAATTTTTCAAACCACTCTTTCAGGTTTTTAAAGGCATCCTGCTTAGACATCCCTTTCAGTTGTGCCAGGTACATGGCCTGTTCACCGACTTTCATCTTTTTGTACAGGCCTCTTTCTTCAGGCAGGTAACCAATAAGCCGTGTATCGGCAGGGGTTATCTTCTTCCCGTCCAGCAGGACTTCACCGCTGTCTTTGGCGGAAATCGTGTTGATAATACGGATAAGCGTGGTCTTGCCGGCACCATTAGGGCCCAACAGGCCGAAAATACTTTGCCTCTCTACTTCTATCGATACTTTGTCCAGTGCTTTGTAAGCACCGTACGATTTAGTTACATCTATGGTTTGCAGCAGGGGCATATTTTTTCTTACACGATAAAATTAAACGAAAGCAATAATACGAATATTACCTGTCTTCTTACTTTTTTAACCGGTGAAAAAATCCCGCATCCGGTCAAAATAACTTTTGTCGTGTGACGAAGGATCCGGTTTGAAATTATCGGAATGTTTGAGTTTTTCAAGCATCTCTTTTTCCTGTTTGCTCAGGTGTTTCGGTACCCACACATGGACATTTACGAGCAGGTCGCCTCTGCCGTAGCCGTTTACATCCGGAAAACCTTTTCCTTTCAGACGCAGGATCTTACCACTTTGTGTTCCTGCCGGAATCTTGATTTTGGCTTTACCGTCCACGGTAGGCACTTCCGTTGTCGTTCCCAGGGCAGCATCCGAAAAACTGATAAACAGGTCGTACAACAGATTGTTGCCGTCGCGCACCAGTCCTGTGTCATCTTTTTTCTCCTCAATCATAACGATCAGGTCTCCCGGAATGCCTCCGCGCGGTGCTGCGTTTCCTTTGCCGCTGACAGATAACTGCATACCTTCGGCTACGCCGGCCGGAATTTTCAGGGTAATCACGTCTTCCCCCTGAACGATGCCGTTGCCGTGGCACTGTTTACATTTATTGGTAATGATCTCGCCTTCTCCGCCGCACTGCGGACAAGTGGAAGTGGTTTGCATTTGTCCCAGGAAAGTATTGGAGATCTGTGTCACCTGGCCGGTTCCCCGGCATGTAGGGCAGGTGCTTTTGGAGCTTCCGCCTTCGGCACCTGTTCCGTGACAGGCAGAGCAGGTAACGTATTTCTTCAGCTTGATTTTCTTTTCCGTTCCGTGGGCCATCTCTTTGAGGGATAGTTTGACTTTCACCCTCAGGTTGGAACCTCTTCTTACACGTCTTCTTCCGGTTCGCTGTCCGCCGAAACTACCGCCAAAGCTGCTCCCGAAAGCACCTCCGAAGATGTCGCCGAAATGGCTGAAAATATCATCCATCGACATGTGGACACCGCCACCGCCGAAACCTCCGGCTCCGCCAACACCACTATGTCCGAACTGGTCATATCGCTGACGTTTCTCGGAATCGCTCAATACTTCATAAGCTTCGGCAGCTTCTTTAAATTTCTCCTCAGCTTCTTTGTTATTCGGGTTTTTGTCGGGATGGTATTTTAAAGCCATTTTCCGGTAGGCTTTTTTTAATTCTTCGGGCGAAGCATCCTTCGAAACCCCCAAAACATCGTAATAATCTCTTTTGCCCATATCTGTGTCCGTGTAAGAATTGTACATTCTTCTTATTCAATTTTTAACTTCCTACTACAACTTTTGCAAACCGCAATACTTTGTCATTCAGCAAATATCCTTTCTGAATAACATCAACTACTTTGCCTTTCATTTCTTCTCCGGCATCAATATTTGTAATGGCTTCATGATAATCCGTATTAAATTCTGTTCCGACTGAATTCATCGGCTCCAGACCTCTCTGTTTCAGGATATTGAACAGCTTATTATAAATAAGCTCCACACCTGAGATAGCCTCGTCATCTGCTTTGTGTTCTTTCAATGCCTGTAAAGCTCTTTCAAAATCATCCAGAACCGGTAACAGGTCGGCTATCAGATCTTGTGATGCCGACTTTTGCATTTCCAGCTTTTCTTTCAGCGTTCTTTTTCTGTAATTATCAAAATCAGAATATAGCCTTAGGTATTTGTCATTCAACTCGTTAAGTTCTTCTTTCAGTTTTTTGCTGCCCGAGTCTTTTTTCTCTTTTCCGGCTTTCTCCGTATGCTTTACAGTCTTTTTTACTGCAGTTTCTTTATGCTTATCTTTTTTCTGTGTCATATTTTCTGTGATTGTTTTCTGTTTTTAAAGCAATTTTGAAACACAATTTTTTTGCCAATGATGAATAACGGTCATATTGGCAGGAATAAATTAGGTTTATGAGGATGATGTGTTAAATCCTTTCGATGTCGGCCCCCAGCTGACGCAACCGTGTGTCAATATTCTGGTAACCCCGGTCGATCTGGTTAATATTTTCAATGATACTTGTCCCTCTGGCAGAAAGAGCGGCGATCAATAAGGCAACCCCGGCCCTGATGTCGGGTGAACTCATTTTAATCCCTTTCAGCGGCTGTTCATGATTGAGGCCGATAACCGTGGCTCTGTGGGGATCGCAAAGAATGATGCGGGCGCCCATGTCAATCAGTTTGTCAACAAAAAATAAACGGCTTTCGAACATCTTCTGGTGGATGAGTACACTGCCCTTTGATTGAGTGGCCACGACCAATACGATACTGATCAGGTCGGGGGTAAAGCCGGGCCAGGGAGCATCAGCGATATTCATAATGGATCCGTCAATAAAGGTTTCTATTGCATACTCCTCTTTGGCAGGAACCACCAGGTCGTTACCGTTTTGTAAAACGTCAACGCCTATCTTTTTGAATATACCGGGGATAAGTCCCAGATCCTTCAGTTGAACATTCTTAATCGTAAGTTCGGATTGTGTCATGGCAGCCAGGCCGATGAAACTTCCCACTTCGATCATATCTGCCAGCAGGGTATGGTCCGTGCCGTGCATTTTTTCTACGCCTTCAATCGTCAGCAGGTTGGAACCGATGCCTCCAATATGCGCTCCCATACGGTTAAGCATCTTACACAACTGGACAATATAAGGCTCACTGGCAGCATTGAAGATGGTTGTTTCCCCTTTGGCCATCACGGCAGCCATAATGATGTTGGCTGTTCCCGTTACCGAAGCTTCTTCCAGAAGCATATAGCTGCCTTTCAGGTTTTCGGCAACAACATGATAGCTTTTTTCCTCTTCGTTGTATGTGAAAGTTGTTCCCAGTTTTTGTAATCCGATAAAATGGGTATCAAGCCTCCTTCGGCCGATCTTGTCTCCTCCGGGTTGCGGCAGGTAGCCGGTTCCGAAACGAGCCAATAGCGGACCCAGGATCATTACGCTGCCTCGAATACTGGATGCTTTCTCATAATATTCCTGCGTCCGAATATAATCCATATTAATATTGTCTGCCTGAAAAGTATATTGATTTGGTCCCGGAGAGGATACTTTTACCCCAAGTCCTTTGAGCAATTCAATCAGCCGGTTGACGTCCAGAATATCGGGTACATTATACATGTGTATCTTTTCATCCGTAAGTAATACGGCACAGAGAACCTGTAAAGCTTCGTTTTTGGCACCCTGTGGTATAATTTCACCTGACAGCTTATTTCCGCCGTTTATTTTAAAGGAATTCATAGTCATTTATTTGATCCGTTAAAATAACGAAAAACAGATGACTATTCTGATGTGAAGGAAAAATATTTTTTAACCGGAATCCCGGATAACTATCCCTGTTAGGATCTTTTCTTCCGTTTGCCGTTGTTGTCTTTGCCACGCGGCTGGAATTTCTTTTTCCTGACTTTATTGCGTGCCAGGATGTCGGAAGTAGCTGTCAACTTTTGATTTGTGGAAAGGATTAGCTTTCCATCAGAAAGTATTTCCAGGTGCTTGGCGATCACTTCATCATCCACCGACTCACGGTTCCAGTTCAGATATGATTTTTTCAGATGGTTGGCAATAGTATGTATCAAAGCTTCTTTTTCCGGTCCGTCTTCAAATTCACAGGCTTTTTTGATAATAGCTTCAATATTTTTTCCGTAATGCCTGAATTTAAAATCCCTGTTGCTGTAGTTGATCTTATCCGGTTTTTTGTCCAGTTTTTCTTTTTCAGGCATGGGGTAGGGACCGTCAACATCCAGTTGAAAATTGGAAATAATGAAAAGATGGTCCCATAATGTTCTCCAGAAGTCGTGCGTGTCACGGTTTTGCTGGTTCATGGATGCCATCACATTGACAATATATTTTGCTGTTTCGGTGCGCTTCTGGCGGTCTTCAATAGTTAAGGCATATTTAACCATTCTTTGTACGTTCCTCCCGTATTCAGGGATAACCAGTTTTTCGCGCTGTGAATTATATTCCATAATGTAAATTTGTAATCAGGTCGGAATGATGTCTGAAAAGTTTGTGCTGCAAAATTAGCTAAATAATTAAATAATAATCACTAACCGTTTATTTTTTTCTTGGTCAGGAAATGATTTTCAGTTTGGCAAACCTGAGCAACAGGTTTTTTTTGCCTACGCCGTTGAAATAAACCGTAGCTTTTTTGTTAGGCCCCTGGCCTTCAACAGCTATCACTTTCCCTAGACCGAATTTAGAGTGTTCCACTTCCATGCCTGTTTGTAAACCTGATGTGTCGGAAGCCTCAAAAGCAGGTTCTTCCTGTGGTTTCTCGCGTCTTCCAATAGATGTCATACCCGGCTTTATACGGTTGGTATCTGCCGGAGTTGAACGGTTTGTTATGCCGTGACTGACGGATGCTTTTCTCGGTTTTTCCAGCAAATTTTCATCAATTTCTTCCAGAAACCTGCTGGGTTCCGAGATGGTGAATTGTCCCCAGTGGTAACGGCTCTCAGCGTATGAAAGAGTAACCTTTTTCATGGCTCTTGTCAGGGCTACGTAAAACAGTCGTCGCTCCTCTTCCAGGTCAGCCCTCGAATTGATGGCGTGAATTGAAGGAAAAAGGTTTTCCTCCAGGCCGACAATGTGCACATACGGAAATTCCAGCCCTTTGGCAGCATGAATGGTCATCAGTGATACTTTGTCATTGTCATCCTCATCTTTATCGGCATCTGTCAGCAGTGCTACATTCTGCATAAATTCTTCAAGTGTTCCCTGATGTGCCAGGTCGCCTTCGTTTTCTTTGGCCGCTTCTTCCGAAAATTCCTTGATGGCATTCAGTAGTTCTTCAATGTTTTCCACCCGGCTGATCCCTTCGGGTGTATCTTCTTCTTTGTAAAGTTTTAAAACGCCCGACGAAAGGGCTATATGCCGGGCTGCTTCATAAGCATCTTTTTTCTTCAGTTCAGCTCTGAAACTTTTGATCATCACGGCGAAGTTCATCACCTTGTGTATGATGCCCGAGTTAACTTTTACCCTGTACTTCTCAGGGGTGCAGATGACTTCCCACAGGTTTACATTATGTTCGTCGGCAGCCACCACCATTTTTTCCATACTCGTTTTTCCAATACCCCTGGCCGGCAGGTTGATGATGCGCTGCAGGGCATCTTCATCATTATGGTTGATGGTGAGCCTGAAATAGGCCAGCAGATCTTTGATCTCTTTCCGGCTGTAAAAAGAAAGCCCGCCATAAATGCGGTAGGGTATATTTTTTTTGCGCAATGCTTCTTCAATTGACCTTGATTGCGCATTTGTACGGTAAAGAATGGCAAAATCGCTGTTGGGCAGCTGGAAGTTCATTTTTGTTTCGAAAATGGCGTTGGCCACAAGTTGCCCCTCTTCCGTGTCGCTCGTAGCTTTAATCAGCCCGATTTTATGCCCTTCGTCATTGTCGGTCCAGACGGTTTTCTTTATCCTGTCTTTATTAAAAGTGATTACCTTATTGGCAGCTTCCACGATATTTTTGGTGGAGCGGTAGTTTTGTTCCAGTTTAAAGAGTTTGAAGTCGGGATAATCATTTTTAAAGTTAAGGATATTCGCGATGTTGGCTCCCCGGAAGGCATAAATACTCTGAGCGTCGTCGCCAACGACACAGATGTTTTCTGTATTGGCTGCCAGCCGTTGTATAATCAGATACTGAGCGTGATTGGTGTCCTGATACTCGTCTACCAAAATGTATTTGAACTTCATCTGGTATTTGTAGAGTACGTCTGCGAAGTCGCGGAAAAGGATATACGTGTTAAAAAGCAGATCGTCGAAATCCATGGCGTCTGCTCTTTTCAGCCTGGCCTCATAGCTTTTGTAAATCTCTTTGATGAGCGGTTTCCGGGCGCTGACATCGGCAGCAACGATTTCAGGATTGTCAGCATAATCTTTGGCGTTGATCAGGCTTGATTTGGCCATGGAAATACGATGCGATACATACCCGGGGACATAAACCTTCGGGTCAAGATTTTTGTCTTTGATGATTTGCTTGATAAGCCGCTTGCTGTCATCCGAGTCATAAATGGAATAATTAGACGGATATCCCAGATGATGTCCTTCAATGCGCAGTATTTTGGCAAAAACAGAATGAAAAGTGCCCATCCAGACATTCCGGGCATCGGTGCCGCCCACCAGTTCGATGACCCGCTCTTTCATTTCCCGGGCTGCTTTGTTGGTGAAAGTGAGCGCCAGAATATTGAAAGGATCAATTCCCTGATCAAGCAAATAAGCTACTTTGTAGGTAAGTACACGTGTTTTGCCCGAACCTGCTCCGGCAATGACCATCATCGGGCCGTCAGTCCGGACTACGGCTTTATATTGCGCTTCGTTTAATTTGTCAAGGAAATGGCTCATGTAATCAAAAAAATGTGACGCAAAAATACCTTAATTATCGGTTTTAAAGTGCCCATTTGAATTTGTGTTTTTAACAATTCTTTCTCATACTTGTTGCAAATGCAAAATAGAAAAGCCGGAACAACTTTGGAAAATCCCTTTTGACGTCAGATATCAGATGTGAAATGTAAGACATAGGATTTATTGATGAAAGGGAAAAATGTTTAAGTCTGCTATCTTATATCTGCAGCCTGCAGTCTGATATCAATTATCCAGAACGACACAGGGTTTTGGCGTTTTATTGTAAATGCCTACTTTTGAAACAAAAGAAGAAGTGCATAAATACCATGTGCTTTTAACTGAATTATGAAGCGTCTTTCCGATCAACGTCAAATAGAATTATTACTGTTGCTTGTGCTTTTCACAGGCCTGCTGCTCCGGTTCTGGCGTTTTTTCGACATTCCGTTCACATTTGATGAGTTAAGTGCCATGAGCCGTACCGTTTACGATAATTTTCGTGATCTGATCCGGTATGGCGTGGTGGAAAACGATACCCATCCGGCGGGGGTGCAGGTGTTTATATATTACTGGGTGAGATTGTTCGGAGAGGCAGAGCCCGTGGTCAAATTGCCGTTTATGCTGGCAGGGCTGGTATCGGTTTATCTGGCTTACCGTATAGGCAAATTATGGTACGGATCAACCGCAGGAATACTGACGGCTGCCTATATGAGCAGCCTGCAACTGTTTGTGATGTACAGCCAGATTGCCCGGCCGTATGCCAGCGGGCTGTTCCTGTCAATGCTGATGGTGTTTTTCTGGAGCATGTATTTCTTTGCCGGAGGAAAAACCAAAAACTTGGTTTGGTTTGTGCTGTTTGCGGCTCTGTCAAGCTACAACCATCATTTCAGTTTGTTGTTTGCGGCCATTGTCGGGTTATCGGGTCTGTGGCTGGTCAATAAAAAAACAATCCGTCCGTACATACTGTCAGGAGTGGCCATTTTTGTATTGTACATTCCTCATTTGCCCATATTTTTCAGTCAGGTACAGAAAAAAGGAATTGGCGGCTGGCTGGCAAAGCCCTCTCCCTGGTTTTTGACCGATTTTTTGCAGTGGCTGTTTCATTATTCGTTCTGGGTGATAGGTCTGCTGGCATTTGTTGTTATGTTCCTGGCAGTCATCAGGGATAAACGGGAAGAACAACCGGTGGCCATTCAGAAAAAAAGGATCTTGTCCGTTGTCTGGTTTCTGCTCCCGGTTATTATCGGTTATACTTATTCGGTGATGGTTGAACCGATCATTCAATACTCTTTACTGATTTTTACCACGCCTTTCCTGTTCTTGTTTTTGTTTTCATTCTCGAGCCAGACAAACCTAAAATTTCTCCCCTATTTTGTAATGCTTATCCTGCTGGTCAACATCCTGACGTTGGTCGTTAACCGGCAGTACTACAAAGTGTTTTATAAGCAACCTTTTGAAACGGCAGTCAAAGACGCCCTGGCTCTGGATGAAAAAGACCCAGGAAATGTGAAGATAATTAACAACTATGTTCCTTATTACACGGAATATTATTTCAGGAAATACAAAAAGGAGTTACCTTATTATACGGTACGCAACAAAAACCTGACAGTTAAAGATTTTAAAAAGGTACTTTCCGGAATAAAACAGCAGACAGTAATTACTTCGGGACTTGGAGAGCAGTATTTTCAACTGATTAAAGAACAATTCCCCCATTGGCTTGGTTTTAACAGGGGATTTACTTTCGAAGAATATGTTTTGTCAAAAAAGAAGAAGACCGAAGAATTGAAAAGAGACTTACTGGCTGAACCGGATTTCGGACAACAAAATAAATTATGGAATTATAAAAACAAAAATGTGTTGTTCGACACGGTTTCGAACTCCTATATATATAAGGTGTCGCCTGCATCAAAATACGATATCGGTTTTGAGTGCCCTCTGAGCGATCTTGTAAAAAACATCTATGCGTTCATTGATATGGAAGTTGAGATTAAGACAGATAACCCGGATGCCGATGCCGCTCTAGTGGCGGAGATCAGGGAAGGCGGAGAGGCTGTCCGATGGCTGGCTGCCAATATCCATGACTTTGACATAACACCCGGGCAATGGCAAAAAATATACCTTACCATGGATTTACAGGTGGCTTTAAAAGATAAGAACAAGATCAGCCCTGATCATTTGTTCCGTTTCTTTATCTGGAACAAAAACGGAAGCCGGTTTTATATTAAAAATGTAAAAATATACAGGCGTCAGGGAAATCCATACAGGTACGTGCTTTTCACCAAAATACCTGAAACTGGAGAAGATTTGGATAAATAAATGCTATTTTGGTTAAAGTAACCTCCCGGGAAAATTCAGAAAACGATCTTTTTTTTCGGTTTTCACATAAATTTTTTCGGTTCCGGGCTTGGTTTTCAGAAAAATGTTTTTACCTTTGCAGCCCGTTTCGGTAGAGTAGTATAAAACCTTCTGAAACAGTTGTATTTAAAGGAACCTGACAAGGTCAAACGATATAGGTTCTTGCGCAACGAGATGAGAAAATCAAATTAAGTTGCGTCGTTTGCTCGAAAAAAGTAGCCTTCCCTTGTCAGATTTCCCGAATTTACAGCAAAAACATAAAGATTAAAGTTTTAATAATTTTAGTATGCCAACTATACAGCAGTTAGTTAGAAAAGGTCGTAAGAAACTTGTTGAGCAAAGCAAGTCAAAGGCTCTTGACGCATGTCCGCAACGTCGCGGCGTTTGTGTCAGGGTTTACACAACTACACCTAAGAAGCCTAATTCGGCGATGCGTAAAGTAGCCAGGGTAAGATTGACCAATGGAAAAGAAGTGAATGCTTACATCCCGGGCGAAGGACACAACCTGCAGGAACACTCCATCGTAATGATCCGCGGAGGTCGTGTAAAAGATTTACCGGGTGTCAGGTATCACATTATTCGCGGTGCGCTCGACACATCAGGTGTTGAAGGACGTATGCAACGCAGATCAAAATACGGTACTAAAAGGCCTAAGAAAAAATAATATCGGTTATAAAAAATAAGCTTTATATATAATGAGAAAAGCAAAACCAAAAAAACGAATCATTCTTCCCGATCCAAAATACAATGATGTTTTGGTGACAAAGTTTGTTAACAACATCATGTTGCAGGGTAAGAAAAGTATAGCTTACAGGATTTTTTACGAAGCTATGGATATCGTTGCAGCCAAAACCGGTGAAGATCCTATCGAGGTTTGGAAAAAAGCCCTGGCCAATGTAACTCCGGCCGTTGAGGTAAGAAGCCGTAGGATCGGTGGTGCAACTTTTCAGATTCCTTCTGAAATCCCGGCTAACCGTAAACAGTCTATCGGTATGAAAAACCTGATTGGTTTCTCACGTAAGCGTCACGAAAAAAGTATGGGGCAGAAGCTTGCCGGTGAAATCCTGGCCGCTTACAAAGAAGAAGGTGCCGCTTACAAAAAGAAAGAAGACACCCACAGAATGGCTGAAGCCAACAAAGCGTTTTCACACTTTAGATTTTAATCATAGTTTGAATTATAAATGGCAGTTGATCCTAAAATAACCAATAAATTAAGTCTTACCCGGAATATCGGGATTATGGCTCATATTGACGCTGGCAAAACCACCGTTACAGAGCGTATCCTGTACTATACCGGTAAGAACTATAAAATTGGTGAAGTTCACGAGGGTGCTGCCACTATGGACTGGATGATTCAGGAGCAGGAGCGCGGTATTACAATTACTTCCGCTGCCACTACTGTTTACTGGGAACTGTTCAACAAAAAACATAAGATCAACATCATTGATACTCCCGGTCACGTTGACTTTACGGTTGAGGTGGAGCGTTCATTAAGAATACTTGACGGTGCCGTTGCTTTATTCTGTGCCGTTGGTGGAGTGGAACCACAGTCGGAGACCGTATGGAGACAGGCCGATAAATATAAAGTTCCGCGTATCAGTTTCGTCAACAAGATGGACAGAGCTGGTGCCGACTTTTTCGGAGTTGTTGATCAGATCAAAGAAAGATTGGGAGCTAACCCGGTACCTATTCAGATACCTATCGGTGCTGAAGAAGATTTTCAGGGGGTTGTGGATTTGGTTAAAGACAAAGCCTTTGTTTGGGATGATACCGACAAAGGGCTGACTATTAATGAAATTCCTATTCCTGATGATTTACAGGAAATGGCCCAGTCTTACAGAATGAAACTGATAGAAGGTGTAGCAGAGGAAAGTGATGAGTTGCTGGAGAAATTTATGGAAGATCCCCACTCCATCACAGAGGAAGAGATGATCGAAGTCATCAGAAAAGCTACCCTGGCCATGGAGATTACACCGGTAATGTGTGGTTCGGCATTTAAGAACAAAGGTGTTCAGATGCTGCTTAACGCCATTATAGAGTTTCTTCCCAGCCCGCTGGATGTGCCTCCTGTAACGGGAATTAATCCCAAGAATGATCAGGAAGTAACCAGACATGCCGATCCGAATGATCATTTCAGTGCTCTGGCTTTTAAAATTGCTACGGATCCTTATGTAGGACGTCTGGCATTTTTCAGAGTTTATTCGGGTACATTAAAAGCCGGTTCATACGTATATAATGTATCTACCGGAAAGAAAGAAAGAATTAGCCGCATCATGCAGATGCACGCCAACAAACAGGAACCGATGGAGAAGATAGAAGCTGGAGATATCGGTGCCGCTGTTGGTTTTAAAACAATACGTACAGGAGACACCCTGTGTGACGAGAAACACCAGATCGTGCTTGAATCGATGACATTCCCTGATCCTGTGATCAGCGTAGCCATTGAGCCTAAGACACAGAAAGATCTTGATAAATTGTCCACAGCTCTTGCAAAACTCTCAGAAGAGGATCCTACTTTTAAAGTAAGAACTGATGAAGATTCCGGTCAGACAATTATTTCCGGAATGGGTGAATTGCATCTGGATATCCTGATCGACAGAATGAAACGTGAATTTAACGTTGAATGTAATGTAGGTCAGCCGCAGGTGTCTTATAAAGAAAGAATTATCAGTTCTACGGAACACAGAGAAGTTTATAAGAAGCAGACCGGAGGACGTGGTAAATTTGCCGACATCCAGTTTGAACTCGGACCGGTTGACGAAAGTGAAGAAGGAACAGAAGGATTACAGTTTGTTGACGAGATCAGGGGCGGAAACATTCCGAAAGAATTTATCCCGTCAATCAAAAAAGGATTTGAAACAGCCATGCAGAACGGTGTACTTGCCGGTTATCCTGTTGACAGGATGAAAGTAAGATTATTCGACGGTTCATTCCATCCGGTTGATTCGGATCAGTTGTCTTTTGAGATGGCTGCCAAGATCGGTTTCCGTAATGCTGCCAAAAAAGTAAAATCCGTTTTGCTTGAGCCCATTATGAAAATGGAAGTTGTAACGCCGGACGATTACCTGGGTGATGTGACAGGAGACTTGAACAAACGCCGGGCGATTCTGGAAAATGTAACGGCCAAAGTGGGTGTTCAGGTAGTCAATGCCAAAGTGCCGTTGTCCGAGATGTTCGGGTATGTGACCTCTTTAAGGTCGCTGACATCAGGCAGAGCCACTTCAACATTGGAATTTTACAATTACGAACCGGTACCGGTATCGGTAGCCGAAGAAGTTATAAAGAAAGTTAAAGGAATAATTTAGTTAAAAACGTTATAAAAGTGAGCCAAAGAATTAGAATTAAGCTTAAGTCTTACGATCATAACCTGGTTGACAAATCAGCCGAAAAGATCGTTAAAGCGGTAAAGCAAACAGGCGCTGTAGTGAGCGGGCCGATTCCTTTACCAACTCATAAAAAGGTATTCACTGTCAACCGTTCAACTTTTGTTAATAAAAAGTCAAGGGAACAGTTTGAGCTAAGTACTTACAAAAGGCTGATGGATGTGTACAATTCATCTTCCAAAACGATTGATTCGTTGATGAAACTGGAACTGCCCAGTGGTGTGGAAGTTGAAATTAAAGTTTAACAAACCGGTGAACGGATAAAAGATAAAGAAAAATGTCAGGATTATTAGGTAAGAAAATAGGCATGACCAGTATTTACGACGAGAATGGTAAAAACATTCCGTGTACCGTAATTGAGGCTGGCCCATGCATTGTAACCCAAGTCCGTACCAAGGAAAAAGATGGTTACGAAGCTATTCAGCTTGCTTTTGAAGAAAAGAAAGAAAAGCACACAACCAAGGCTTTAAAAGGTCACTTTGCCAAAGCCGGTATAACTCCGAAAAAATACATTGCTGAGTTTACCAGGTTTGAGGAGAAAAAAGAATATGGTGATGTGCTGACCGTGGATGTATTTGTCGAAGGCGAATACATTGACGTGATCGGAACTTCAAAAGGAAAAGGATTTCAGGGGGTTGTTAAACGTCACGGTTTCCGTGGTGTTAACGACGCTACACACGGACAGCATAACCGGATGAGAGCTCCGGGTTCAATCGGTGCTTCGTCCTATCCTTCAAGGGTATTCAAAGGTATGCGTATGGCAGGAAGAATGGGTGGTGATCGTGTAAAGATGATCAACCTCAAAATTATGAAGATCATACCTGAAAAGAACTTGATTGTTGTAAAAGGATCGATACCCGGTCCAAATAATTCACTAGTAATAATTGAAAGATGGAGTTAGTAGTTCATAAGATCAGCGGAGAAGAAACCGGCAAGAAAGTAAAGCTGGACAAATCCATCTTTGGGATTGAACCCAATGACCATGCTATTTATCTGGATGCTAAACAGTATCTGGCCAATGCGCGTCAGGGAACACACGATTCCAAGGAAAGAAGCGATGTTATGGGAAGCACGCGGAAGATCAAGCGTCAGAAAGGAACCGGAACAGCTCGTGCCGGGAGTATTAAGAACCCTCTCTTTCGTGGTGGTGGCCGTGTGTTTGGACCACATCCGCACGACTACAGGTTTAAACTGAACAAAAAAGTAAAACGCCTGGCCCGTGTCTCAGCGCTTTCTTACAAAGCTAAAGCTAAAGGTATTATCGTACTCGAAGATTTCACTCTGGAAGCTCCGAAGACTAAAAAATACCTCGAGATTCTCGATAATTTGAAAATAAAAGATCAGAAAACATTACTGGTCCTTAATGATACAGACACCAACGTTTTGCTGTCGGCGCGTAATATTCCGAAAGCAAAAGTGATCAGGGCTGAATCATTAAATACTTATGAGATTTTGAATGCACAGAAACTTGTGTTCGTAGAAAGCTCATTGAAGACTGTAGAATCCATGTTTTCTAACAAATAAAACGGAAAGAAGATGGGTGTAATATTAAAACCGGTGATTACGGAAAAAATGACTGACAAAGGCGAGAAGCTGAATCAGTATGGGTTTATCGTCGATAAGTCTGCTAACAAACTGCAGATTAAAGACGAGGTTGAAAGCCTTTACGATGTGCAGGTGCTTTCTGTAAACACTATGAATTATTCAGGAAAAAGGAGATCACGCTGGACTAAGTCAGGCGCGATTAACGGTAAGACAAATGCCTTCAAAAAAGCTATTGTAACTATAGCCGAAGGAGAAACAATTGATTTTTTTAGCAACATTTAGGAAAAATGGCTCTGAAAAAATATAAACCGACAACACCAGGTCAACGTTTTAAGCTGATAAGCGCGTTCGACGATATCACCGCTGCTAAACCCGAAAAAAGTTTGGTAGCAGGTAAGAAAAGTTCTGGTGGACGAAACAACGAAGGAAGAATGACTGTCCGCAACATTGGCGGTGGGCACAAGAAAAAGTATCGTATTATCGATTTTAAACGCGACAAGGAAGGAGTTCCCGGTATCGTGAAAACCATCGAGTACGATCCTAACCGTACTGCCCGTATTGCTCTGATTAGTTATGCGGATGGCGAGAAGAGGTATATTGTAGCGCCTCACGGACTTAAAGTAGGTCAGGAAATCAATGCTGGAAAAGGAGTAGCTCCTGAACTGGGAAATGCAATGTATTTGAGTGAAATACCTTTCGGTACTATTATTCACAACATTGAATTGCGCCCTGGTCAGGGAGCGAAAATGGCCAGAAGTGCCGGTTCGTATGCTCAGCTGATGACACGCGACGGTAAATTTGCCATTATCAAACTGCCTTCGGGAGAAACACGTATGATCCTGCAGTCATGTAAAGCTACCATTGGTATGGTTTCAAACGTTGACCACGGTCTTGAAAAATCGGGTAAAGCCGGTAGGAGCCGTTGGTTAGGACGTCGCCCGCGTGTCCGTGGTGTAGCCATGAACCCTGTAGATCACCCGATGGGTGGTGGTGAAGGAAGAGCTTCGGGAGGTCATCCCCGTTCAAGGAAAGGTTTGCCTGCTAAAGGTTACAGAACCCGTTCCAAGAAAAAAGCTTCGAGCAAATACATCATTGAAAGAAGAAAGAAATAATTATAGAACGTTAACAGAGAATTAATATGAGCCGTTCGTTAAAAAAAGGACCTTATATCGACATCAAATTAGAGAAGAAAGTTCTTGCTAATGTTGAGTCCGGTAAAAAAACCGTCATCAAAACATGGTCAAGAGCTTCAATGATTTCTCCGGATTTTGTCGGACAGACCATCGCTGTTCATAACGGAAACAAATTCATTCCGGTGTATATTACTGAGAATATGGTAGGCCATAAACTTGGTGAATTTGCCCCGACACGTTTGTTCAGAGGGCATGGTGGTAAAAAGAATAAAGGAAACTAAAAAGCACAGTAAAAATGGGATCAAGAAAACATATCCGTGCCGAGCAGAGAAAAGAAGAGCGTAAAACACAATATATTGCTCGTCTGCGTAATGTGCCTACATCACCCCGCAAAATGAGGCTTGTAGCCGATTTAGTGCGCGGTATGGATGTAGAACAGGCTTTAGGTGTTCTGCAATATACACCGAAAGAACCGGCTAAAAAGTTATATAAGTTATTGCGGTCTGCCATCGCTAACTGGGAAGTGAAAAACGAAGGTGCCCGTATTGAAGACAATCAGCTTTACATTAAAGAGATCAGGGTTGACAGCGGAAGAATGTTGAAGAGAATTCAGCCGGCACCGCAGGGAAGAGCACACAGAATCAGGAAAAGATCAAACCATGTAACACTGATTCTTGGCAACAGAGTGGAAAATGTAGTGGCCGAAAACGTAGAAACAGAAACTACTGAAAGCAAATAATTAAAAAGATAGATCTAATATAATGGGACAAAAAACAAATCCGATAGGACTTAGATTAGGAATTATCAAAGGCTGGGATTCGTACTGGTACGGCGGAAAAGATTTTTCCAAAAAGCTTGTTGAAGACGACAAGATCAGAAAGTATCTGAATGCCCGTCTGGCTAAAGCCGGTGTTTCCCGCATCAGCATTGAGCGTACTTTGAAACTGGTAACAGTTACTATCAATACTGCCCGTCCGGGAATTATTATCGGTAAAGGCGGTCAGGAAGTAGACAAACTGAAAGAAGAGTTGAAAAAACTGACCGGTAAAGAAGTTCAGATCAATATTTCTGAAATAAGAAGACCCGAACTTGATGCTCATATCGTTGCCACTAACATTGCCAGGCAGATTGAGGGACGTGTGTCTTTCCGTCGCGCTATCAAAACTTCTATCGCTTCTAGTATGCGACTGGGTGCCGAAGGTATTAAAGTGCTGATTTCCGGAAGGCTTGGCGGAGCTGAGATGGCCCGAACCGAGCAATATAAAGAAGGACGTATTCCTTTGCATACTTTGCGTGCCGATATTGATTATGCCCTGGTGGAAGCTCATACTACTTACGGACGTATCGGAATCAAAGTATGGATTTTTAAAGGAGAAGTTTACGGTAAGCCTGAAATCGTAGGAGCATCCAGCGGTAGCGGAAAACAAAGACCTGCTCCTAAAGGAAGACAAAGAAGAAGAGGCTAAACGTTTTATTGTGTAAACATTTAATTTGAAGAAGCATGTTACAACCGAAAAAACAAAAATATAGAAAGCAGCAGAAAGGCCGCATGAAAGGTAACGCACAGCGCGGAAACCAACTGGCCTTCGGATCGTTCGGAATAAAGACATTGCAGGAAGGTTGGATTACCGGCCGTCAGATAGAAGCAGCCCGTCAGGCCGTAACACGTTATATGAAACGTGAAGGTCAGATCTGGATTCGCATCTTCCCCGACAAACCGGTTACGAAAAAACCTGCTGAGGTACGTATGGGTAAAGGTAAAGGTGCTCCCGAATATTTCGTGGCACGTGTTACTCCGGGCAGAATCATGTTCGAAGCCGAAGGTGTTCCTTTGGAAGTAGCCAAAGAGGCGTTGAGACTGGCAGCACAGAAATTGCCTGTCACTACCAAATTTGTTGTAAGAAGAGATTACACTGAAGATAAATAATAAGAGATGAAACAGGAAGTTATTAAAGAATTAAGTACAGCTGACCTGATCGAAAGACTGGAAGAAGAAAAGAAACATCTGACCAGGATGAGAATCAACCATGCTGTATCACCACTGGAAAACCCTCATCAGATCAGTGAGAACAAAAAGACAATTGCTCGTATAAAAACAGAGTTACGCAGAAGAGAAATTGAGGAAAGCAATAATAAGGAATCATAACAATGGAAAAAAGAAACCTTAGAAAAGAAAGAACCGGACTGGTTGTCAGTAATAAAATGGACAAGTCAATCGTCGTTCAGATTGAACGTCGGTTTAAGCACCCCATTTACGGTAAATTCGTTAAAAAATCCAAAAAATTCATTGCTCATGACGAAAAGAATGAGTGCAATATTGGCGATACCGTACGTATTATGGAAACCAGGCCGATAAGCAAGAATAAGAATTGGAGATTAGTTGAAATAATTGAAAGAGCTAAATAATCATGATACAACAAGAATCAAGACTTGCAGTTGCTGATAACAGCGGAGCCAAAGAGGTACTTTGTATCCGTGTGCTTGGCGGAACAGGCAGAAGATATGCCAGTGTGGGCGACCAGATAGTTGTTACTGTTAAAAGTGCCCTGCCGTCAGGTAATATTAAAAAAGGTTCTGTTTCAAGAGCTGTTGTCGTTAGAACAAAAAAAGAAGTCCGCAGGCAGGATGGTTCATACATCCGTTTCGACGATAATGCCGTTGTTCTGCTGAACAATGCAGGCGAAATGGTGGGTACACGTATTTTCGGACCTGTTGCCAGAGAGCTTCGTGAGAAACAGTATATGAAAATTGTATCACTGGCACCTGAGGTGCTTTAAAATAGAAGGAATTTAGTTATGACTAAGTTACATGTAAAAAAAGGTGATAATGTAATGGTGATTGCCGGAAACTATAAAGGGCAATCGGGTCGTGTTCTTACCGTTGACATGGAAAAGCAAAGAGCTATTGTCGAAGGTGTGAACCTGATCTCAAAACATACAAGACCTAACGCCGATAATCCAAAAGGCGGTATTATTAAACAAGAGGCTCCTGTTCATATCTCTAACCTGAAAGTGATTGACAAATCGGGAAAACCGACACGCGTAGGCAGACAAAAAGATGAAAAAACAGGAAAATCAGTTCGTTACTCTAAAAAATCAGGGGAGGTAATTAAGTAATGGAAAAGATGCAACCTAGATTAAGAAAGAAATACTACGAAGAGATCGTACCTGCTTTAATGAAAGAGTTTAACTACAAAACTGTCATGCAGGTTCCAAGGCTGCTTAAAATATCCCTCAACCAGGGTATTGGTGCTGCTTTGACGGACAAAAAACTTATTGATATGGGCGTAGCCGAAATGACCGCTATTACCGGGCAAAAAGCTGTTCCCACTGTCTCTAAGCGCGACGTTTCAAACTTTAAACTGAGAAAAGGCAATCCGATTGGTGTTCGGGTAACTTTGCGCGGTGAAAAAATGTACGAGTTCCTTGACAGGCTGATCTCTGTTTCCCTGCCACGTGTACGTGACTTCAGGGGAATTAACGACAAAGGCTTCGACGGTCGTGGAAACTATTCGTTTGGTGTTACCGAACAGTTGATTTTTCCTGAAATTGATATTGACAAAGTGAGCAAGATCAACGGAATGGATATCACATTCGTAACCAGTGCCAAAAAAGACCAGGAAGCATTTGCTTTGTTAAAAGAATTCGGATTACCATTTAAAAATCAGAAAAAACAATAACTCATGGCAAAAGAGTCAATGAAAGCGCGGGAGCGCAAAAGACAAAGAATGGTGGAAAAGTATGCTGCTAAGCGTGCTTCCTTAAAAGCTGCCGGTGACTATGAAGGCCTGCAGAAACTGCCCCGTAATGCATCACCGGTTCGTTTGCATAACCGTTGCCAACTGTCGGGAAGACCAAAAGGTTATATGAGGCAATTCGGTATTTCGCGTATTAACTTCCGCGAAATGGCTTTGAAAGGGTTAATCCCCGGAGTTAAAAAATCTAGTTGGTAATTGATAATAAAATAAAGAGTAAGATGAATACGGATCCAATTGCAGATTATTTAACAAGAATAAGGAATGCGGTAGCAGCCAAACATCGGATGGTTGAAATACCTGCTTCCAATCTGAAAAAGAATATTACGAAAATCCTTTTTGAAAAAGGATACATTTTGAATTATAAATTCGAAGATGACGGTGTACAGGGTATTATCAAGATTGCTTTGAAATATCATCCGGTCACAAAATTACCGGCTATCAGCAGTCTGAAACGTGTTTCCACACCCGGTCTTCGTAAGTATGTGGGCGCCGATGAATTACCACGTGTTATGAACGGACTGGGAATAGCCGTTCTTTCTACATCGAAAGGCGTTATTACCGATAAAGAAGCTAAGAAGCTGAACGTGGGTGGCGAAGTAATTTGTTATGTAAGTTAAACAGGAGATAAGCAAATGTCACGAATAGGAAAATTACCAGTAGCAATACCTGAAGGAGTTGATATCAGTGTTACTGATACAAACCTGGTTAAGGTGAAAGGTAAACTTGGAGAACTGGAACAACTGATTGATCCGGCGATCAAAATAAAAGTTGAAGACGGACAGATCACACTGGAAAGAGCTACCGAAAGCAAAGATCATAAATCAAAACATGGTCTTTACAGGTCGTTGATCAACAATATGGTAAAAGGTGTATCGGATGGTTTTGAAACCGTTCTTGAATTGGTGGGTGTAGGTTACAGGGCTGAGTTAAAAGGCCAGTTGCTTGACTTATCACTTGGGTATTCTCACCATATTTTTATGGAGTTGCCTCCCGAAATCAATGCGGAAACCGTTGTTGAAAGAGGTAAAAACCCGTTGATCAAGTTAAAATCCCATGATAAACAATTATTGGGACAGGTTGTAGCCAAAATCCGTTCACTCCGTCCGCCAGAACCATACAAAGGTAAAGGTGTTAAATTCCAGGGCGAAGTGCTGAGGAAGAAAGCCGGTAAATCAGCCATCGAGAAATAATTAATAGTTAAACGATAACAGATAAAACCCGGAAAAATGGGAATAAAGAATAAAAAAGCATATCGTCGTATCAGGATCAAAAAACGGATCAGAAAGATTGTATCCGGAACTCCTGAAAGGCCAAGAATGACTGTTTTCAGAAGTAACAAACAGATCTATGTTCAATTGGTGGACGACCTGAGTGGAAAAACGATCGTTTCGGCCTCTTCACGCGATAAAGAGTTTGAAGAAGCTAAAGTGAATAAATCCGAGCAGGCTAAAAAAGTTGGCAACATGATCGCCGAAAAAGCCAAAGCAGCAGGTATTACCGATGTTGTATTTGATAGAAATGGTTATTTATATCATGGCAGAGTTAAATCACTTGCTGAAGCTGCCAGAGAAGGAGGACTTAAATTTTAATTGATATGTCAGACGCAAACGTAAAACGTGTAAAATCCAGCGAGATCGAATTTAAAGACAGGCTGGTAAGCATACAAAGAGTTACTAAAGTTACCAAAGGTGGACGTACTTTCAGCTTTTCGGCTATTGTAGTTGTCGGAAACGAGAATGGTGTGGTTGGCTATGGTCTGGGTAAAGCAAAAGAGGTTACTGCCGCTATTGCCAAAGGTATTGACGATGCCAAAAAGCATCTGATCAAAGTTCCGGTGTTAAAAGGAACGGTGCCTCATGAGCAAATTGGCAAGTACAGTGGTGCCAAGGTTTATATTCAGCCTGCAGCTCCCGGTACCGGTGTTATTGCCGGTGGTGCTATGCGCGCCGTACTGGAGAGTGTCGGTGTGAAAGACGTGCTGGCCAAGTCAAAAGGTTCATCCAACCCTCACTCCGTGGTAAAAGCTACCATCAATGCGTTGGCGCAAATGCGCGATCCTTATACGGTAGCCCAGGTAAGAGGTGTTGATTTAGATACTGTATTTAACGGATAATTGAGCACGAACATGAAGAAAGTTAAAGTAACACAGGTTAGAAGTGCGATCAACAGGCCGAAACGTCAGAAACTGACGCTCCTGGCCCTTGGTCTGAAAAAACTCAATCAAACCAAAGAATTTGAGGCTACACCGCAGGTTCTGGGAATGATTGATAAAGTGAAACATTTATTGAAGGTTGAAGAAATTAAATAATTGAAGACATGGATTTAAGCAATCTAAAACCAGCTGATGGTTCTGTAAAGAACAGAAAAAGGATCGGCCGCGGAGAAGGTTCCGGACACGGTGGCACAGCCACAAGAGGTCATAAAGGAGCTCAGTCGAGGTCAGGGTATAAACGTAAAATCGGTTTCGAAGGAGGCCAGATGCCGTTATACCGCCGTGTGCCTAAGTTTGGTTTCAAAAATATTAACCGTGTTGAGTACAAAGGTATCAACATCAGTACGCTGCAAATGCTGGCAGATGAAAAGAAACTGACTGTAATCAACAAAGAAGTTCTGGTTGAGCAGGGTTTGGCCCGCAAAAGAGACCTGATCAAAATTTTGGGTAACGGTGAATTAAAAGCCAAACTCGAAGTTACAGCACACGCATTTTCAAAATCAGCACAAGAAGCAATTGAAGCACAAGGCGGTACAGCCATAAAAATTTAGATTGAATGAAAAAGTTGATCGAAACCATAAGGAATATTTATAAGATAGAGGAACTCAGAAACAGGATCCTTTACACATTGGGTATCATCTTGATCTACCGTTTAGGATCATATGTGGTGTTGCCCGGTGTTGACCCCAGTATGTTAGCTAACTTGCAAAAACAGGGGAGTTCCGGTTTGATGGGTTTGCTTAACATGTTCTCGGGTGGTGCATTTTCCAACGCGTCAATCTTTGCTTTGGGTATCATGCCCTATATTTCAGCATCTATTGTTATACAGTTGCTGGGTATGGCAATTCCCTATTTCCAGAGATTACAGCGTGAAGGAGAAAGCGGCCGGAGAAAAATTAATCAGATTACACGGTATCTGACGGTGGTTATTGTTGCTTTGCAGGCACCGGCTTATTTGGCCAATGTTGTATCAAAACTTCCGGCAGGAGCTATTACACCGTTTGATCCGTCTGTAACGGCACCCCCGGTTTATTTCTGGTTTTCCTCAACAATCATTCTTATATCCGGTACATTGTTTATCATGTGGCTGGGTGAAAAAATTACAGATAAAGGAATTGGTAATGGTATTTCGCTGATCATTATGATTGGAATTATTGCCAGATTGCCAAGATCACTTGTTCAGGAGTTTGCTTCCAAAATGGAAGCTGCCGGAGGAGGCCTGGTATATTTCCTTGTCGAGATAGTTATTCTGATACTGGTTATTCTGTTCACTATTCTGCTGGTGCAGGGAGTGCGAAGGGTCCCGGTACAGTATGCCAAAAGAATTGTCGGAAACAAACAGTATGGCGGTGTGCGTCAGTACCTGCCGCTTAAGGTGAACTCTGCCGGTGTAATGCCGATTATTTTCGCCCAGGCTATTATGTTTCTGCCGATCACACTGGTTGGCTTTGCCAATTCGGAAAGCCTTTCCGGTTTTGCTTCGGCATTTGCCGATTATACAGGATTCTGGTATAACTTCACGTTCTTTATCATGATCATCCTGTTCACCTATTTTTATACGGCCATCACGATTAATCCAAACCAGATGGCTGATGACTTGAAGAAAAACGGCGGGTTTATACCTGGGGTAAAACCGGGTAAGAAAACCGCTGAATATTTGGATAATATACTTTCAAGAATTACCCTTCCGGGATCCATATTCCTTGGCTTTATTGCTATCATGCCGGCATTCGCCATGATAGCAGGTGTAAACACCGGATTTGCCAGGTTCTATGGCGGGACATCGCTCCTTATTTTGGTAGGGGTTGTTCTTGATACATTGCAACAAATTGAAAGTTACCTTCTGATGAGACACTATGACGGACTGACAAAGTCGGGACGTATCAAAGGAAGGTCTTCTTTCAGCATGTAATTTCTATCGTTCGGATGATCTATTTAAAAACAGACGAAGAGATAGAGATTCAAAGAGAGAGTTCTTTACTTGTTGGAAAAACGTTGGCCGAAGTGGCCAGGCTGATAAAGCCCGGTGCCAAGACAGCCGAACTGGACAGAGTGGCCGAGGAATTTATCCGCGACCATGGCGCCGAACCCGGATTTAAAGGGTACGGCGGTTTTCCTGCCACACTTTGTGTTTCAATTAACGACGAAGTGGTGCACGGAATTCCGGGAGACAGGGTGTTGAAAGACGGAGATATTGTTTCGATAGACTGCGGCACCCTGATGAATGGCTTTTACGGAGACTCGGCTTATACTTTCGCTGTTGGCGAGGTTGACCCCGAAGTGCTGGAACTGTTGAAAAGAACCAAAGAATCATTGTATTTGGGCATTGAACAGGCAATCGTGGGGAAACGGGTTGGAGATATAGGATATGCCGTCCAGAAATATGTGGAAAGTTTCGGCTATTCAGTTGTGAGGGAACTGGTGGGACACGGAGTTGGAAGACATTTGCACGAAAGTCCGGAAGTACCTAATTACGGCAGAAGAGGATCGGGAGTGAAACTAAAAGAAGGAATGTGTATCGCCATCGAACCTATGGTGAATCTGGGACGGAAAGAGGTGGTGCAGGGCAGAGACGGATGGACGATTAAAACAGCGGACGGAAAACCTTCGGCACACTTCGAACATGATGTTGCAGTGAGAAACGGAAAAGCTGATATTTTATCAACTTTCGTATATATTGAACAAGTATTAAATAATAATAAGTAGACAAAATGGCTAAACAACAGTCAATTGAACAAGACGGAACAGTTATCGAATCATTGGGTAACGCCATGTTTCGGGTAGAACTTGAAAATGGGCATGTGATCACAGCACACATCTCAGGAAAAATGAGAATGCACTATATCAAAATACTGCCCGGCGACCGTGTGAAGCTTGAAATGTCTCCTTATGATTTAACAAAAGGAAGAATAACATTCAGATATAAATAATTTGAAGCGATGAAAATTAGAGCAGCAATAAAAAAAAGAACTCCTGAGGACAAGTTAGTCCGCAGAAAAGGAAAATTGTATATCATTAATAAGAAAAACCCTAAGTACAAACAACGTCAGGGATAATTCTTAATTAAAAAAATAAAAAAAAGAAAGTAATATGGCTAGAATTGCTGGAGTAGATATTCCTAACAATAAAAGAGGAGAGATTGCTTTAACTTACGTTTATGGTATTGGCAGAAGCAGTGCTCAAAAGATCCTTACCGAAGCCGGAGTTGACTGGAACAAAAAAGTTCAGGACTGGACCGATGATGAACAGAATGCTATTCGTTCGGTCATTGGTGACAAGTATAAAGTAGAAGGTGAACTGCGTTCGGAAATCCAGATGAACATCAAACGACTGATGGATATCGGAACATACAGAGGTATCAGGCATCGTATCGGGTTGCCGGTTCGTGGACAACAAACCAAAAACAATGCCCGTACGCGTAAGGGCCGCAAGAAAACCGTTGCAAATAAAAAGAAAGCTACTAAATAGATAGATTCTGATAGTTAAGAAACAGATTTAAACTATGGCAAAAAGAACAAGAAGTTCAAAGAAAAGGGTCGTTAAAATTGACCCGATTGGAAGAGCCTATATCAAAGCCTCTTTCAATAATATCATTATCTCTTTAACCAATGATGCCGGGGACGTGATTTCCTGGTCTTCATCAGGAAAGATGGGATTTAGAGGTTCTAAGAAAAATACACCTTATGCCGCCCAGATGGCAGCCGAAGATTGTGCTAAAGTTGCTTATGACTTGGGATTGCGTAAAGTGAAAGTATTTGTTAAAGGTCCTGGTTCCGGCAGAGAGTCGGCCATCAGAACCATTCATTCTTCAGGTATTGAAGTGCTGGAGATTGTAGATGTTACTCCGTTGCCACACAACGGATGTCGTCCTCCAAAAAGAAGAAGAGTGTAATTAAGTTACTGTTAGTTAAAAGGAAATTTAAAAACTATGGCAAGATATATTGGCCCAAAATCAAAAGTTGCAAGAAAGTTCAGTGATCCGATTTACGGACCGGATAAGTATTTCGAAAAGAAAAACTATCCTCCAGGACAGCATGGGGCAAACAAAAGAAGAAGAAAACAATCGGAGTACGGTATTCAGTTACAGGAAAAACAGAAAGCTAAATACACTTACGGTATGCTTGAAAAACAATTCCGTAACGTATTTAAAAAAGCTTCCCGGAAAAAAGGTATCACCGGTGAAAACCTGTTAAAACTGATTGAAGCACGCCTGGATAATGTTGTTTACAGGCTCGGTATTGCACCGACCCGTTCGGCAGCACGCCAGCTGGTGTCGCACCGTCATATCACCGTTAACGGCGAGATTGTTAACATCCCGTCTTATACCTTAAAAGAAGGTGATTTGGTAGGTGTCCGTGAAAAATCAAAAAGCCTGCTCGTTATTAACGATTCGCTGAATGCCAACAGAAAATCTTATTCATGGCTTGAATGGGATGAAGAGAAAATGCAGGGAAAATTCTTAAACTATCCTCCACGGGAAGAAATTCCTGAGAACATCAAAGAACAACTTATCGTTGAGTTGTATTCTAAATAACAGTTATTAGAAAATACATAAGTAAAAATATATTATGGCAATATTAGCATTTCAAAAGCCCGATAAGGTTATCATGAATGAGGCCAGTGAATCTCACGGCATCTTCGAATTTCGACCGCTCGAGCCCGGTTTTGGAATAACTATCGGTAATGCCTTGAGAAGAATCCTGCTTTCTTCACTGGAAGGTTTTGCTATTACAAATGTGAGAATTGATAGTGTAGTTCATGAATTTTCAACTATTGAAGGCGTTGTTGAAGATGTTACCGAAATTGTACTGAATCTGAAAAAGATCAGATTCAAACAGCAAATCCAGAACGAAGACAGCGAGAAAGTAAATATCGTTATCGGAGATCAGGAAGTATTCAAAGCCGGTGATATCAATAAATTCCTCTCTGTTTTTCAGGTACTGAATCCCGATGAAGTTATTTGTCATCTGGATCCTTCTGTTAAGCTGAGTATGGAACTGACAATCAAAAAGGGTAGAGGATACATTGCTGCAGAGGAAAACAAAGACCCGAATGCACTGGTTGGAACTATCGCTATCGATTCAATCCACACACCTATTAAAAATGTAAAATATTACATTGAGAACTACAGGGTGGAGCAGAAAACCGACTACGAAAAACTGGTTATAGATCTGATTACAGACGGTTCGATACATCCGAAAGAAGCCTTACAGGAAGCTGCTAAAATACTGATCCACCATTTCATGTTGTTCTCAGATGAGAAAATTACACTGGAAACAGAAGAAAGATCAGTAAACGAAGAATTTGATGAAAATACATTGCATGTTCGTCAGCTTCTGAAAACAAAACTGATTGATCTCGATCTGTCAGTAAGGGCGTTGAACTGCCTGAAAGCAGCCGATGTGGAAACACTTGGAGAACTTGTAGCTTACAACAGAAACGACTTGTTGAAGTTCAGAAACTTC